>Ga0315277_10004006_pt1 | contig 19773 bp, 12 predicted proteins | sample YL17G05_15_MG_FD_203695 | JGI IMG/M metagenome (GOLD analysis project Ga0315277, IMG submission 203695) | Sediment microbial communities from Yellowstone Lake, YNP, Wyoming, USA - YL17G05_15 | ecosystem: Environmental > Aquatic > Freshwater > Lake > Sediment | place: USA: Wyoming | collected... | reverse complement strand
CCGCACTTGCCAGCAGGAAGAATATGAGTATCATACCGATAATGCGGTAGAGAGTGCTTGTGCTCATAATGAGCATTATACCATACATCTGTTCACACAACGTCACAGGAATATTAGACATTGATTAGAGTCCACCCTCCCGCAGGTTGAAATTGGCCCGGCTAACCCGTTTGCCGAGCGTCGGAACACACATTTGACGTAACATCGCCTTCAGACCTGCGGGAGGGTGAGTAGCCACTCTCCTGAGGTGACAAAGGCAATTCCAGAGGTTTGACCATGTTGACAGACAACCAACCACGAGTGTCCATTGCCCACCTGCCGACCCCATTGGAACCGCTCCCTCGCCTCACGGCACAACTGGGTGGTCCCGCGTTGTGGATCAAGCGGGATGACCAGACCGGATTGGCCACGGGGGGCAACAAGGCCCGTAAACTGGAATTCCTGGTGGCCGACGCCCAGACGCGAGGGGCCGATACGCTCATCACCGGCGGCGCGGGGCAGTCCAACCATGCTCGCCAGACGGCGGCGGCAGCAGCCAAATTCGGCCTGCCCTGCACACTGGTACTGCGAGGGGCAGAGCCGCCGCAGATGCAGGGCAACCTGCTGCTGGATTGGCTGCTGGGGGCCAGGGTCGTGTGGGCAGGCAGTCAGCCATTGGCTGAAGTGATGGCCCAGGTGGCAGAAGACTTGCAGAAGGCGGGCCATCGTCCCTACGTGGTCCCCTACGGTGGCAGCAATCCGATCGGGGCGAGCGGGTACGTGGCGGCGATGGAGGAATTGCTGGCCCAGTGCGCCCAGCGCGACCTGCACTTTGACCACATCGTGTTCGCTTCCTCCAGCGGGGGTACACAGGCAGGGCTGGTCGTGGGAGCCAGAGCACTGGGATACGAAGGACGGATCCTGGGTATCAGCGTGGACGAGCCGGCCGGCGCGCTCCGGCGGAAACTGGCCGGCCTGGCGACGGCGACGGCGGGGCATCTAGGACTGGAGCTCACGTTCGCACCGGAGGATTTCGCCGTGGACGACGGCTACCTGGGCGGCGGGTACGGCGTGGTGGGGGATCTGGAACGGGAGGCGCTCCGCACGCTGGCGTGTATGGAGGGGGTGCTGCTCGACCCGGTCTACACCGGACGGGCCTTTGGCGGCCTGCTGGACTTGATCCGCCAGGGCGTCTTCCGGCCCGACGAGCGCGTGCTGTTCTGGCACACGGGGGGCACGGCGGCGGTGTTTGCATACACGAACGAGTTGATCTGACCCCTGGCACACGCGGCAACCGCACTTGCGCTTGGGGTAAATCTGTGATATTCTTTGAACCAGCAGGAACCGGTGAAGCCAGATGGCCCGCCTGGGCGGGAGCAATGGGGCGAACCTGAATGCATTGTTTGTGGGTTGATCGGGTTTCATCGAAGCAACCAGATTAGCACCAGGAGCAATGAACTATGCCTGAATGCATCGTCTGCAAAGGGTATTATACTTCAGGTACGGTGTGCTCGCGTTGTGGCTCAGACAACAAGCCATGGTTGGCGTGGCGACAATCTGAGCCGGCCGAGCAGGGAGGGCTGTGGGGGCTACTCCGCTTCACCGAGCCGCATCTTTATCTGCCGTTCTTCCTCACCGCCATCGCGCTGGCGCTCGGCCTGATGGGTATCGCCGGCCTGTGGGCAGGGATCAACCTGGCTGTGCGCCTGTTGACAGTCGCCGCGACTGTGGGGGGCTGTCTCGTCATCATTCAGAGCGCATACACGGGACGGCACAAACTGCGTGAAGTGTACCTGCTGGCAAAGGTGAAGACTGCGCAGTCCAAAAAGGGAACAAGGGCATACCTCGGCGCACAGGTAAAACTGATACTGGTGTGGGTAATCGTCCTGGGGCTGCTCTTCTACCTGGTCCAGGCATTTTTACGGTCTGACCTGTTATGGAAGATACTGGCGTGGCTGCTCCTCGAACCAAAGGCGGAGGCACCTGGCCTGCCCTTGCCAGATGAAATCCTGCAGAGGATAGGAAGCGTTTTGCCTCTGCTTTTCGTAGCCGCATACGTTGGCATCAGTCTGGCGTCAGTTTATACTTCCTCCCAGATGCTGGTCCAGCAGTACGTCGAACATGCGAGCAAGGCGCTTCCACCTCCCATCTTCCTACAAGGAGAACTGCTAGTTAGAGTTGTCCAGAAAGAAGCACAGCGGCATCTGTCCCGGTTACAGTCTCCACCCAGGACACAACAACCCCCAGGCAAAAACAGCACTCTATATGCAACGGAGCGTGGCCTGGAACAGAAAGCCACACAGAAAAGTGGAGAGTGGACCTGGGACCAGATGGAACGGACGGATGATGGCGGAATCAGACTGAAGGCAATTGTAAGAGAGGGCAGCAAGACGGAGGAAAGCCTGAACGGCGAGCCGACCGAGCACCCCGTCTACACTACCTACGTGGTGGAAGCGGACCCCTGGAGCCGGATCACCAAGGTGGTGCGGGAAGAGCCGGAGGAAGAGGAGTAGGGAGAAACTCCAGAATGGACCAAGTGCTGCTCCGGAACATCATCCTGTGGGGGAGCATCCTCATCCTGGTAGTGATACACGTCTTCGCCTACCTGTACGGGGTGACAGGGGGACGGCGCGGCCGGTATACCGCCGCGGCCTACGTCGGCGCGTTCGACTGGGCACTGCTCATGGGAGTGACGGCAGGACTGACCGTGGCCAGGGAAGGCACATCATTCTGGTCATTGTACACAGTAGCGTGGGGAGCCGGAGGGGTGCTTCTGCTATTCATACCGGCCTGGCTGCTGTTCCGGTTCGGCCTCAGGCGGGGTGGAATGTTGTTGCTTCCGGTGAGACCCACGGACCGCGAACAATGCGACCAGGCCAGGCACGCACTCCGTGCCTACACCTGGGGCCGGAACTATGCCTTTTACCGCGAGGAGGATGGGGAACTGCGGAAGTTGGTGGAATCCAGCGTGGGGCCGCGCGGCCCGATATTCGGCAAAGCAGGCCCCGGCTTCGTGATGGCCAGCAGCCATTATGCCATTCCTCTCACCATGGGAACGCGCGACACCCAGGTCGGAGGGTATGGCATCGTCTTCACCGATCGCTGGGAGCAACCCCGCGCGCTGGTTGACCTGCGGCTCCAGGCCCGTATCAAGATGGTCCACGCTCTCACCCGCGATGGTATCCCGGTCAAGGTCTCCGTGACAGCCGTCTTTCAGATTGATCGCCGGAGGGCCAAGAGCGACGGGCTGTACCCTTTCGATTCCAAGATGGTGTTCGCTGCCGTGCATGCGCAGGGGATCGGCCCTGACCAGGAAGGGAAACCGGAAGAACTTGGGTGGGAGCGCATCGTCATTGACAGAGCGGCGGCCCTGGCACGAGACGCCATCGCTCGGACGTTGCTTGACCGGCTCCTGGAAAGCGATCAAGAGGGCGAGAAGCCCCCTCGCGAGGCGCTACGCGACATCGTGAAGGGCGAACTGGCACAAGCCATGAAACCGCATGGCATCCAGGTCATGGGCATCGGGCTGGGCAACATCGAAGTCGAGGACGAAGAGGTGCGCACTCAGCGGGCGGAAAGCTGGAAAGCAGTCTGGGAGCGACGACGATTGGAGATCGAAGCCCAGGGAGAGGCCGAAGCCATCCGCCTCATGGAGGAAGCCCGCACCGATACACAACGCCAGATGATCGCAGCCCTCACCGACGCCTTCCAGCAACTGGAGGACGCGGGAACGCCAGTGCCCGCCCACGTGATCGCCCTACGCTTCATTGACGTCCTGGAGGATGTGACCACGTCGTCTCCTGTGCAAGAACTGCTGCCGGAGAGTGCACAGGAATTGCCGATGCGATTGCGTCTCCTGATAGCACAATCCGCTACTGGCGAACAGAGCACACAGCAGTCGAAGGATTCAAAGTGAGCAGGCGATCCAACCACACCCCTGATGGGGCAGAGTACTGGAGCAAGAAGACGGCACAGCAGCAAGCGGAGCGGCGCGTGCAGATGCTCAGGGACCATATTCTGCGCACGCAACAACGCTTCTGGATGTTCGTAGCAGCCCTCATCGTGGTCGCCGGTTCCAGTGTGGCTCTGGAAACCATGCGCGCCTGGGCAGGTGGGAAGAGCATCAGCCCGTGGCGCTGCGTGGGCGGAGTCCTGCCCGGGCTGATGGGGTTGTTTGCCATATTGGGCGTATCGGTGGCCTTTGTCCGCGCCGTCTACGAAATGCCGGATTGGCGCCATGCGTTCGGCTATACCTGGCTACTCCTGTTTGGCCGCGCTCCACTGTCGTTGTTCGACCTGAAGCCCTCGGTCGCCCCCTTCGCCCCCTACCCCTCCATTACTGTCCAGCAGGGACAAATTGGCGAAGAGCATGCGAGCAATCCGCTGACCCGGTTCGGTGGACCCGGCAACGTGATCATCTACGGCGACAGCGGGGCCTTCCTCGAACGGTGTGGGCGCTTCACGCGGGTCGCCGGACCGGGGATCATCTTCTTGCAGCGCTTTGAGCGCATCCGCGAGACATTCGACCTGCGCTCACAGGAACGTGCGGACGCCGTGTCTGCACTAACGCAGGACGGCATCCCCGTGCGCAGCGAGGTACAGGTGCGCTTACAGATCGCCCGCCCGCCCGCCAGCCTGGCCCCCCCCACCCCCGGCGTTCCCTACCCAATCTATAAACGGGCCTTGGATCTGGCGGGGCGATGCCACCTGCATGCGGTCAACCTGGACAACGGCTCAGACAGCGTCGCCCGCTGGTCCGAGCGAGCGAGTGGCACGGGCGGCACCATGCGGGCGCTCATCGCTGAATACCGGCTCGACGAACTGCTCGAGCCCCACGCGCCCGAACGGGACCCCCATCGCGAGATCAGCCAGCGCCTCTTCGACAAGGTAAAGGACTCTGCCCGAGGCTTCGGAGCGCAGGCCCTGGAGGTGCGCATGGGCACCCCGGAACCGACGTTGGACGAGGTGAAGAAGGAACGCATCATCAGTTGGCAGGCTGCCTGGAAAAGCAGAGTGCATACAGAAGAGGCCAGAGGCAAGGCAGAGGCGGTCCGTGAAAAAGGACTGGCCCGCGCCCATGCCCAGATAGAGATGATCCAGACCCTCACGCGGGAATTCCAGGAACTAGTCGAACAGGACATGGCCCTGTCCGCTCAGTTTGTTGCCCTGCGCTTCATCGAGGCGCTACGCCAGGCCTGGGCCAGGCCTGGGGGCATGCTGATGTCCTCCGAGGCAATCCGCACGTTGGACCATCTACAGCGACTGGTTAGACAGGACTATGCACTGCCGAGAGGGGATACGGGCCCCTACCTTGCGCTGACTGAGCCATTCGACCGGGCACCTCGTGTCCCGATCCCAATACTGCGTGTGTCTGATGGGCCTGCCACAGCCACAAGCGAGTATTCAGATGCGGTCGTGTACATGCCGACTACAGGCCAGTTCCTCGTCGCAGGGCGCCCCTATCGCCTGCACCGGCTCGGCGCAGCATCGGAGCGGGAACTAGAACTCCACACCGTGCGTTTTGCTCTAGCCATACCTGAGGATGGCTGGCTCGACCCCACCAGTATGGCAGGAGACTATGCCCTGGTCCAGCCGGAACCCCAGGTCCCGCAGGAGGGGCTGGGGGTCCAGTGGACGGGACAGCACTGGGCAGTGGGCCAGTTCCAACGGGACCCGGCCACAGGGAGCATCGCCTTCGTTTCTCCACAGCCGCACATTATCGGGGAAAAACGGGGCTACGTCGTGGCCTTGTTGAAGCCGGCAGTGTAAAGGTCAACGGTCGGGACCGCTGAAGGACAATATGGTCCACTCGGAGATACCGGTAGATTCCAGGAAATACTTCATGGCCTCTATACCCTATGTGAACACAACTGTCCTACAATAAGAGCACGCGGCCAAGATCAACATTCCTCGCAGTCTAAACGGGGCGGAGAATTGACCAATTCCGCCGTACAGACAATGCCACACTGAAACCCACGTCGAAGCCCAGGACATAGCCTGCTGGAACAGGCAGGCTCCATCCGGTTTTGCATAGCCGCAGGACCGACGGCGAAAAAACCGCTGACCGACTTGCACAATTGAAGGCAGAGTGCTATGCTATGGACGCTCCTATTGTATGCATAGTTGAGAGAGTTTCAGCATGAACTCCTCTGAAATCAGGCAGCGCTTTGTAGACTACTACAGGGGGCTCGGTTTTCACCTACTCCCCCGTGCACCCATGGTCCATCCTTCGATTCCTATGTCCTTTGTAATGAGCGCGGGCCTGGTCCAGATAGAGACTTCTCTGGCCCAGGTAAAGGACAGGCCCGGCGACCAGTTTGTCCTGGTGCAAGAGTGCTTCCGACACTTTGACCTCGACAAAGTCGGCACAGACGACATCCACCTGAGCCTGTTTGAGATGCCCGCGGCCTTTGTGTTCGGGCATGATGGGAGGCGAGCGATTGTGGGGCAAGTCTGGACACTCGCAACCTCGGTCTTGGGCATAGACAAAGACCGCATCTGGGTTTCGTACTTCAGAGGTGGAAAGGTGCTGCACGACCACTTGCCAGGTGACGAGGCAACACGGCAAGCCTGGGCTGAAATGGGCTTGCCTGACGAGCACATCATCGGACTGGAAGCACATGACAATTATTGGGTCCAAGGCGGAGGCATTGATGGAGTGGAAATGCCCCGAAAAGCTGGCCCGAATACCGAACTGTTCTACGACAGAGGGGCTGATGAAGCGTGTGGCGCGAGTTGTAGGCCAGGCTGTAAATGCGGGCGCTTCGTAGAGTTCTCCAACTCCCTGTTTATTTGTCGAGAACTCCCTGACCAGGGCAAGTCACTCCATCCGATGGCGGAACCATTTGCCGAAACCGTCATTGGCACCGAGCGTGTGGCGATGATCTTACAGGGTGCGCGGTCAGTGTTCGAGACAGACCGCTATACACCAATAATAGACACCATTCACAGTTTTGTCCGCAGGCACGACTTGCCCGAACCACTGATTGCCGCCAGTGAGCGCGTGATAGCGGACTATCTGAAGGCCCTGTACATCCTGATCACAGACGGGGCGCCTCCCCCAGGCAAAGACGGGCGAGAGCGCATCGTCAAACTACTGATCCGGGGTGTTACAGCGCGACAACTCCTGCTAGGTATTCAGTCCAGAGAATTTCTGCCTGCACTGGTTGACTGCATTTCGCAGACAGTCCACAGTGACCTGCAGGCGACACGAGAGGACAAAGAACGACTGGCAGCCTATTTCCTGAGCGAGTCACGTCATTTCTTGAACACCATTGAACGCGGGCGTCGCCAGATGCTGCGGTTCCTGAAAGAGAACAATGGACATGCGTTCTCAGGTCAGCAAGCAGTATGTCTGGAGAAGAAATGGGGGGTGCCCTGTCTTCTCATCGCCGACATGCTGCGACAGAACGAACTGGCATTTCCGGAAACGGAGTATAGAGAGGCTTTGGAGATTTGGAGAGAGCAGCGCCATAACTGAACGGCAGCTATTTAGACCTTGTTTCGCACGGGGGGATGTACATTGCAGGCAAGGCTTCGGACTCACGCACAGCATCACTGCCTGTGAACTCAGCGAAAGAGCATAGAACGGCAAGGAGGGAACACAATCTATGACCACGTACCAAGAGCTCGACAGGAGGCAGTTCTTCCAGCCGGTGGTAGAGGCCATCAGCCTGACTCTGGGACTCCCGGCCTCAATCTGGCTTCCCGACAGAAGCGGGAAGGCACTGCGGATCGTCGCAGCCACAGGGCTGCCAGATGGCTATGTCCGCACAGCCTTCTTGCGCCTGGATGAACCCAGCGTCGCTTCCGAGGTGATCAAGAGCGGGCAATCTACAGTCGTGAAAGATATCGTCTCGGACAGGCGCTGGAAGTACCGGGCCAAGGCCGCCGATATGGGGCTTCGATCGGCGATGATCGTACCACTCCAAGTGAAGAAGAAGACCGTAGGTGTACTGGACGTGTACACCCACGAGATCAAGGATTTCACTGAGGACGAGAGGTCGCTGATTGAAAGCCTTGCTGCCCAGGCCGCCTTCACGCAACGCCGGATTCGCGATCTGGAAGTTCTGAACCAAGTCAGCCTCCTCATCAACTCCGAGTTACGTCCCCCCGCACTGTTCAAACACATCACTCGATCTGCAACGCGGGTGCTGGAATGTCAACACGTCAGCATATTCCTGGCAGACAAATCCGCTAGTCTGGTGTTGGAGGCCACATCCGCGAAAGGCATCAAGCGGAAGCAGTTCGCTCCAGGGCAGGGACTGGCCGGATGGGTTGTCCAGAATGGGGTGTCAGCGCTCGTCCTGGATGCCGTTCACGACCCCCGGTTTGTCCCTGGCTTGTCCACAGACATCACCGAGCGTTCCATGCTAGTCGTTCCGATCATCACAGTGAAAAGCGAAATTGTCGGCGTCATCTCGGCCGACAAAGACGGCCTGAACGGATTTGACGAGCATGACCAGGCATTGCTGGAGACGCTGGCGATGCAGGCCGCTGTAGCCGTGCACAATGCCAGGCTCCTCGAGCAAGCAGCCAGTCGGGCCAAGGTCTTGCAGCAGCTGCACCACATCGGGGAACGGCTGTTCTCGGCTGAACTATCGGAACGCGGGCTAAACAGAGTACTGCGCCAGGTAGCGCGAAGCGCCAAGGATGTCCTGAAGGCTGACCTGGTGGACGTGTATCAGTACGCTGAAGCGGATCGGCGGTACATCGTGCCGCCGATCCTGGAAGGAACGCGCACAGATTCCACGGTCGCCAAAGAGGAGATTTTCGACGACGACGTGGTAGTCAAAGTGGTCGAGGGAGGAGGGCCGCTCTATACTCCCCAAGCCCAGACCGACTCCTTGCTCAGCGGTCCATTCACCATAGTGCGCCCTCAGCGCCCAGAGAAACGCTTCGTGGTGCGCGAAGGGGTCCTGTCTTCGGCAGCGGTGCCCCTCAGGGCTGCAGGCGAAACCGTGGGCGCTATGTTCGTCAACTACCGAACCCACCGGGATTTCACCCCCGATCAAAAGGAGGCGATCGAACTGTTCGCCAACCAGGCGGCGACGGCGATCTATAACGCCCGTGCCTATGAGCAAGTCCAGAGAAGAATAAGGGCGCTGGAAGCACTGAATGAGGTGGGCCAGCGCCTGAGCACTGTCGAAGTGACGGGAAGAGGGCTCAGCAGTCTCCTGCGGGAGGTAGCACGACAGGCCAAGCGAGTGCTCGGTGCCGATCTCGTCGAACTCTACCGATATTCCCCAGGACGGGAGGACTTGGTCGCCGCATACGTCTCCGTAGGAGAGAAACTGGTGGATATTGAGCCAGTCAAGCGAATCCTACCTGATGACGTGGCAGCCCAGGTCTTGAGCCTGAGCACTCCTCTCTTCACCACCGACTCTCAGCGCACACCTCTGCTCTCGGAACCTTTCAAAACCGAGCGCAAGGGTATGCCAGAGCAGCGCTTCGTGGTCCGGGAGCGGATCGCCTCCACAGCCGCGATCCCATTGATGGTCAGCGGTGAGGCAGTAGGTATACTATTTGTCAACTACCGCTCGCCACAGAGGTTCCCGGTGGAGCAACAGGATTTGATCCAGTTGTTCGCCAGCCAGGCAGCGGTCGCCATCCACAACGCCCAGTTGTTCCAGCAGCGTGAGACCTTGCAGCGCATCGCGCGTGACATAACGTCGGTACTGGACGGGGACACATTGCTGCAGCGGACGCTGGAGCGGTCACTCGAGTTGTTGAACTGCGAGTTCGGATCCATCAGCGTATTCAACTCAGTCAGCAACTCGCTACAGTTCCGGTACGCGGTGGGCAAAGCCTCGAATCTCAGTGTGCACCTGGGTGAGGGATTGATCGGCACCGCAGCCAAAACACGCAAGCCGGTGCGGGTTCCAGACGTATCACAGGACCATCGGTACATCAGCCACGTGGCAGAAACCAGGTCGGAACTGGACGTTCCGATGTTGGTGGGTAAGCGCCTGATCGGCGTGCTCAACGCGGAGAGCAGGCGACTCAATGCCTTCAGCGGGGCGGATGAGCGCCTGGCCGAGGCCCTGGCGGCGCAAGCAGCAGTAGCGTTCCAGACGGCTGAGATGTACGAAGAGGCCCGGACCAGACTGCAGGAGCGCGTGGGCGACATCAAGGCTCTTGAGGCCATCTATGCACTCATTGGCACTGCCTCACTCGAAAACGTGCTGGGCCAGATTGCCGAGGAGGCGGCCCGCCTGACACCAGCTAGGTACACAGGCATCTGGCTCCTGGACGACCAGGCCCGCGAATTGCGGTTTGGCGCCAGTAACAAGACGGGAGCTCCGACCATGGATCTGCTCTGGCTACCTCTAGATGAAACTAGCATCAACGGACATGTTGCGCTGAGTGGCAAGACATATCGTGTCAGAGACATCCGAGGCAATCCGTACTACCGAGAGTGGTACGAGGATGTGCGGTCGGAACTGACCACCCCGTTGGTGTACGGCGGCAAGGTGATTGGGACGCTGGACCTGGAGAGTGCAGAGATTGGAGCATTTGCGGCTGATCACGTCCGCCTGGTCGAGGCGTTGGCCGGAGCAGCGGCGGTGGCGATCCAAAGCGCGCGTCTCTACGACCGGCTGCGCACGCTCACCCGGGTCGGACAGACTGTCGCTTCCTCGCTCGACCAAAAGGAGGTGCTGGAGCGCATCCTGGAAGAATCGCTGAAGGCGCTGGGAGCCAACTATGGCACGCTGCGGCTACTGGATAGAACCACCAACGAGTTGGTGCTGCGGGCATATCGCGGGGAAATCAGCAACCAGAGCCATGCCAAGATCTCGTTGGGTAAAGGTATTACAGGCTGGGTCGCCGAGCATGGGCAGCCGGCCCTGGCGGGAGACGTGAGGAAAGACCGGCGATATCTGGCATACCTGGCCGGGACCCGCTGCGAGATGACCGTGCCGATCAAAGTAGACGGCGGGACCATCGGCGTCTTGAACGTGGAACACCCTCGGCCCTATGCATTTGGCGAACAGGACCTGCGTCTGCTGGAGGCCATCGCCAGCCAGGTAGCCACAGCCATCCGCAATGCTGAGCTATATGAGACTATTCAGAACTTCGGCCAGAGGCTGGCGGCACTCGTCGAGTTCAGCCAGGCGGTTACCTCCGGCAGCCGCTTACACGAGGACAAGGTACTGGGGTTGATCTACAAGCATGCCAGCAGGCTGATGGACACAGGCAACATGTACGTCGCCCTATACGACGAACCGACAGACACCGTTCGGTTCGGACTGATGATGGTGGAAGGCAGTCCTGTAGATGTGCCACCGCGTAAGGCTGGCAAGGGACGGACGGAGGAGATCATTCGCACCAAGAAACCTATTCTCCTTGCCACAAAGAAAGAAGCAGAGGGATGGTATGACGAACCAGGGCGCGAGGACTACTTGGTTGGAAGGGAAATGCTTTCGTCGTGGCTTGGCGTGCCTATGATGGTGGGAGAGAAAGCGCTGGGCGTCATCGCCACCTACCACCCGACTCGGGAATACGTCTACAGCAGCGACGACCTCAGGATTCTGCAGGCGATGGCCAACCAGGCGGCGATCGCCCTGGACAACGCGCACATGTTCTACGACGTTAACCAGAGGCTGGCGGCACTCGTTGACTTCAGCCAGACGGTTACCTCCGGCATCCGCTTGCGCGAGGACAAGGTACTGGAGATGATCTACAAGCATGCCAGCAAGCTGATGGACACAGATAACATGTACGTCGCCCTATACGACGAACCGGCAGACACCGTTCGGTTCGGACTGATGATGGTGGGAGGCAGTTCTGTAGATGTGCCGACGCGTAAGGCTGGCAAAGGACGGACGGAGGAGATCATTCGCACCAAGAAACCGATCCTCATTGCCACAAAGAAAGAAGCAGAGGGATGGTATGATGAACCAGGGCGTGAGGACTACCTGGGTAGAAAGGAAATGCTTTTGTCGTGGCTTGGCGTGCCTATGATGGTCGGACAGAAAGTGCTGGGCGTCATCGCCACCTACCATCCCACTCGGGAATACGTTTACACCAGTGACGACCTCAGAATTCTACAGGCATTGGCCAACCAGGCCGCGATTGCCCTGGACAATGCCCGGCTGTATACGGAAGCGCGCGGCGAGACCCTTGCTGTCAAACAACTGGCCGTATTGGGGACTGCCATCGCCGCCCTGCAACACCGCATCAACAACACCTTCAACATCATCGTTCCCAACGTCGCGCGGCTGAGAAAACGTGTAGACATGACCGACGAAACGACGGTCGAGATTCTTGAGATCATCGAGCCGAACGCCCGTTACACCTCGGACATTATCAAGCGCATCCAGGAGCCGCTGCGCGAAATCGAAGTGCAGGACGTGGACGTCAACGCCGTACTAAATGAAGTGACGAGCAGAGTAAGGAACCAGTGGCAGAACGATCCCGTACGCTCAGAGATCGAGATCTCAATGAACCTCGACGATTCCCTCCCACTGGTTCAGGCCGGTATTGGTCAGGTGGCCGAGGTCTTTAGCAATCTGGTTGACAATGCTTACCGCGCCATGCGAGATGGTGGCCGCCTCACCCTCACCAGCCGATATGCTGAGGAAGAGATCCAGGTCAGGGTTCAGGATACGGGCGGTGGCATACCTTCCGCCGTGCAAGAGCGCCTGTTCGTAAGGCCAGTGCCATCCAAAGAGCCGGGAGGTGGAGCGGGACTGGGTCTCTGGCTCAGCCGGTTGATTTTGCAGAGCATCGGGGGTAGTGTTATAATAGAGCAAAGTGATTTTAAGGGGACCGCCATGCTGGTTCAGATACCGGCCCCGGCGGTGGGGAGTAAGGAGGTGCGGGCATGAAGACTCGCATTCTGATCATTGATGATGAAGTCCGCTGGCTCAATTTTGCCATGAGCGACCTGAGCAGATTCGAAATTGTCGTTGCACCTGATGCCGAGACTGCTCTCGCTGAGCTGGAAGCGAATCAGTTTGATCTGATCATCGCCAGTTCCCGCCGCCTGGATGCGCTTGAGGTGATAGCCGAGAGATATTCTGACAAGCGAGTAGTCGTGACGACTGTACAACCCACGACTCAGGAAGCACTTGCGGCTTACCGGCTGGGGGCCATGCGCTACTTTGCCAAGTCTTTCGGCCATCAGGACCTGCTTGAGCGCATCGAGGAGATCATTGCGCCCACCAATGCCGCATGAGTCCCACGCTGAACGGGAAGGGGGCATGAAATGGCAGACACACGCCACAAGATCCTGGTAGTAGATGATCTGCGCGATTGGCGCGTGACGTTGAGCGGGTTGCTCGTTGACGAAGGATACGACGTTCAGGTTGCCGATTCTTCGAGCAGGGCATTAGAAGTGCTCAACACCCACCCGTTCGACCTGGCGGTGGTGGATATGCGCCTGGATGAGTCAGACGAAGAGAATACGGAGGGCCTTCGGCTAGCAGCTGAGATCGGAAAGCGCTGGCCCGCCGTGAAAGTGGTGATCATCACAGGCTATGGCACGTCTGAGATCATGAGACAGACGCTCGAACCCGATGCTCAGGGGCAGAGACTCGCGGCGGACTACATCCCCAAGACCCAATCTGAGGAATTGGCCAAGGTTGTGAAGAAAGCACTGGCGTAGCGAGTGGAGATCCCGTGTACAAGACACGTGTCCTCGTAGTGGATGATCTGCCTGACGCACGTGCCACGCTGTCAGGCCTCTTGTCGGATGAAGGCTACGACGTACGCTCGGCATCCAGCAGGGCCGAAGCTCTGCAAGTGGTGGATGCCGAGCGTTTTCACGTCGCTATCCTGGACGTGCGGCTGGACGAGACCGACGAGAACAACCAGGATGGCCTCCTGCTAATGCACGAAGTCCGAAAGAAGGATCCGACCATTGCCATCATCATCTTGACCGGCCATGCGAACGTCAAGATGGTACAGGAGGCCCTGCAGCCCAATCGCGAGGGCGTTTCCCCGGCCTTTGGTTTCCTTGAAAAATCTGAAGCCGATGAACTTGTGGAGTACGTCAGCCGTGCCCTCGAACGGACAGTGCGCATTAACACAGCGCTGGGAATCCAGGATAGCGAGCAATTCCTACCCCAGTTGCCTGGCAAGATTCGCTTCGTCAGCACTCCCAAGCCCCCGCGGGAGCAGTTGGTGGAGGAGGCCAGCGAACTCCTGCGCAAGTTGCTTTTCAGCTGCGAACGGATCCAGATCCGGCCGATGCAACGAGGATATAGCGGCGCCGCAGTCTTCGAGGTGATCCCTTGGTATCGGGACAGGGAGCGCGGCGAGGTACTGGTCGCCAAGATCGGGGAACACCCTCTGGTAGACAAAGAAATCGCTATGTACAAAGACCTGGTACGGGGCCGTGTGGGGGGCCATCGCTTGCCCACGGCACTCGAGGACGCCCGGACACGCTCTCTTTCCGGCATTCTATATACGTTTGCCGGCTTAGGGTCTGCCAGAGATTTCGCCACCTTCTATCTCCACTCTGATATAACAGTGATTTGCCCAACGCTGGAGAATCTGTTCCTGGAGACCTGTTTCCCCTGGCGACGCAGTTCCGGCTTCGTGTATCACAACTCAGACCTGCGGGAAGCCTACATGCAGCTTCTACGTCTGGACGCCGGCAAGCTACAGATGCGCCTGGACAATACGATGGGCGGACGCCATCCCTTTCGCAAAGATAATGGAGCGGAACGGATCTGGCTCAGAGATAGGATAGCTCTCGTGAATCCTATTGCATTTGCCCTCGCAGCCAACTTCCATACTGATTGTTCCATATCCACCGTGCACGGAGACCTCAACGGGTATAACGTGTTGGTAGATCACCACAATGAGACCTGGCTGATTGACTTCGCCAGCACGTGCCAGGGCCCTGTGCTCCAGGACTATGCATCTTTTGAGACTTTTCTCAGGCTGTCATTGGTTACGTGCGAAGACCACGACCTGCTGTACGCCTGGGAGCGCGCACTGTTCGACGCACCGGATCTCTGCCGCCCTACATCGCTCCCCGATCTCACCGGGATGCCGGAAATCGCCAAGGCACATCAGGCCGTCCTGACACTACGTCGCTTGGCTATGCAGGAATGCACTGAGAAATTCGAAAGACCGTATCTCATCGGGCTGCTATTCAACGCCCTCAAGATACTGACCATTATGAACCTTCCTCCCGCACAACGAGATCATGCCCTGATCTCCGCCGCACTGGTCGCGGAAAGGTTACAGACAGGGGCCTGAGGATCGTATCCTATGTGCAGAGTACTGGTAGTAGACGACCAGCCCGACTTTCGGGAGACGCTGAGCGGTCTGCTCTCCGACGAAGGCTACACCGTGCGGACAGCAACGAACGAGGGAGAGGCGCTGGATGCTGTCATAGAGGCACCGTTTGACATTGCCCTCATTGACGTGCGACTGCACGGAGGTGGCGAAGAAGACGAAAGTGGATCGAGCCTGGCGATGGCCTTTCGCGCCCTAAACCCCCAGATCCGTGTGGTCCTGCTCACAGGCTACGTGAGGACCAAACAGGTCGTCCGCGCAATCCGATACCTGGGAGTGGTGGATTTCATTGACAAGAATACTCAGGATTGGGGCAGGCAGATCCTAAAGATCCTGGCCGAAGCGCGTCCAAGGCCTGAACCGCGGTGCGAGGGAAACGATCGCCAACCCGATGAGTATTCTAGATACGAAAGCGGGTTGCGTGAACTGCTGAGTCGGTTCAAAGGGGGGGACCCTCGTTACGGCGACGCCCTTGTGTATCAACACCGGTTGGTCGAGAACTTCACCCGGTCTCGACGACATGGTGACAACGACACGCACAGGTCTGAACGTTCCGAGATTATTGCACAGCTGAATACCCTTGCTCTGGACGCGCTGGGGATGTCTTATAACGAACTGTGCGAGGGTTCCACTCTCGCCATAGGGCGGGAGCCTCCAGGGTATACGCGCTTCGAGGAGGCAGGCGGGAAGAGCACGATTACCCTGTCGCTGGCGCCGGCCGCACCCCTGGTGGTCAGGGCACGTGGTCACCATATCTGCTCCGCGTATACTCAGAAGACGTTGCAGGTTGACGTTGAACGTTATGCGACACAGGCGGAACTCGCCAGGCGGGATCCAGACAACTTGCGTTTCCAGGCCGAGGAAATCGGCCTGGAACTATGGCGCGACGTATTCGTTGAACATCCTGAGGCAGCCCGGATTTATCTGGAAGCACGAGCCGAGAGCCGATCGCTTGCACTGTTCTTCGAAACGCCGAGGGAGTTCCTCAGATTGCCACTGGAGTTTCTACACTCGCCGCCCCCCGCAGACTATATGATACTCCAGCATCCATTCGCCCGTTTCCTATATGGCACAACCCCAGAACGGGAGGGGATCGCTCGGATGCTGGCCAGGCTGAAGAAGAAAACGAAACTGCAGGTCCTGGTAATGGTGTCGAACACGGCATCTCCAGGAGATAGCGTGGACGCCAGGGCACTAGAACTATCCCGCTCCCTGGAAGGACAGGAATTCATCCCCGTTGGCGTAAATCTCATCCCAACAGAACACGCAACATATGAACGTATCAGAACAGAACTGGAGAAAGGCCGTTACGACATCGTACACTATATCGGACACGGCTATCCCAGAGCAGAACTCCCTGCCGAGAGCTGTCTCTACTTCTGGGCCGAGGAGAACAAGCGAGGGCCCATCGTACCGATGAAGGGATCCGAGCTGAAGAAGATACTCGAATCATCGGAAACGCGCCTGGTATACCTTAGCTGTTTTGGCCCGGCAAGTGGCGCTGAAACTGATCTGGCGGGCGATGATTCTCTTGGGCTTGCGTACGAGGTCGCACAGGCCGGTGTGCCCTCTGTGGTGGGCCTCCGCTGGCCCGTGTCCGATCAAAATGCTCACGCATTGGCGCTGGCATTCTATCACTCCCTGTTTGAACAAGGGAGTCCCGAAGTCGCTCTGTGGTCAGCCAGGTGCGAACTGGCCGCTCGGAACAGAGACGATCCGACGTGGTTGTCACCAGTCCTGATCCATCAAGAATAACCTACCTCTGGGGTAGACACTGAACGATTAGTAGTCAGAAGATCAACCCCACACGAGATATTTCCAGCGGCAGAGGTGACCCGATATGCCAAGAGATGTTATCGCCCTCCTCGCTTCATTCGTCTACGTCTTCGCCATGATCGGCATCGCCGAAGCCCTGCGCAGGTGGCGCAGGTACTCGGTCGAGTTCACGCGCAAGTTCATCCACATCGCCGTCGGCATGTGGGCCTACGGTACGGTGCTCCTGTTCGAGCGCCGCACCTTCGCCATCATTCCGCCCCTGGCGTTCGTCGCCATCAACGCCCTCTCCTACTGGCAGGGGACGTTCAAGGCCATGGAGACCGGGGAGAAGGGGCAGTTGGGCACGATCTACTTCCCAATCTCATTCGCCGCGCTCATCTGGCTGCTGTGGGGTAGCCCGCACCTGCTGGTGGCCAGCCTCATGCCGATGACGTGGGGGGATGCATTGGCGGCCGTGATCGGGCGGCGCATCGGCCGGCACCGCTACACGGTCGCTGGCAGCACTCGCTCGCTGGAAGGGTCGGGCGTCATGTTCCTCGCCAGTTGGGTCGCGACGTTTCTGCCGTTGGTGCTGCTGGCCCCAGGCGCTTTGAGCCCGGCGGCCGCCGCCGGAGCCGCAGCCACCACCGCGCTCGCCGCCACGATCATCGAGGCCATCTCACCGTGGGGGATTGACAACCTGACCGTACCCGCCATCTCGGCACTGGTCCTGGTACTGATTCTGCGCTGAACACAAGAACGGAACACGCAATACGGAACACATGGTGCGTGTTACGTGTTCCGTGCTTTGTGTTGCCTGGTGCGTGCTGTGTAACGGGAGACCCAAATCACGTTTCACGTTTCACGTTTCACGCATCACTTTATCACGAACTGAGCAATGCCTTGCAGCCTCGTTTCGATGAAGGCGCGGATCTCGTACGTCCCCGGTACCCAGCCACCCGGCGGCTTGCAGAAGTACGAGGTCCGCCCGCGCTCGCCCCAGTCTCGTCCCTCGACCAGCCCCCACAGCCACGTATCCGAGCAAAAGTCAACCAACTGCCCGTCCTTGTACCAGGCGAAGGTCGTCGTGGTGCCGTTGCGCATCCCTTCGTAGGTAAAGAACACGTACAGCCGGTGATCGCCGGGCGGGAACTCGACACCCGGATCCACCGGCTGGCCGCCGGCGTCCTGCTCGGTGGCCAGGGTGATGATGGCAATATGCGCATCCTCCCCGGCCGGCACGGCCGAGGGGAGCGGGCTCAGGGCCGACTCAGGCGGCAAAATGGCCGGGGTGCTGGTGGGGATAAACGGCGGGGTCGCCGTGGGGCGGCGGGTGGGCGTAATTGTCGGGATCGGAGTGGGACGTGAGGTGGCTGTGGCCGTAGGCACGCTCGTCAACGTCGCCGTCGGCAGCACAGAAGCGGGCACCACAGCCAACAAAGATGGAACCACGAGCAACAACAGGACGGCCACCACCAACGACGCCAGCGCTGCCAACGCCCAGCGCGTGGCTCGTGTGAGCGCATTGCGGCGCATGACGTAGAATGGTGCACGGCGCGCCGTGATCAGTTGAGTGATGGCTAACCCCACCAGGACGGCTGCAACGATCAACAGTGCGTAGGCGACCCAGCGTATCAGGCCTAGAGTGAGGGGAGTCAAGCCAACCTACCTTTTATCCTGTCATACCAATATCACTATACCACAAATCCCCGATTTCAACAACAGGCCATCTACAAGTGTTCCTTGATCGCGACGGCCACCGCACGGGGAATGCCCGGCACGGCGGCCAGTTGCTCGACGGTAGCCGCGCGGATGGCGTCCAGGGAGCCGAAGGCCTTCAGGAGCGCCTTGCGTCGCGCCGGCCCCACGCCAGGGATACTATCCAGTTGTGACGCGACACCCATTCTTTGCCGGCGCGCACGATGGTGCGTGATCGCGAAGCGGTGCGCCTCGTCCCGCACGGCTTGCACGAGAAAAAGCCCCTGAGAGCGCGGGGGAAGCAACACCGCCTCGACTCGTCCCGGCAGGAAAATCTCCTCGCGTTGCTTGGCCAACCCGACCACCGGCACCCGGTCGAGCAGGTCGAATTCCTGCAGCACCTCGACCGCCACCCCCAACTGTCCCCTGCCGCCGTCCACGATGAGCAGGCCTGGCAACTTGGCCCACCCCTTGATATCCCCCTTCGTCCCTCCGCCGGGGGAAAGGTCCGAGGTGGCCATCTGCCAGCGCCGGAAGCGGCGCTGTAAAACCTCCCGCATGCTGGCATAGTCGTCCTGGCCCTGCACGCTGCGCACGATGAAATGCCGGTATTCGGACTTGCGCGGCACGCCCTGGACGAAGACGACCATGCTGCCGACGATCTCCGTGCCCTGCGTCGTGGAGATGTCGTAGCACTCGATGCGTGCCGGGGACTGGGAGAGGCCCAACGCCTGCTGGAGTTCCGCCAGCGCCTGCTCGTGCTTGTGGGCGTCCGCCTGCCACTGGGCGCGCAAGGCAGATAGCGTCTCGGTGGCATTCTCGGCTGCCAGCGCCACCAGTTCCCGCTTCTGCCCGCGCTGGGGCACGTGCAACACCACCTTGGCCCCCCGTTTCTGCTTCAGCCACTGCTCGATGATCAGCGCTTCTTTGATCTGTTGCGGAAGCAGTACTTCCGGTGGGACGTAGGCGGCCTCTTCGTAAAACTGTTTGAGGAAGGCGGCGATCACCTCCTGCCTGTCCTCGTCCTGCGCTCCTTCCAGGACAAAGTACTCCCGCCCCAGGAGTTTGCCGCCCCGGATGAAAAAGACC
>Ga0315277_10004004_pt1 | contig 19784 bp, 23 predicted proteins | sample YL17G05_15_MG_FD_203695 | JGI IMG/M metagenome (GOLD analysis project Ga0315277, IMG submission 203695) | Sediment microbial communities from Yellowstone Lake, YNP, Wyoming, USA - YL17G05_15 | ecosystem: Environmental > Aquatic > Freshwater > Lake > Sediment | place: USA: Wyoming | collected... | reverse complement strand
TCGTATTCTTTGAGTCTCCCTCCTGACTATATACGCCAGGTGCGGGAATCCACCGTCAATCAGGCTGCGGAGGCGATTCGTCGGCGTCTGAATGCTCTAGGGATCCGCGGACCGGCAGTGCTCCCGGCCGGCAAAAACGTCAACGGTGTGCAGGATCAGCTTGTCATCGAATTTCCGAAGGTGAACGATCCGGAACGGGTCGTAGAGTTAATTACGGACGTGGCCAGGCTTGAGTTGTGCCTCGTGAAGAAGGAACAGGGCGGGCCGTTCCCCAGCATAGAAGTTGCCCTTCGAGCCAACGGCGGCAAGGTCCCCGGCGGCTACAAGCTCATCCCTTTTCGGGTAGAGGGCAATGAGCCGGGTGCGGCTTCCTACCTGGTGGTGGAATTGGCCCCCACAATCACCTCGAAAGACATGAAAAATGCCCGGCCGAGCACCGATAGCAGCGGACGGCCCAATGTCGCCTTCTTCCTAACTGCCGCCGGCGCTGAAATCTTCCGGCGCGCAACCGGTGAACATATTGGGGACCGGTTGGCGATTGTTCTCGATAATGTGGTCTATTCGGCGCCGGTCATCGAAAGCGCCATCGGCGCCGAGGGGCAAATTACCGGATCGTTTACGGCTCAGCAGGCGGAAGACTTGGCTTTGCTGTTGCGCTCGGGCTCTTTGCCTGCATCAATCACGGTGCTCGAACGGAGCATTATCTCCCCAAAAGAAAAGGATGAGACGCGCTCGGATAAGAAGTGATCGCCGCTGGCTAAGTTCGACCAGGTGACGTGCGGGGAATCTCAAGGGACCGGGCAGAAGCAGAGAACCACGAAATACACCAAACACACGAAATGCTTTCGTTTCTTTCGTGTATTTGGGACGTGGGTGCCGGGCCTGAAAAAGTCGTTGAATATCCTGAAGATAAGGTCAACAGAGTACACTTGAATCAGACTTGCATTCGGTTTTTGGCCCTTGTTTTTAATTTTGCGCCACATCCGTAGACACAGTGAAAATTCATCACCTGCAGTTCAGTGGAATTGGGATTGGGTGCCGGACTTGGAAAAGTCATTGAATCCATCTCCCGAGAGATCCATACACTATGACCCTGAGGTGATTTCCTTCGACGACCTCGATCAGCGGTTGGGACCCACCCAATAGGGTCGAGGCGCTCCCCGGAATGCCCGACTGCGCCCGTCGGCGCGCGCCGCACAGGGAGAGGTATGCATGCGTGCCCGCCCGAATCGGTTCTACGGACCGTTTCAACTCCTTTTATCTCGACCCCAGCTCAAAATTCGCTCTCCTGCCTGCATGGAGAAAGAATTCCGCATACTCTTATCAGCAATCCGTCGTATGATCTCCCCAACAGGAAAAGGCATTTTCCTATCATTTATTTCACAGGGCGGAGGGTGATTTTGACAGGCGGGGGCGGCCTGTCGGGGAAAATCGTGACCTTGGCGGTGCCGATGAAATCGGGGCGGCGAATGCCGGTGCTGTTGCGCTGTTCCGGTGTTTCGGACAGATAAGCTTCAACCACGACTGTATAGGTGCCGGGCGACAGCGGTTCGGTCCTGAAGTGGCCATCCCCGGGGTTGCGGGAGACGGCGTCAAAAACCGACATCACCTCGTTGAAATTGCGGGGATCGCCGGTCGCATCCGCAGCCCGAACGGTGAGGATCGCGCCGGCGGCGCCGTTTGCGCTTTCCCATGTGGAACCAAGGCGGCAGCCTGGGTCCACACGGCGCTCGAGATCCACATGGCCATAAGGAACAGGAGGAGATTTGTCGGCGCCTTCTGGTCTTGATACGGGCGGTGAACCTTGCCCCCGGCATCCTCGTCCTGCCGATTCAGAACCATAAGTCCGTCCTCCTGACCAGGATTTCCGTTGCAATGCACAAAGCAAAGAGTCGAACAGGAGCGATCCGGTCAATTTACGCCGCCGGCAACCGCTGGGATCCAATAAAACCGTAGTCCGCCCGAGAGCCCTCCCGTCACGCGCCTTTCGAATCGCCCGAAAGCCAGTGCTGCACCTATGTGACCTGCAGACAAGGTGGCCTCCTCGGAGAAAATCCCAACCCGCATTTTTCACCAGGTGAGAAATGCGGGCTCATGGTGCGCATCAGCCGCATTGGGGAGAGGTGCCCTGAATCATACCGCGGAAAATCGCCTGAGCGCATCCCACTCCCGCCCGGACTTCAACCGCCCCGACCGGGCAGTTGATCATGCAGGCTCCGCACTCCATGCAGGCATCCCGATCGCGGACGACCGCCTTTCGAGCCTTGAGCTCGATCACGCTATGAGGGCACACGCTCATGCAGATATCACAACCGATGCACTTTTCGGCCTCGATCTTGATGGTGGACACATTACGCAAGTACGTTACTGGCATGGAATCACCTCCGCACTCCTATAATTCCGGATTCCGAAGTTAAGATTCTTTAAATCCCTCATCAAGCTTGTGGGGCCGGGCCTTAGCCCGGCGGTGCGGATCGTCTGGGCGGGCTAAAGCCCGCCCCCACCTTTTTGTGATTAACCCGTTTCGCTCCTATGGATCCGGGGCATACAATACCTTCCAACTTCGGAATCCGGGTTTATAAGACCATCAGCACGATTCCCAGGATTGCAGAAACGGCGATCGGCCGGGCAAACAGCCGGATCTCCTTGTTCACTCCCGTCTGCGACGTGAACGCCGTGGCCCCGGTGAAATTCAACGCAAGAAACGCGCTGATTGCCGGCAGGAGAAGAAGGATGCCGGCGAAATTGGCCGCTCCGACACCGTAGATCATGCCGGCAGCCACTGTCCATACCGCTCCGAGCAACCAGCCTTTCAAGGCGAAAGAGCGAAATGGGATCCACGGCAGCAGTGCCGGCACGAACAGAGTCCCTGTGAGCACGGCGCCGATCAGCATGACGTTCAACGACGCCACCGTGCGGAAAGCAAAAGTGCCGCGAGCGAGGTGCCACGCCACCGATACAGCCAGAAACAGGAAAACGTATTTGGCAATCCCACCCAATTCGGCCGGAACCAACGCCAGGCGGTCCTTCAGACCGAAACTCACCCGCCTCATTTCCGGCGTGGCCTTCATACCGTCCGCAAGGAACCGACTGATGTCGCGGGCCCGGACGGGGCCATAGACGACCTGGAATCCCGTGAGCTTTTTCACCTCGTGGCCGGCCACTCCGGGCGCGCCCAGCTGGGGAAGGATCAACGTGTGGTGCGTGATCCGCCCCCGCAGGCCGGAGGACTCGATGCCGCGAACCAGCTCCGCGGTCCCAAAAGTCCCTTTTCCCGCCGCGCACCAGACGTTGATTCCATGGGTATCCAACACCAGGATCCAGACATCAAGGCCGGACAGCTCCTTCCGCAACGAATCGAAGGTCAGCTTGTAGTTGGCGGTAACCAGAACCGGAGATCGGGAATCGGGCGTGCCGAAGGCATGGAGCCCGGGCTCGACGCGGTAGCGGCTGCGACCGATTCCCAAGCGCATCTTCCAGCCTCCCCAGCGGTCCGAGAGGGTCATACGGGCATCCACCACCGGAACGGCACCAGCGGTCTTTTTCAGACCGGGTCTGATCGGCGGAACCACCCGCGTCTTTCCGCCGCCGCAACAGGAAGTACCGCATTGCTTAGTCTCGTTTCCCATACCGATTCCCCCTTGCGCGCGCAGCCGCCGGAGCACGGTAGCCGCCAGGATCGCTGGATGTTCCGACTGTGCCGGAACGCGATCCCTCCATGGAAGCAGCTCGCCTTGCTGCGGCGATATGACTTGCGCGACATTCCGCCGTTGCCCGGGAAATCACGGCGTGCCTTCGCCCGCCTGCGCACGGCGCACAGGGACTACATGGAACCACGCTCGTAATCAAAAAAGTTCCTGCGGGCATCTGTGCCAATTGCGGCGAAGAATATGTCAAATCTGAGACGACCGAACTTCTTCTTACACCGATCCCTTCGTCAGGCCTACCGTCCCATCACCCATCTGCTGCCCAGCCGATCGCCTGTCATGTCATAGACCACAACGACGATGAACTCCGTCGGGCTTTTGCGCGGAATGACTACGGAAATGGGGATGCCAGCCTGCAACGCCGTTTGATAATGCTCGTCGCTGAGTTGCAGGTCCGCGTATCTCCACTCGGCACCGAGATATTTTGAATCCGCATCGGCGTAAAAGACGGCCATGCGCAGGCGCGCTTTATGGAGGCCGTCGAGGCTCTTGAAGCTGACTTTTCTTATATCGACCTTGAGGTCGACTTTAAACTGGATTTGGCCGGCGTCGTCTTTGATCCTCGACGCATGAATGTCGAGAGGAATGTCGGCATATTCCACCTTCCGAGTGCCCTGGACGCCTGCGGAGTTTATGCGAGTCCAGGCCAGAAACTCGGCGGGATCGTACGGGTGCAGCTGTTCACGGGCATAGTAGCCGTGCCTGTACAGGACTTTTACCCCGGACCGGTTCACTTTGACGCTGATCCCGCGAAACCGTCCATCCCAATTCTCGTTTTCCGGATAATAACCGAGCAGGTACTCGACTCGGGAGCTCTCGAGAACGCTGGAAAGAGCGTCGCCGACATTCTCGTATGCCGAGGAGCGCCCTCCTGTCAGTTGAGAAACGTTCATCATGCTTTGTATGGCGAACGTCTCCGCCCAATCCCTTGCCACAGGCACGCCACGTGGGCCCGCGCCGGGGACCGATCCGGCGCCGGAGAGCCCGCCGGTTTGGAATGAGTCAATAGCAACGCGAGCGTCGTTGGCGACGGCCGCGATGCCCTGGTCGTACTCCGTGTTTCCAAAAGGGAACAACAGACCACGTTCGCTGAAGAACAACAGGTGTTTCTCTCCTTCCACATAGCGGAGATATTCGATGCATGTGAAGATATTGCCTGTATCCGCCATCGTGCTTCTCGATCGCGTGGCAAATTCATCAAAAGGCAGCCAGAGCATGGCGGCGTCCGCAGCGAACGACTCGAGCTCGGTTCTTGCGGAGCCCTCCGTGGTGCCAAGCACCATTCCTGCGGCCTTTTGCCATTGCTGGTAAGCCTTGGCTTCCCCACTGATCTGACCGGGAGGCACCTGGCGGGAACCCAGCCCCCGCGCACTCTCGAAAATCCTGTCGATGTCGGGCTGGAGCGTCGTGGGGAATTCCTTGCTTCCGAATATCGAAGCGAGGCCGGCGCTGTAGTTCTGCAGCCGGAACTCTATGCTCTCGTGGGCGACCTTGTAAGCCTCGAGCGCCTGGACGATTTTCTCATGGTCGGTGGTGAAGTCCGTGGCACGATTGTAAGCGAACAGAGCCACTCGATCCTGGGGCAAGAGATTCTTGCGGACGAACTGGATCAGAACGTCCACCGTCTTGAACGGTACCTGATATCGGCCCCGGCCCATCAGAATGAGAAAAACGCGAGACGTTTGGGGGGAAAGCTCCGCCGCCGGTATCGGACGGAGCACGGACGCCTTTTCCGGCATGGGGGCGGTAGCATCAAACGTCTGCACCGAAAAATGCCTGATTTCTTGAGGTTTCCCGTTTTCGAAAACGCGAAAGTCTTCTTGTTTGAGATCCGTTATCGGCCGATTGCGCGAGTCTGTGACGATCACATCCACCGGAACCAGGCGCACTCGGACCCTGTAGGTCCCCGGTGGGGCGGTTTGCTGACCCGAAGGGGCACTTTGGCCGAGCCCCAGCATTGGCAACCGAGCAACCGGAAGACTAAAGACAATAGAAAGCGTGATCAGAATTGCGTGCCGCGGACATCTCATAGCACCTCCTTGTGCAACCTGAATGCGAAATCAATCCATCTTACCACTTTCCGTGTCGCAGCCCGGAAAACCGGGTTGCGTTCCAATTTAGATAGATTGAAGCGATTTTCCGCTATTTCTGCCACGCTTTCCCGATCCAGGCTACGGCTGCCTCGAGGGGCGCGAAAAAGCCACTCACCTGGTAATGGGTGACACCATCGAGAGGTACGAACTGGACGTCGATCCCCCTCTTTTTCAATTTCTCCACAGCGTTTTCGGCGGGCTTGAAAGGAATGATCTGGTCGGCGCGGCTGTGGATGACGTAGAGCGGTATCTTCCAATTCACCTTGGCGGTCGTGCTTTCGGGCTGACCGGCCATGATCAGTGCGGCCGGGAAAAGGTCCTGGTGGCGCGCCGCCAGGTACCAGGTGCCGCTCCCTCCCATAGAGTAGCCGGTAATCAGCGTCCGCTTTCTGTCGATAGCGTAAATTTTCATCACACGGTCAAGCAGCTCGAGCACGTCCTTCTCACTGCGCGGTCTGGTCCAGTCGGAATCGGTACAGTCCGGCGCCACGATGATCGCGCCGAGACCGTCGAGGGCCGGTCGGATAAAGGAAGCGAGAAACTCTCCACCGAAGTACGGCGTTACGCGCCCGGCAAAATGGAGTGCGAGAACAAGGGGCACGGGCTTCCGGCCATCGTATTCATTGGGGATAAAAACTGAAGGGCTTGCCTCGTTTACCTCTGTCATTAATCTCAAGGAAAGCCTCACGATGTAGTCGCTTTGAACAGAGGTCCTGCGACCCCAGAATGCAATCCGCGCCTGCGGCAGAGCCTTGGTCTGGAGGACGTTTCCGCAGCGTTTCCGGCCCAAACCATGCTACCCTGCCTCGAGTTCGAAAAAGCGGTTTCTATTATTCGCGACCGTAAACGAGGAGCGGATATGATGCGAGTTCTGTTGCTCCTTATCGCGTTGGTGGGGGGCTTCACGACGGCGGCAACGCCACCTGCCAAGTGGCCCCAATGGCGCGGCCCTTTCAACACCGGGATGGCTGAGGGCGATGCCCCGCTGCTCTGGGACGGCAGCCGCAACGTCCGATGGAAGCTCGCCATTCCCGGGCGCGGCCACTCGACGCCCGTCATCGCCGGCAACCACATCTTCCTCACAACGGCGGTGCCGACAGGCAAGGTGATCCGGCCCGCCGCTCCCAGCCGCGCGGGGGGTGGAGCGGACGACGGCCTCGAGCATCGATTCGAGGTGATCGCGGTCGATCGGCAGACCGGAGCCATCGCGTGGCAGCGTACGGCGACAACTGCGACACCGCACGAGGGATACCAGCGCGTTTACGGCAGCTTCGCCTCGAACTCGCCGGCCACCGACGGCTCGCGGGTGTTTGCGTTCTTCGGCTCGCGCGGGCTGTACGCATACGATCTCGATGGCAGGCTGCTGTGGCAGAAGGACTTCGGCGTCCGGATGCGGATGGACATGGCCTTCGGCGAGGGCACGCCTCTGGCGATTCACGACAACCGGCTGCTGCTGCACTTCGACAATGTTGACACAGGTTTCCTGGTCATGCTGGATCCTGCAACGGGCCGCGAGATCTGGCGGACGAAGCGCACGGAGCCATACAACTGGGCGGGCCCCTACGTCGCGCGCCACGGCGGGCAGCGACAGATCATCCTGAGCGGCCTTACGGTGCGCGGCTATGACTTCGACACCGGCAAGCTGCTGTGGGAGGCCGCGGGATTGGGTGAAAACACGATCCCGCAGCCGGTCCAGCACGAGGATCTGGTCATTGCGATGAGCGGCCACACCGAGAAGTTGTTGATGGCAATCCGGCTCGGCCGCACGGGCACGCTCACCGGCAGCGACGCCATCGCGTGGTCTACCACGCGCGGCGCGCCGTACACGCCGTCGCCGCTGCTGCACGAAAACCGGCTGTATGTCCTCACCGACAGCGGGCAACTGAGTTGTCTCAATGCCACTACCGGAGCACCGCTGTACCAGCAGGCGCGCTTGCCCAAGCCGTACAACTTCAAGGCGTCTCCAGTCGGTGTGAACGGCAAGCTTTACCTCGCCAGCGAGGACGAGGACGTTGTCGTGGTCGCGATGGGCTACGAGTTCAAGGTGCTGGCGGTCAATACGATGCCGGGGCAGTCCTTCATCGCGTCGCCCGTGATTGTGGGCGGCGACATCTATCTGCGGAGCCGCACGCACCTGTTCCGAATCAGCGACCGATAGCAACGGAGAAAAGGAGAAGACGATGAGCACACAGGAACCGCAACATTCAACATACGGCTACAGCCGGACGCTTGACGTTTCTTACAACGAAGCCGTGACGCGCGCGCGTGCGGCTCTCAAAGCGGAAGGCTTCGGTGTGCTCTGTGAGATTGACATTAAGGAGAAGCTGAAGGAGAAGCTCGGCGTTGACTTCCGGAATTATGTGATCCTCGGCGCATGCAATCCGGCTCTCGCGTATCAAACCTTACAGGAGGAAATCAACATCGGCCTGCTATTGCCCTGCAACGTGATTGTTTACGAGCAAGAAGGGCGCTCGGTTGTCTCCGCCGTGGATGCAGCCAGAATGCTTTCGGTCGTCGGCAATCCCAAGCTGGAGTCAACGGCTGGCAAGGTGAACGAAAAGCTGCGTAGAGTCATTGACAACCTGTGACCAGCAAGAATGGCTTCGCCGCACAAAACGATAAGAAGGACAAAGGAATCACAAAATTGTCCGCTCGCCTGTCGTTTTTCGGGAACCGATGGCAAATCTGAGCTGCAAATGGAGAACCGGGGACTTGACCGGCCCGCCAAAATCTCCAAAACCGGGTAGCGTCGCTGGTTTCGGGAAAGCCTGTCGCCCCGCCAAGTCCCACAACCCATGTACAGCGTGCTATTCTTATTCGGCGACAGCGAGACGGCACTGACAGGAGGATCCCATGAACGGCAGCCGAGCATTTGTATCCGGCACAATCTCGCCAGTATCGGCCGAGTCGGAGCGCCAGCCGCTCCCCCTGGTGTACGTCGAGGAACCGGTGACCGCCGTTATTTTCGGCGCCACCGGCGATCTCACCCTGCGCAAGCTCATGCCGGCGCTTTTCACGCTGTTTGCCCAGGGATTATTCCGCCACCGGTTCGCGATTATCGGATTCGCAAGACGGGAACTCAACGACAGGGCATTCAGGGATCAGATGCGCGATTCGGTGAAGACCTTCAGCCGGCTGCCCGTGGACGCATCGCTCCTGGAGGATTTCGCAGGCAGGATTTATTATCAGCAGGGAAATCTCGATAGCCCGGAAAGCTACCGCGGATTGAAAGTCCGGCTGGAAGATCACGAAACGTTTCCGCCCAATCAGTTATTTTACCTCGCGATTACGCCCGAACATTTCTCTTCGACGATAGAAAATCTCGCCGCATCGGAGCTGATCTGCGCACATCACTGCAAGCCGTGGTCCAAGGTGGTAATCGAAAAGCCTTTTGGCCGCAATCGGGAAAGTGCACGCAAGCTGAACCAGCAGGTGCTCGCTCACCTGGATGAGTCGCAAATCTATCGGATCGACCATTACCTGGGAAAAGAGACGGTGCAGAACATCCTTGGTTTCCGGCTGGCCAATTCCATTTTTGAGCCGGTGTTTCACCGCCATCATGTGGATCACATCCAGGTCACGGCTGCCGAAACCGTCGGGATGGAGAGCGGACGAGGCGCCTATTACGATTCCGCCGGCGCCCTGCGCGACATGATCCAGAATCACCTGCTGCAGTTGCTGTGTCTCGTCGCCATGGAACCGCCGAGTAACCTGACCGCGGACGCGATCCACAACGTGAAGGTGCAGCTCCTGAATTCCCTCGTGCCGCCGGCGTCCGGCGCCATGCGCATGCGTGCGGTCCGGGGGCAGTATGGCGCCGGAGAAGAGAACGGGCTGGGAGTTCCCGCATACCTGGATGAAGAGCGTATCGCTCGGAACAGCAAAACCGAGTCGTTCTGCGCCCTGCGGCTGGGGATTGAAAACTGGCGCTGGGCCGGAGTGCCCGTCTACCTGCGGACCGGCAAGCGCATGAAAAAGCGGCTGACTGAAATCGTCATCGAGTTCAAACAGCCGCCGCTTCAGCTGTTCCGCACGGTGGAGTGTGCGGGAGACATCTGCGACCTTTCTCTCTCGCGCCCGAATTCACTCGTCTTCCGCATCCAGCCCGACGAAGGCATATCGCTGCGTTTTTCCGCAAAGCGGCCTGCGATGCAGTTTGTCGTCGAAAGCGTCGCGATGGATTTTTCCTATCGGCAGACCTGGCAGATGTCCCTGCCGGAAGCTTATGAACGGCTCCTGCTCGATGCGATGCGCGGCGATACCACGCTGTTCACCCGCTCGGATCAGGTGGAGGCGGCCTGGCAGGCGATGGATCCCATCCTTGACGCATGGGAGTCCCGCACGGATATCCCGGTCCATCCGTATGCTCCGGGCTCATGGGGACCAGCCGCCGCCGACGATCTCATCCGGCAGGACGGCCGCGCATGGAGAAACCCGGAATAGACATCGGATATGAGCCCAACACCCTGCAGCCTGCGGATATTTGCAGATCCGGAATCGGTGGCAGCCGCTGCCGCGGAAGAATTTTTCGCGCGGTCCCAGCGGACCCTTGCCCAGGGCCGGGCATTCACGTGTGCCTTGTCCGGGGGGACTACCCCCAGGCTCCTGTTCGCGCACCTCGCGGACCGGAATCGCATGTCCGGGCTGCGCGCCGACTTCTGGGATTCCGTGCATTTTTTCTGGGGAGATGAGCGTGTAGTCCCGCCCGATCATCCGGACAGCAACTACCGGCTCGCGCACGAGGAACTCATCGGGAGGATCCACATCCCGGCAAGGAATGTTCATCGCATCCGGGCTGAGTTCGGCGCCGCGGCGGCAGCGGCCGAATACGAGCGGGAATTGAGAGCCTTCTTTGATGCGGCAGATGCGCGGATTCCCCGGTTCGACCTGATGTATCTCGGGATGGGCGGGGACGGCCACACCGCTTCCCTGTTCCCTCATTCCGAGGCATTGCGGGAGGACACACTTCTGGTGGCGGCTCCCTGGGTGGAGAAGTTGGACGCGTTCCGCATCACCCTGACGTTGCCTGTGTTCAGGCATGCCTCCTGCGTCGCTTTCATGACATGCGGGCAGAGCAAGGCGGAAATGTTGCGGCGGGTGCTGTGCTCGGAACCGGCTTCCGACCCGTTGCCTGCTCAGTTAGTGCGGCCCCACCCGGGCGAACTCCTATGGCTTGTGGACCGAGCCGCCGCTTCCCTGATATCCCGGACGGATTTCGAAAAACCGGTGTGATCTGACGGCAAAGTGCGAGGACCAGGCAAACGTCTGCGTGTCTGTTTCCCCACTGGCTGCGTGTCGGTTTGCGGCGGCCATGGTTGCGTGCCTCCTGCGGGTGTCATGAGAACTCCGCTCCTCATGCCCCGATGAAAAAACGATGGAACCGACTGTCTTTCGTCAGCTCCGGATGAAACGAAGTCGCGAGCACATTACTTTGTCGCGCGGCGACAATCGTGCCATCCGGAAGCCTGGCCAGAACTTCCACGCCGCTGCCGGCGCTTGCGATCAACAGAGCGCGAATGAAAACGCAATGGAATGGCGCAGGCGGCTGCAGCACGGGTATGTCAAGGTCGGCTTCAAAACTGTCCAACTGCCGGCCGAAGGGGAAGGTATCCTTGGGCTTCGCCATAGTTCAGCAAGGAAGCTCCTTGCCGCGCAAATACCCGCTGAAGGCTGCGGCGAAATTCATCCAGGGGAAACAGCCGGCTGTCCATGTCCAGGCGGCTCAGATTGATCTCGCCCGGCGATCCGGACCCATGAGCCCTGGCGGCAAACGCCTGGGCCTGTGCGAAGAACCTTTCGCGGGCGCGCGGAGTGGTCTGCGACCAGCGAATGGCGCCTGACTTGGGGCGCTCGAGGGGCTGCATGATGAATGCTCCTTCGCGATGCCAATCGACATGAGCTTGCGCAACGCAAGCCTTGGGGAAGCTAGCGGCTTCCCCGTGCGACCATCAGTTCCAGGTCCTCTTTGAGGCTCTGGAGATCCTCTTCATGCTCCACTTCCTGTTCCAGGATGGTCAGCACCAGGTTGTAGGTGACCATGTCTTTGTCCTTGGTGGTGTTCATGAGGCTTTGATAGGCCGATATCGCACATTGTTCGCCGGCGATGTTCTGGTCCAGCAGGACGGCGACATACGGATCATCCGGAGCATCGTAGGCGCATGGGCTCAGGTCGTACCACTTCTTGGGATCGCTGACCGGCACGCCGCCAAGCTGTATGATCCGGGCAGCAAGCAATGTGGCGTGATTCAATTCCTCCGTGGCGTGCAAGTTGAGTTCGGCTGCGACCGCATCCTTCATCGGACCTTTGATGACTTTGGCCCCGAGCCAGTATTGATAATAGGCAAGCCACTCACTGGCATAAGCCTGATTGAGAAGCCGCAGCAGTTCGTTGACGTCCATGCCGACAATTTCACGACCTCGCGTACCCATAGGTTCCTCCTGTTGCTTTCAGACGCTCCGCTTCCGGCCGGCGAGTGCCATGGCAGAACGGGCATAATCTCCATGGCCCGGCAACCAAAGAAAGAAGCAACTAATATTAATGGCGAGTTTTGTAAAGGCGCAAGCGGTATTCGATCAGGGCGCCGGCGCGCAGATACTGAAGCACGTCGCGGATCGCGATGGGTTGGGCGCGGACCGCCACCCAGCGCGGCGTAATTATCACCGGCCGGCGTTCGACCAGCGCGCGGATCATCTCAAACGAAAATGGTGTCAGGCCTGACACCATTCCCACACGTCAACCTATTTCGCGGGCTGGGAGAAATAGGTTAACGTGTGGGACGTCCCCGATTTCCCTTACGGAATATCGATCTGGCCCGCGAGGTAGGCGCGGGCGTTGCCGGAGATCTCCACGCGATCGCCGGCGAGCCGGCACTTGAGCCAGCCGCGGCGTTTCGACAGTTGCATTGCAGTCAGCTCTGTTTTTCCCAGCCTGGCGGCCCAATACGGCATCAGCGTAGTGTGGGCGGAGCCGGTTACCGGATCCTCCGGGACGCCTGACTGCGGCGCAAAGAACCGCGAAACGAAATCGACATCGCGCCCTGGCGCGGTCACGATGATGCCGCGCGCGGGTATCAGCGCGATCCTCGCCATATCCGGCTGGATGCGCTCGATGTCTTCCTGCGCCGCGTACACCAGCATGTAATCGCTCTTGCCAAGATAGGACTCCACCGGCGTCAACCCGATGGCCGCAATCCATGCTTCGGGCAGGTTCACCTTTTGTAGCGCGTCGGCCGGGAAATTCAGTGTCAGCAGGTCCCCGTCTTTCCTGACCGTCAGCAGTCCGCTGCGCGAATGGAATTCGATGACTTCGCCCGGGTACATCTCGAAATAGAAAAGGACAAACGCGGCCGCCAGTGTCGCATGCCCGCACAGGTCGACTTCGACTTCGGGCGTGAACCAGCGGATGCGGAATCGCTCCCCTTCTTTCACGAAGAACGCGGTCTCCGCGAGGTTGTTCTCCATCGCGATCTGCTGCATCTGTTCATCCGGCAGCCACTGGTCGAGCGGGCACACCGCCGCCGGATTGCCGTGAAACAGCCGATCCGTAAACGCATCGATCTGAAACATCCTGATTTTCATATTCTCACTCTCAAACTAGCTTCACGCCTGAGGACGCTCGAAAGGATTGCGCACTTTGAGGAAGCCGAATTTCCTGAAATCGCGATCATCGGTATAGAGGATGTTCTCCCCATGCTGCCGCAAAAGAGCCGCCAAATGGGCGTCGGGCACCATATTTCCTCGGGCGGGAACTTCCCCGACGATCTCACAGTGAATCTCCCAAAATCCTTCTTCTTCAGTAAGTACACGAACGCGCGGCAGCCAAACGAGCGCATCGACGTTGCTCTTGGCTTCATCCGGAGCAAGCGGGCGCGCATCGCCAGTCCCCCAGCGCTCGGCCCGCGCCTACTTGATCCGGATCAGGATGACGTCATCGGCAGGGATCGCGACCTCCTCGCCTGCTCCGGCCAGAATCGCCGGTTGGAGGGAAGCCGCGCCTTTGCCGAGGATCTCAGCCGAGGCGATCGACGCGAGGGGATAAGCCAGGCTTTTCGGATCGATCCGGACGCGGACTTTCTTGGGATTGGGATCGACATTGGCCAGGAGGATGCACGCCTCCCCTGCCTTGCTGTAGACGGCGGTCAGACAGTCCCGGTCGTCGAGTTTGACAGCCTTGTTCCGTCCGTCCTCGAACTTGTACTGCTCAATGTCGCCCAGAGGCTTGAGGATCCTGTAAAGGGCCATCGCTTCCTCGCTCGCCTGGTAGGACATATTTAACCAGGGCTTGTTGGCATGGCCTTCCAGGATGGGGACGCTGATAAAGTAATCGAAGGACCAGGTTCCCTGGAGGGGAACCCAGCCTCCCTGGGGAAGGTCGAAGCTGGGGGAAAGTTGAAGGGGCATGATCGAGACAGCGATCCCGATGGGATTGACGCTCGGCCGTAATTCGCAGTATCCGGTCCCCGGCGTTCCTGTCACCTGGAAATCCCACTGGGAAAGGTCGTCGGCCATGAACCATTCCAGACCCTCGATTCCGGGATTGGCCAAAACGATGTAGCGCGGAACGTAGCGCGTTTGGAACGGCAGATCGAAGTGCGTCCCGGGCCGGATCTTTCCCCATTGGCGGATCTGGCCGTTCTGCCAGGCATGGGGGGTTGCGCCCATTTCCTCGAACACGGACGGACGCCAGCCGTAATCCGTGAGGCTGGGATCGACGAGCGTGGACAGAACCGCGACGTTGCGCACCCGAACGGATTTCTGGGGCGCGCTGATCTCCTTATGGATTTTGATATAGCCCCATCGATAGGTGTAGACCGTTTTTGCCGTAACGCCCGAGGGCTTCCCGTCGCGGTCGACAAGCGGGCTTTCCACAGTGACGACGATGGACCGGCCATCCTTCGTCTGGACAACGGAGGGCGCGGCGGCATTGAGATCGCTGAACGTATCTTGAACCCGTGGCGAGGCCGCGGATGCCGTCGGAGAGGGACTGTCCATCTTCAGCCGGATGGAGGTTTCCATAGGCCGGAGGATCAAATTGGGCACCTTGCCGTGGGTCAGGCTGATTTTCTCGATGGCGCCGCCCTTTTTCAGGTCGTGCTGGATCGAGTAATAGGGCGTGGAGAGAGCGAGCTTTCCGGTTGTGTCGTCGCGGCGCACGGAGTATTCCTGTTGCCACCAGCTTCTTACTGCCGGCGGATTCTGAGAGGGAAGCCTGTCGGTGAAAATCATCGCCAAGAAGATCAGGCCGATCAGGCACCATTTGGCCTTCGTCCGCGCGCATCGGTTGTTCGTTTCCATGATGAATCTCCCTCTCTTTGAATTTGTCGATATCGATATGCCGGCCACAGCGATCCGGCCCTGCTTCAGCCTGAGCCCGGCTGCTCCGTTGGCTTTGCGCACATAGGTTCGGCTCTTCATGAATAATCCGGGTTAAGGCCCATGGGGGCCGGCCTATTTGCTGATACGGAAGCAGGCCATTTCGGTGCTGTTGCGCACGATCAGCCGCCCGTCCGCGATGGCGGGGACATTCCATGTCTTCCCCTCAATGGCAGGAAAGCGCGCCAGTTCCTGGTGCTTCTCAGGGTCCGCCTTAACGAGCGCGACATCGCCGCTTTCGGTACTGATGATCAAGCGTCCCGAGGCCAGCAGCACCTGTCCGTACCCGTGGCGTCCCCCTTTCCACTTGAGTTCACCGGTGGAAGCATCGATGCAGGCGAGAATGGCCTCGTCGAGACCGTAGATATATCCTTCGTGCAGCACTGAACTGCCGAACTTGTTCTTCATGCGATTGTTCTGCCAAACGGTGCGCGCCTCATAGGCATCGCCTTTGGCTGAGATTTCGACCAATGCCGCGCCATGGTCATATCCCGCAGAGATGAAGAACCGGTTTCCCGCCGTCACGATCGGCTGGGCGATGTTGATGCCGTTCTGCGTGGCCCACGGGTATTCCCAGAGGAGCGCGCCGTTTTCGACCGCCAATCCTGTCACCCGGCTTCCACTGACTACCAGGATCTGGCGCCGGCCGGCAAGCGTGGCCAGTTGCGGGGAAACATACGCCTGTCTGTCGTCGAGCGACTTCCAGATCGGGTCGCCGGTCAACCGGTTGTAGGCGGCGACCGATTTTCCCCCTGATCCCCCGGGCAGGACGATCACTTTCTGATCGACAATCAGAGGTGAAGCGGCCATGCCCCAGGTAAGGTTCTCGGCGCCGTTCTCCGATAGGATGTTGCGTGACCAGATGCGCTTCCCGGATTGGGCATCGAGACAGCGGAATTCGCCGGTGGCGCCCAGAGCGTAGAGACGGCCTTCATGCCAGAGAGGAGTAGCCCGGGGGCCGTCTCCGCCAAGCGTTTCGCGAAATTCGGCGTCCCAGCCGTGAATCCATTTCTCCCGCCCTGAATCCAGTTCGTAGGCAGCCACAACCTCCCTTCGCCGGCGCTGCTCGATGGTAAAGATCATGCTGTCCGCAATGACCACCGATGCGTATCCGCCGCCGACCGGGCGTTTCCAGAGCAGCGGCAGACCACCGGATGGCCAGTCAGCGAGGATTTCGGCTTCCGCATAGATTCCGATGCGTCCCGGCCCGCGGAATTCGGTCCAGTAGGCTCGTGTGACTGCAGGCTTCGGTGCGGGCGCCGTATCCGGCGCCGGTTTGGCTTTCTCATCCGGGGCAGTTGCCGGAGTTGCGGCCGGCGGCGGGTCCTGCAACAGACTGGCATCGACCGAGCGCTCTTGCGCGCGGCGCTTTTCAATTTCTGCGTTGTGCCTTGCGGAATTCCTGAAGGTGAAAAACGGACGGCTCACGCCGCCATCCATTTCCATCTTGAGGCCCCAGAAAAGAAAGAGGTGCGGAATTCCGCAGGTTATGGCTGCCAGAGAACCCAGCAACCTGGTCCACAGGCGGCTGTTCCGTCTCATCCAGAGCAGGATCAAACCCAAAGGCGGAAGCAAAAGAACGCATAGCCAGATGACGGCGCGATTCCCGAGCCAGACACGATGTAACATGGCAAAACCTCCAATCCCATGAAGATTTATAGCACTTTTCGGAAAAATCATGGGAAGTCATGGAAAAGTATTGTGCCAATTTTACGGAGTTATGATGGGATTCCCTGGCTGATTCCGTTTGTTTGGGGAACCATTTAGATGTAAGTTCGGAGAAGGCAACTGCTGAACTATGGTGCCTGCCGATGCAGGGACGGCAGGTGTTCTCATCGGTCTCGAGATGGAGGGCAGCGGAAAGGCTCACCCAGCACTTATTATCCAGCCATGGGGGCGGGGGCTCGCTTTGCATCTGGCTGAGCCACGAATTCAATTACGCATAACCAGTTGATTATCAAGGAGGACGCTGCGATGGCCATCCGTGTCGTGAGGCTGGGAAGCGCCCGAAGCCAGGGCGAAGGGCTGCGCATCGGGACAGTCCGCCGCCCGCCACGCGGCGTACCCAAATCTGAGTTCGCCTCGCAGAACTGGTATGACGTTTGGTTTCCAATCTTGGCGCCAAGCGTCGAAACATTAAGGCTGGGGCAGGCGGCCATCACGCCAGCACACTGGGCCGCCTTCGTCAAGAAATACCGGGCCGAAATGTCGGCCCCGGAAGCCCGCCACACTCTCGCGCTCCTCGCCGCGCTGTCCCATCACAGCAATCTCTCAGTCGGATGCTACTGCGAGAACGAATCCCGCTGCCATCGCTCAGTGTTGCGGATGCTCCTGGCCGAGCAAGGAGCCAAGCTTGAGTAAGCATCGTACTGAGCCCAAGGACGCCCCGCCCTTCAGCAGCTGAGGTTATTGTTTTTCTCCTGACTCCTGAATTCCGACTCCACTTCGCACCTCAAGAGCGGGAAAAATCGGCGGATTAATGCGGAGGACATCGATGGAAAATTTTTCAGTCGCAGTGATCCCCGGGGATGGCATCGGAATTGAAGTTGTGCGCGAAGCCCGCCGGGTCTTGGACGCTTTATGTGAATTCGATGGCGGCATCCGTTTTTCGTATGCTGAGTTTCCGTGGGGCTGCGGCTATTACGCCGAACACGGCGCAATGGCGCCGAAAGGATTCCTGGACACGCTGCGGGGATTCGACACCATTTTCCTCGGGGCCGTCGGCTTCCCGGGAGTTCCGGACCACGTTTCTCTATGGGGCCTGCTGCTTCCGATCCGGCGCGGTTTCGAGCAATACGTCAACCTGAGACCGGTGCGCATCTTGCGGGGAGTGACCAGCCCCCTGCGCGGGCGCAACGCCGGAGATATCGACTTCGTGGTGATCCGCGAAAATACCGAAGGGGAGTACTCCAGTTGCGGAGGCCGCGTTCACAGCGGATTTCCCCACGAGATAGTCGTCCAGAACGCAGTCTTTACGCGCCTCGGGACGGAAAGGATCATCCGCTACGCCTACCGCCTGGCCGAAAAGGCGCCGCGCAAACGGCTCTGCGGCGCTACCAAGTCAAACGGCATCAATTGGTCGATGCCGTTCTGGGATGAGATCTTCCATGAAATCGGCGCGCGCGAGTTTCCGCAGGTGGATCGCCGCCTGGTCCATATCGACGCGCTCAGCGCGTTCTTTGTCCTGAAGCCCGACGAATTCGACGTCGTAGTGGCCTCGAATCTTTTCGGCGATATTCTGACCGACCTCGGAGCCGCCATCATGGGCGGCATCGGAATCGCCCCGTCCGGAAACATCAATCCTGAGCGCAAATACCCGTCTCTGTTTGAACCGGTCCATGGATCCGCTCCCGACATCGCCGGCAAAGGCATTGCCAACCCGATCGGCCAGATCTGGTCCGCAAGCCTGATGTTGGATCATCTGGGTCGAGCCGATCTCGGCAAGTTACTGCTGAACGCAATCGAAAACGTCCTCGAAACGACAGCGGTGCGCACACCCGACTTCGGCGGCCAAAGCAGTGCGGCCGAAGTGACGGACACCATTATCCGGCAGCTGCACAGCTTCTGAGGGCAGCTCAGTTCATTTGCGCAGATTGTCCCGTGCTGGACCGGATACCTCTCAAACAGACGAGATCTGCAAAAACGCATATCCCTATTCGGCTTTTCGGTTGAAATGCAACTGCTGCTCGGGTAGCATTCGTGCATGAAAGCTACTACCATAAAAATAGAAGGCGAACTACTCCAGGAGTTGGAAAAGGACAAACCCCAGTCTTTGAGCCTGTCGGCGTATGTTCGTGAGGTTCTGAGCCGGGATCACATGCGCCGAAAGCTCGCTCAGGCTGCTCAGTCGTACGAGGAATTCATGGCGGCCCATCCGGAGGAAACATCCTGGTCGCGTGAATGGGACGAAGCCGATCTCTCCAGCCCTCCCAAACGGAGGCGACAATGAAGCGAGGCACGGTCTGCTGGGTGAATCTTGAGCCGGTCTCGCCGCCGGAGTTGGGAAAGACTCGTCCGGCAGTGGTAGTTTCGAACTCCGACCAGAACACTTATCTTCAGAGTGTGGTTGTGGTTCCGATTTCATCGCAACCCGGCGAGATATGGCCACTGCGGCTGCAGTTGGAGTTGCCTCGGGGCAAAGCAGCGTTCGCAGTTCTTCCGGGCATCCGGCGGGTCAGTAAGGAGCGCATCCAGAAAATCACGGGGATCGCGCGCTCAAGCGACCTGAAGCGTATCACAGAGGCGCTGTCTTACTACTTCAACGACTGACCTGTCAGTTGCCAAAACAACAAATCGCGCTACTGGGGCCGTCGCCTGCTTGATTTTCATGAGGTTTTTGAGCCGTCGTCACCGCTGGTACGTCCGGCCTGCGCCGGATTCCCCCCGATCCCGGCGCGGAATGTAGAAGCCAAACATCCTCAATTCATGGAGTGAGCTACCACCCGCAGAGTGGGTGGCTTCAGGAACCCCCAGGATGGGGGCACGCAAGTAGGTCCCGGCGGCCCGCCGGGACCAATGCCGTATTCTGCCATCATGCCGCGGTTGCGGAGTTACGGAGGTCAATCCTTGAAATCAGGGACGTCCCACACGTTAACCTATTTCGCGGGCCGGG
>Ga0315277_10004002_pt1 | contig 19788 bp, 17 predicted proteins | sample YL17G05_15_MG_FD_203695 | JGI IMG/M metagenome (GOLD analysis project Ga0315277, IMG submission 203695) | Sediment microbial communities from Yellowstone Lake, YNP, Wyoming, USA - YL17G05_15 | ecosystem: Environmental > Aquatic > Freshwater > Lake > Sediment | place: USA: Wyoming | collected... | reverse complement strand
TCATTTTTCGGCCGGGACGCAAAAAACCGGCCTTGAGAGCTCAAAATGCAATCCCCCACGGAATCGGGAAAAATAATTGTCGCCGGAGGGAAATAATAGTTGACGCCGATCAGCGGCCCTGTCGAAAAGGTGATCTGGCCGGCAAGGGCAGCGACCGCAATCAACAGAATTGTAATCATCGTGCCCATTTCTCAACCGGCTGGAAGCATAAATCTCAACTTGGGGGATGTCAAGGAAGCCTGGAAGCTCGTATATCAAATCTTTAATATTGCGATCAAAAGGCAATAAATAAGTTCGGGGATGAATAGCTAGAAGTCCAATTGTTATTTTAGGTTAGCACTCCAACCCAATCCTTACTAGTTCAATTAGCTTATTTCCAATTTCCTTTCCTACCCAGTACGTATTATCCAAACCCACAATGATTAAAAACAAGAAATCAATTTCCATCTTAGTTGTTCTTAACGAATTGGCCATTAGGTTCTTATCAGTAGCTGATGGCCTCGGATATTTTTCAAAATGAGTATGCCATTCACCTAGATATACCATAGTGCCTCTGCTTTTTTCCCACGCTTTATTGATTTTAGGTTGAGCTCCGCGCTTTGAACGAACAAAATAGTCATATCCGGAAACATCAAATCTATTAGGACCTGTAATATTTATTATTTCGCTGTAGTCCTCATAAACTTGCCCCAGCAATATTCCTCCTGCCTCTATTCTTTTTGACCTATCAAAGTATTTTTGGAATTTCTTAAACACGTCATTTCCTATCAACAATCGATGCCTCAAAGAACAGTACTCTACTTTCTGCATGCATCGCAATTTTCGTTCTTTTCGATTGGTCTTTCATATATCGAGTAGTCCATATCCGCTATCCATTCATCGTTTATCGCATAACCCATGCTCCTAAATCTGGTTAGGTCACCAACCCAAGTCATTAAAAAGTTACTGTCTTGTTTTTCATCAAAACACCGTAAAATTCTCCTGGTTACCGAATTTATAAAGTGCTCAACTTCAAGATTTGAAAAAGGCATAAAAGTACTCTGACAGCCTGCCTCTCTTTTTAGATAGCTGACATTGGGTTTCGCTACAGAAAATCTAAATGTCCCATCTGAATTGAAGCAACATTGAAAACAGCTCTCTCCTACTGGATTTATAAAAAGTAATTGTCCTGCGACACCAAAAGGTTCCATCCATATAAACATCAAAGGAGACTTTATTGATCCTTTCAACAATAGATAATTCAAACGTCTCTCTATAGCTTTGTCTCCAACCGTAACAATAACAAAACTGTATCCATCCAGGATGGCTTCTTCCTTCTCAAGATAGCTTAAGATATCTTCCTGAATTGTTTGGCACCTGATATGGGGGAAATGCGCTAATAAAAAATCTCTTACTGCCTGGCTTTTAGAAATTTGTCTAATTGCTTCATTAAATCCACATATATGCCGGGCAACGTTTGCTGGTTCGAGCTTCTCTTTATCAACCAAAAGAAAATCAGAGACGCCACTGTTGGAAAGCGAATTAGCTAGATGACTCCCCAAAGAACCGCATCCAATAATTGCAACGGATCCTTCAATTAAGGATCTCCTTTTTCCCAAGCCTCCCCTTTCAAATATTCGTTCTGGGTCAGCTCGCTCAATTTTAATTTTGTGAATAGGAGCTGATGACGATTTTTGTATCCTAATTTCTAAAGGCAACTTATTTGGTCTGAATCCTTTATATATTTCCTTTTCCCAACTTTCAAACATCCATCCAATCAATATTCTATTCTCGCCCAGCTGAAAAGATGCAATGATAATACGGTGCCAACCCTCTTTGTTTAGATATTTTTCCAGGGCCATGCAACACTTGTTCCCAGTTTTCTTTATGATTTGATAAACATCATGATTATTTTTTGGGAGAGGTATGCCTACAGGTTCAGATAGAGGAATGTGAAGGGCATCAAAGGCGCTATTTTCATCTAGTTGTACCTTGAGAGGCTTTACCCAATTCATAGCTTCTTCCAAATTATGAGAAACTATACACGAGTAGGATAATAGCTCAGTGATAACCTTTGTTGTCTTAACAATCTCAATCGATGTAGACGGAGCCCATAAGCTTAGATATTCTATATCCGCCTGTTCATTCCAGTAAGCTAAGAACTCTTCACAAAAATCACCAATATTTTCCTTTTTCGCGCCTTTTTTTATTATATCGAGTGCAACTTTAAGAAGATAATCGACGGCCTCTTCCTGCTTTGCTTCATTGATATGCGCAATGTTCGGATCTCTTGTGCAAACAAATCTGCTTTTATCGACATGCGGAATTGGGGCTAAGTTTGAATAATCTTCCTTTGAAAGATATATTCTTGGCAATGCATCCGGAAAATGAGAAGGAACTTCAAGAATAAGAGTTTTCGGCAGTTCAGTATCGGAAATCCTGATTTTAAAGAATAGGGAGATATCGGCATTCCGATTAGTCGGAAAATCATCGTCGCTATTTTTAATAATCTCAGCACGATATTTTCTTTCTAGATATTCCTTTATACGATCAGCCGATTCCTTATAAAAATCCCTTAAATAAGCTTTATGCGGATCTTCCATCATCACCTAGGATAGCAGGAGCTGAGGTTTTTATGGGTCTCGTTCCCCCCTTAGGTTCCTTATATTCAGGGAATCGATTTCCGAATTCCTTTCTCCAGATCTGGCAGGCTTCTTCTTTTTTCTCTGCCTTTAGAGCCTCTCCTGCGCTCTGCACTAAATCATGAAATTTATCTTTAGAAAAGTCCCATTGATTTTCTGGTATTCGTTCTCCTACGTCTTCATTTAAGTCCACAGGATTAAGAAGTTCCTGAGATTTGCTGATGCCATCGTAGATATTTTTCATTGTACCTGAAAATGCTACATCATCTTTGTTCGAACTCACATAATGATTGGCAGCGAGAATTGATAATATAAAACTATTAAGGATATTCGTTGTCGTAGATTTATAGTCTGCCCATGCTTTAAGATATATCAAGATACGTCTTAATTGTTCCCCTTTTTCCTTGACTTTTACGATAAACCAATTCGTATATTCAACCGGGTCGCTAGCATTCCACCCGGCTTCTCCTTTCTCTGCCAGATAGGGCTGTTGATTATATGTTCCATAAATCGGCAGGTCAACGTGATAATTACCTGAATATACTACTCTCACACACGTCCTTTTATCTATTGGTTCCTCTTTTGTATGGCCTCGGACAGCCTCTAGAATCCAAGTATGAACGGTATTTGGGGATTCCCATTTTAACTTATCATCATCTAGATTCTGCAAATATACTCCATCATCTATGTCGAATTCTTCACTTAAGGGATTAACGACACAGGACATAGCAAATGAACCTTGACTCTGAAATTCGGGGGCATTCTTCTTCAATTTGTCCTTAAAGTATGTTCTGATTTTTTCTCTGATGGCATCTCTCGCTGATCTCAAGGCATCCTTTTTAGAATCAGCCAGCCTAATATTTTCTAGAAACTTCAAGAACAAATCATTACAATCTGGCATTATTTACCCCCTTTATGTTTTCTTTTTTGAATTGAATTCTGACCAGACACCTAGAGGCTCACCCAAATAAAAACGATAGTTAATATCATTGCCAAGATAATCCAGACATAAATTAAGGAGAAATGAGATCTTAGAGAGAGTCTCTTTATTTTCCTGTATTCCTCTGGAAATAATTGAGTGGAACCTATGTATAGGTTCTTTTCATAGCAGCCCAGTGCTTCTTCCAGTTTAATTATCAGATTCCAATTTCGATTGAAACCGATATGGATTGCTCTTATAAATAGAAAAGCAGCTATACCTAATACCGTCGTTAAAACAGTAAGAGTTGTTTTTTGACCTGAACATAAGCCTCTTTGGAACAATAGCCACGGGATCGCTACTGCCACATAACCTAATATCCACATCGAAAATTTAAGGCTTCGTTCCCTCATTTCGTGCGCAGCATGGTACCTCTCATTCAAAAAATTTAGAAGGATACCGATCTTATCCTTCTCAGAGAAGCTCTCAAACTTCATTTGAGAATCCGCCCTCAAGTGTTCTTGAAAATTATAGCACAGTCCATAGCTTCAGTAAAGGGCAGAATAACAATATACAGGAGGTATTCCCCTTAAGAATGCCATATATTGTATTATTTTTGGCAAAGGCGCTATTTTCCTTTTTGTTGCGCTGCTCCTTAGTTTTATTTCTTCAATGCTCTCGTCCATCCATACAACGAGTATACCTCGCTCTTCAAAAGGCTCTTCTATCCGGACCAGTCTGCTTTTGCTAACAGGTTAGCTTGTTTATTAACATACGTTGCGCTTCTAGTCTTATTAATTCCATCCCACTTTTTTTGGGGCCTTCCGGGCCCTGGGAAAGAGGGAATCACGAAGAATATTCCGCGGATGTCTCGGCGGCCACTAAAAGTCCCTGAATAGCGATATACGGCGGAGGGAACCTGTCCGCGACAAAGGTCAGCTTGAGGTGGTTAATAATCTTGCCCTCAACAGAATAGTCTGTGAGGAAAGCGATGAAGTTCGTCGTTGGCATGGAGGCCCCAGATCATGTATTTGCCCACGCGTTTGGCCTCCTTCCTGGTCTTGGCCCGAACCCGGTGCGTTTTTTTGATTATAACCTTTTCCCGGGCGTTCCTGTATTATCTAGGAGTGGGCGAGCGTCCAATTCCTTCGAAAGGGTTTGCCTTGTCGTCGGATGATGAGCTGATGATCCAGCGAGGACTTGGTTCAGACCGTCTTCTTCAAGATCATCAAATACAGGGATCAATACCGGGCCGAGGAGGGCTCTTTCGTCACCTGGATGTTTCGGATCGCCCACAACGCCAATATTGACCACTACCACAGCCTCGAGCGCTCGCGGAACGAGGTCAGAATCGATGAGACGGATGTCAGCGGGGACGGAGACCCGGACGAGGATTTCCTCAAAAAGGAAAGGTCGAGGCGGATAAAAGAGGCCCTGGCCCGCCTTCTGCCACTTTCAGCTCAAATTGACATCCTTGCGAGTCATGTTTTATCATCCGCCACGATGGGGTGAGCCAAACATTAGCGCTTGAACGTTTGTTGGGCCGGCGCAAAAGAAAGGGACCATGACGAAAGAAATCCGCCTTCCCGCCCCCCATCCCAGGTTCCGGCCCCGGCTCGATGCAGAGGGACGTCGGCCGGGCCACCCCGGAACGGCGGTCCAGATCGGGGAGGACCTTTTCGAGGTCGTCTCAGCCGAAAAATCGGGCGGAGCGTGGGTTTACCGACTGGAGCCGTGGACGGGGCAAGATACCATCCGCGTTTGCATCGAGTGGGGTGAGGAAGCGGAGCGCGCATTCACCGCCGGTCTGCGAGATGACCGGATTCAAGAACAGAAAAGGCTTCTGGCTTGGGGAGTGCAGGCCTTGCTGGGCTTCCTGCCGGCCAAACACCAGGAACGGCTTTATCAGACGATAGGTCTGAATCCGGCCCGAGCGACCTTCTGGTCGGCCGCGCTGGAGACCGCGGTCGCTTCACCGTTTGCGGTTTTGTTCGTTATCAATGCGGTCGCCGGGGGAATGGGCAGGTTGGGGGGATATGTGCCTACCTGGGCCGGCGTGTTGGCCGTTGCGGCCATAGCCGAAGGCGTCTTCCGGCTGGTCGCCGTCATCTCGACGGGAGATCCCATAGGGAGCCTTCCGTTCACGCTCCTCGACCTCAGATTGAATTCCGAGGGCCGCAAGTATGTGCCGGCCGACGAGATCTCGGCGATCGAAGGAGTGCTGAATGTCGTCTCGCCCGTGCCGAAGGTCTGGTGGGAGAGGGCAGGAGGAGTGATATACAGGGGAGAGTCCTATATTCTGGCTGGATCGGGCAGGGAAAGAACGAATTTTTCTTATCGCTTTCGGAAGGGCGGGGAGGACTTCCCTGTCCTAGACCCGGAGTTGGAGATCGTCCGAAACAGGTCCTCGGACTTTTCCTATGTCTTGGCTCCTCTATGGGGGTTTCTCCCCCCCGACCTTCAGACGGCCCTCCAATTCTACGGCCGGTACCGGCCGCGACCGTATGTCATCCTGACCATCGGCTTCAATTCACTGGTGGCCCTCGCGATCATGGGGTCCGGTCTGAAAAACATTTCCCGGGGCGTTTTTGAAATCTGGAGCTTCGTCCTTTTGGCCGCCGCCCTCCTGCTGTTTCTCGAGAGCCTCCTGCGGCTTCTCCGGCTCCTGATGAACGGGGAAATTACCGGAAGTTTTCTCGCCTTTCTCGTCAATCCGGTCTATTACCTGACCATCAAAGATCGTCCGGACCTGCCTTCATGAATCCGGGCCCGGATGCTCCTCTCATTCAAACTGGAAGCCGAGCTTTTTGGCCTGCTCCAGAGATGTGAAATAACCCAGCTCATCGCGCTTCTTGATGAGTTCTTTGGCTTTATCTAGGCCGATTTTCGGGAAACTGGCCAGGTCATACTCCGAGGCCGTGTTGAGATTGATGGATAGGGGCTTCTTGTTCTCCGGGCTCCACAGGGTGGTCCGGATCAGAAAATCCTTGTTTTCGACCCAGATCTGCGGCCCCACGTTGGCATCCAGCTTGGCCTCTCCCTTCAAGGTATTTTGGGCCAGAATAGAGGCCTCATCCCTGAATTTTTCTGCCAGCCTGCGGTAATTTTGGTAATCACCGATAAGCCCGTGATAGGACATCGCCTCGTAGGTTTTGCCCAGTTCTTGAGTCACGGTTTTGCCGACCGTGGTCATGACGAAGAGTTTCAGTATCTCCTCTCGGTCTTCGGGAAACGAGCGGCCCCATTCCTGGATGAATTCGATCGGGATGACACTCTCGGGATTCAGCCTGCCCTTAATTTTCTCCCAGACATGAAAATTCTTGAGAAAGACGTTTTCGAGCGGAGTGAAGATTTCCTTCGGTGTTGTGCCCGCCGGGATAGGCCGGAGCAAAAAACGATCATAAAAGGCGTTTTCCCGGAAATTGTTCTGCAAAACTTTGTTCGTGTTGATCCTGTAAAAAAGCGTGGCCAAGACTCCCTCACTGGAAAGCATCTGCTGAGCGTTTCTGAGCCGTGTGCTGTCAAACAGCGGGGAGGTGTGTTCGAGGAGGATGAGTTCTTCTAAGTCGAGAGAGGCAATGTCCCTCTCGGGAAGAAGTTTTCGGTGAATGTAGCTGTTCTCAACCACGCCATTCAACCTCAGGCCTTGGTCTATGTTCGAATGCCAGGTGCGGGCGAAATTTCGGGAGTAATCGAGAGAAGCCGCGTAGGTGTCTCGATAAAGGGGGACTTCGTCGAAAGCGAGTCGCTGGAAATGAATCCCCCAGCCTTCGAAAAAAGCGATGGTGTAGTCGGTTATGCCCATACTCACATGCTGCTTCGTCGAGCGGCCGTCGGGGATCTCATCCCCCATGATATTCAGCATCATGACATGTCCAAGCTCATGGGAATAGATATCCAGCTCACCCCCAGCCACCCTTTGTTCATCCAGGACGAGATCGACATAGTAAAGGACAGGGTATTTTTCTTGTTTCTCTTTCTGTTTGAGGATAAGCCCCTGCCGGGGAAATCCGCCCTCTGTTTCGGAGAGAAACAAGACATTGGGTCCCTTCGCGTCAGCCGCCAGATTTCTGGCGCATTGGCTCAACTTGATAACCGACCGATGATAGGGAAATCCAAGCTGTTCCAGGATCTTTTTCGCCAGCGGATCGTCTTCGCCCAGTTTCTCTCCCATCAGGATGTCGCCGTCTCTCCCGGCAGCCCGGACGAGGCAGATCTTTTCCTTGGGATCGGGAAAGATCAAGGCATCTTTTTCGTCTTGAGAACTTGAGAAAAAAAGTGAAAAAAACAAAGCATAAAAAACAAAAAGCACCGGCGTCAGTCTTCTCATAGCAGTATTCTCCCTCAGGAAAGGATTATACGCGGTTTAAGAACAAAATGTTCCAGCCCAAAAGGCTTGCTCAATTTGACATGCTTCATCCCGCGTTCTATGATTTTTGATGGCGGGGCGCGACTCCATTTACCGCCCCACCCATGGCGGCCTCAAAGGGTAAGAAAAGCATAAAAGGACGGGAAATCGGTCAGGCCTCCCTCCCGCCCAGCGAGAGAATCACGAAGATTATTCAGGGGAGGGCCCACCGGCGATATGGCGCTCGAAATGATGAAACAAGACCCGGTAGAGAATGGCCCGCTCAGGATGTTGAGAACGATACACTCCCGCTAGAACCAAGACTGCGGCGCAAACGAACTGGTTGAGATATTGCGTGAATCTCCCGAAGAAGAAGGATTTTTGTTTTTCGAAGTCGAACATCGGCTCAAACGGATTCGGCTGCCATCAGGGAGGCCTCGGCAAAAGCAAGGCACGGCGGTGTCATTCTCGCCACAAGGCTGCCGGAATAGGGAAAATTCATTTTAGCGAACAAAGCATGCTTCTGAAAACCAATATTTCTCGGCGGGGCTGCGACCCGCATTTCCAGGAAGAGGCGCGCATCTAGTCTGGAATTTTCCAGATCAGGCGATATCGGATGACCAAAGGATTGCCTTCCTCGTCCTCGGCCGAGCCATAAATCTTGCCCTTGAGCGCGACAAACGGACGCCCCTTGATCGGAGCCTGGACAATATACCGGCCTTCGGCGTCGAAAATATCGTATAGAAAGATATCTTCCTCTTCGCCTTTTTCCCAAGATTGAACGATTATCCGGCCCTCATCATCCGCGACAAACCGCCGATAAGCGGAGTGATATCTGGAAAAATCGAATTTGATCGACGGCGGGGTGTCGGCCACCATCTCCTTCCTCTCCTTTTCCGTTACCTCAACGGGTGTGTATTCCCTCGTGATCTTCTTTATCAGCTTGCCCTGAGGGTTGAAGACCTGGATGGTGTAGTCCTCCGGATAACCATAGATGATGTTGTCTTTTTCGTAGACACGAAGGTAAGAGATGGGCATGAACGGATTGTATCCTTTCGAGGCGTTGGGAGCTGGAGACCTGGCGATTTCAAAGAGGAGGTTCATCTGGCCGTCAAATTTGAGGTAACTGTAAAAAGGCGCTTTAGGATCGAGGGTGGCCGTCACGATAATGATGTCGCCTTTAGAATCGGTCTCGGCCATGAGGGCCCAAGTCTCTTTGGTGGAGAGCGCCCGGAGATGGCTCCCGGCGAGAGAAAAAAATGACAGGCGCCGGCTTGCCTCGGCCACCATGATCTCGTCACCGGATATCGAGATCGACCGGGGATTGTCCAGCTCCCCCGGCCCCTGTCCCGGACGGCCGATCGTGCGCAGGTGCTTTCCCTCTCGGTCAAAGACTTTGACCAGGGATTCTTTGCTGTCGAGAACATAAATATTTTCTTTTCCGTCCACAGCAACCTGACGGATATCGGAAAAAAGAGCCTCGGGAGGACTGCCGGGCTTCCCGATCGTCAGCTCTTCCTGGAGAATCAAGGCATCTTTCCCGTATAAGGGGGCCTGAGGATTCCGGACGACCGTGACACCGTTTTCAATTTTGACGGACCCCTTCCACTTCGTTTGGAGACCGGGCGAAACCGCAGCTCTAAACAGGAGAAAAGCAGCGAATAATGAACAGAGGCTGATCCATTTTCTATTCATTTGGTCTTACCCCCTTGGTAAAAGGATGAAATCAGGAAATGGACAAGAGCTCTATTGATAAAAAATCGGGCCATGATCTCGCCGAAGTCTACCACCCATAGTCTATGACAATCATTAAAGCAAAATATTCCCCTGCAGTCTTGAATGCTCAATATCGCAATCGAAACATCATGACCTTATGATAGTCTTTTCTCTGGATTGCATAGAAAAGGTCATTCGAATCTTTGCACCGAATATCATAGAAAAGATTATCTCCGAGCTTGGCGTATTTTAATAATTTCCCCTCAGAGTCGTATAATTCAATCCCCAATTCTCAGAGATCTTTAGATCTTCGAAGGCTGAGGAAATTCACCATTGTACCATCAGACAACTGATATAAGCCCAGGGAACACTGATATGTTTTTCCGATAAAAGCCATTCCCTGTCCGAATGTCTTAAAATCGTATTCGGGATCCTTGATTTCCATGGCCTTATTTACGTCTTGGAAGACTTGAATATCATAGGGCTTTTTTATGTCCGATTCTTTGCTGATTTTTTTTGCCAGTTTCCAGTTTTTATAGATCAAAATCTGATTATCGTAAAAGTATTTTGTATAGAGAATATCTCCGTCATTCTGAAAAATGCAATTTCCCGGATGGAAACCCAACTGGAGTTCCTCGAATTCCCTGTTGTCAACAAATTCGTAATCGATGTACGATTCCGCTATATTCCAATCGCGATCAAACTCGTGAAATAGTTTAGGGCTGTTATTGAGTTTTCCAAAGATGACGTACCTCTCATCCGGAGAAAATAGTTTGGACGCATCAATCCACGAAACCGGCATTAACCTCTTTGTGGTTTTGAGGTGTTCTCCATTTTCTGATAAAATTGAAACCCGTCCAAGCATATTATCGAAAACGATTAGATCATCATGGGCGTTGATAGAGAGAGACCTGATGCTTTGGAACTCGCCGGGCCCCTGGCCTTGTCTTGCAACGGTTAGAAGATACTTCCCATCCTTGTTGAATTTTCGGATTTCATTCAATCTTCTATCGGCAACATACACATCACCCTTGCTATTCACTGTAACGTCGCTAATATAATCGAACAGGAATTCCTCGGACCCTTCTGCCTCACCGATCTGACGTTCATGAATCATGGTCACGGTGGCATTCTCTTTTAAATCCCAGAGACCCTGTTTCGGATTTTTAACCAAGGTTACTCCGCCGGCTCTCTCAACCACCCCTTGCCACTCCGTCTGATTTTGGCCGCAGGATAGGCAGAAGATGAGAAAAAATGAAATAAGGATCATTTTATCCAGGACTTTGATCTTCATGATCCTATCCCTCTGCACTTGATATGTCCTGGTATGAGTTTAAATGACCGAGCTGGCCGTGTCAATTTTTTGTCGTTAACAGCTTAATTTCATTCCCAAATGATCCTATAACGGCCGACCCAGTATCTCTCCTCGGCCGCGTCTGAAATTGGCTGGGTAAAATCCTTAGCGAATCGGCTGTTACGCTAGGCCAATTTTATGCGACAATGGCCGTGTCCGCCAGTGAGGAGGTGAGGCCATGCTCCTCAAGATTGACAGGGAAAGGCCGGAACCGCTCTACCGGCAGGTCATCGCGGGCATCCGCGCCCTCGTGGACGACGGGACGATCGAAGCCGGACGCCCGCTGCCGTCGAGCCGGCGCCGCAGGCATCCCCGTGACCGTCTTCGTCTGAGCGCGCCGGCCATAAATCGGGTATAATCGTCCCCAGCCCTCGAAGCCAGCGGCCGGGGGCTGGAGGAGCAAGACATGATTAAGGGTACGCGCAAGATCCGTATGTGTACAAAGAAGAAGATCGTTCTCGTGGCCCACGACAACAAAAAACCGGACCTGCTGGAATGGGCCAGGTTCAACAAAGACCTTCTGGCCAGGCATACGTTATTCGCGACCGGGACGACGGGAGCGCTCCTTCAGAAAGAGCTGGCCCTGGAGGTTGAGCGGCTCCAGAGCGGCCCCCTGGGCGGCGATCAGCAGATCGGAGCGAAGATAACCGACGGAGAGATCGATTTCCTGATTTTCTTCTGGGACCCTCTCGAGCCCATGCCCCATGACACCGACGTCAAGGCCCTACTGCGGATCGCCGTTGTCTGGAACATCCCAGTGGCCTGCAATCGTGCCTCGGCCGATTTCATAATCTCTTCGCCGCTCATGTCCGAAGAATATGAGCGCATCGTCCCTGACTATGGAGAATATCGGAAGAGACAGAGGGCCTGATAGTTGGGTTGGGTCTCGCGCCGGCCCGTCACATAGACAGCCGGGAATTCGCCGGCGTGTCTAAGACTTACCGAGCTAAGGAAGATAATCCTCCCGGACAGGCGAGAATACCTCGATAACGACGCAATCCTCGAGGACATCAACGTTGTGACTGACGCCGCCGGGAATGTTCCAACCGTCGCCGGGCCGGGTATCGAACGCTTCGCCGGCGATAACAAACGTCATCCGGCCTGATACCAGGTAGCCTGTCTGTTCATGCGGATGCTTGTGTTTAGGGATGACGCTTCCTTTGGCCAGTCGGAATTCCGTGAGATGAGTGCGCTCTCCAAAGGCCAGGGTCCGGAAATTCACCCCGGGCCGAGCTGCCCTGTAGCCCGTGTCGGTTTTCTTATTGAACACGTCTCCTCCCCTTGGGCATCAATTCTCTCGTGGGCGGAGGGGAACGATGCCCGATTGGGTTTATCCTTCGCCTCAAGCGGTGCTTTGGCACACTGTGGTCGCTCACTTTCCATTACCAAGGAATAAGAGGGACGAGGGCCAGCGAGTTTTGAGCCTTGGGGCACACTGGGCCATAAACTTCTTTTGACTTCCTTTCTGCGTCTTGACGAAAAGGCCCGCCTTGACCGAGCCGGTACGCATCTTTTCCAGTGAAGCAGAGTGGGGGCAGGTCGCCTGATCGTTACATTCCGCGCAGTCAGCGATGGCTTTCTTTGCCACGCAGCCTCTCATGGGGCATGCCTCCCAGCCGCCGCCCTTCCGGCAGCCGGCGCATAAGGGCGTCGCTTTTATCGCCGCCAGCCCCTTAAGGAATTCCTTGAAATCGAAGGTTCCAGGCGCCCAGCTTTCTAGGTCGTAATTCTTGATAATATCTTCATACCCTGTCGTGAGCTGCCGAAGCGTTCCGTTGCCGACCACACAGCTTCCACACCAGATCCCGCAAGACCCGATCTGGCCCTTCACTCGTTCATAAGCCGACGTTTTCTTCCGGCTTTTCATGCCTTGCCTCCCGTCCAGCCTTCCTGGAGAAGCATAAGCCGCGATTGCGGCGATGTCAACGACGGCCAGGCTCTATGACGTTTAGTGTGGTAACCGCGGGAGGGCGGGCAGCTGACGTCTTTATTATCCCCCGTCGGGAAAGGGAGGTTTTGTCTTCCCCCCTTTGGAAAAGGGGGGCGAGGGGGGATTGGAAAAGGCGAACAAGGATAGAAAATCTCCCCTTACCCCTCTTTGTCAAAGAGGGGAACCAAATTAGAGCCCGACAGGCAGGTTCTTTATATTAAAAAGGCCGACTAATTAGCATATAATAGACGCACATCTTGCATGTTGACCGGTGTCCGCCCATGATTTCGGATAATCGGCCTGTCGCCCTGCGCGTCCTTTGGTTGATCTCCCCACTGCTTTTCTTTTTTTCGCTCGGTGCAGACCTCTTCTCTCAGCCCATGGAAATAACAGTCTGCTCCGTTAGCCACGCGGACAAAAAGGCGGACGAAAGGCTGGAGCTTTTCAAGCAGATCGGCGTAACCAGCATCCAGACCTATATCTACTGGAACAAGGTCGAAAAAGAGCGCGGGGTCATGGACTGGTCTGAATATGATGCCGACGCCGCACTTTTTAAAAAGCATGGTCTGAAATGGGTCCCGTTTGTCATCGCGGGGCCATGGTATGTGACGCCGGAATTCGTCCGCAAGGACCCGGATATTGTCATGCTCCACTGCCTGGAGCACGGTCGGGAAAGCGCCATCCCTTCGCTCTGGAGCCCGCGGCTTCGAGAGTACGTGCGCGAGTATCTAAAAAAGTTCGCGGAGCACTATTTGCCGCAGGGTGTACTTGAGTCTATCAACCTGGGAATCACCGGCGACTACGGCGAAGCCATCTACTCGGTCATAGGGAATTGGCCGGGTGAATACCACTCCCATGGGGGATTCTGGTGCGGTGACGAGCTGGCCGCGGCGGATTTCCGCCGGGCGATGAAAGAGTTATACGGCGGAGATATCGCGGCCCTAAACCATACCTGGAAGAGCAGCTATAGTTCGTTTGGAGAGGTGACGCCTTTCCTCCCGGCGAAAGCGCCCTCGGCACGCGCCCGGCTCGAATCACTCCGCTGGTACAGGGATTCCATGACCGAATACGCCGACTTCTGGCTGGAGTCGGCGCGCCAATATTTCCCCGGCACAGAGATCTACCTTTGTACCGGCGGCGACATGGCCCCCGAACACGGATCAGATTTCAGTGCCCAGGCCAAAGTGGCCGCGAAATACGGAGCGGGTATCCGCATCACGAACGAAGCCAGCTCCTTCCCCCAGAATGTCGCCCTAACGAGGCTGGTCGGGTCGGCTGGCCACTTTTATGGCGCCCATTTCGGACACGAGCCGGCCTCGGCCGTAACTCCGATCGGGATGCTTGGCCGGATGTTCAATGCCGTCACGGCCGGCGCCCGCCAGCTTTTCCTCTATAACACTCCCGAGTTGGTGTCCGAGCAAGGCGGCAAGCTCAGCCTCGGAGAAGGCGGTCTTTTCCATCTTCGGTATAAAGATTGGCTGAAGACGGCCCTTCCGGTCGTCGATGTCGGCCTCCTCTATCCGACATCTTCTGACACCCATGCCATCCGGGAATACGGGACTTTCCGGGACCTGGCCGCAGAGGTCCGGCGTCTGGCCGATTTTGATCTCCTGGACGAAAGGCTCGTCCAAGAGGGCGCGCTGGCGAAGATCCGGGTTCTGGTCATGGCCGGCGCGGACGTCCTTGAAGCGGCCACCCTCGATAAAATCACCGCCTGGGTTTCGGCTGGAGGTCTGCTTTTTGTCCTTGACAGCCGGCCGCAGGACTGGGACGGCGCGAACAGCTCCTTTGATGCTTTTTTGGGATTTGCCAAAGGATCAGACGAGATCAGGGGGATCACCGAGATGACGGTCAATGAGGTCGAGCGGCTTCCTTCTCTCGCCTCGCTGCCGCCGGTCTTTGTGGCCCGTGCCTTCACGGGACTGGCCGCCGATATCGAGCCGTACTTGTCCATGCGCTATGCGGCCAAGGGCAGAGTCGCCTGGCGCCGGAGGATGGGGGAGGGCTATGTCTATGCTTATTTCGGGCCGATGGACTTGAAGCCAAGGGAAGACAGCTGGATGGTGGCCCAGAACATTCCTTTTCGCTTCCTAAAGGACGGGATCGAAGATTGCGCCCGCAGCGGCCCCTTAAAAAAAGCCCCCCTGAGCCTGAACCTCAACGTTTCCGATGTCTACCTCGTGGAGACCACGGAAGGCCTGCTGGCCCTGAACATGAGCGACGAAACAAAGACAGTCGAAACGGGGACTCGACGCATCGAAATCCCCGGCCGGAGCCTGCTCAAGATCAAATAACCCGGCCAAATCGTTCAGAATCCCATGCCGAGCGCCACGCCGAGGCTGACGGTATTGCGGGATGAGAAGGGAATAGCGATGAGCGTGATCCGGGAGTTTCTGGAGCGGTATCCGACCTGGATTTTCGGGGCAATCTTCTCGGAAGAATCGCCGTTCGAAAACCTGGAGATCCAAAACCTCCGGACGGCCCCCCCGCCGAGAGTGAAGCGGCCGATCCGGAAATTGACCACGGCCCCGGGGACGACATAATAGCTGCGGAACCCGAAATTGGATCCCCAGACGGACACCTCGGGGTTGAGCGACCACCTCGTCCCGAGCGGAATCATGAGTTCGGGGCCCAGTGTCAGCCAGTAAGGGGAGCCCCCTTCTTTTGTCATGACGCCCAGGTTGGCGAAGAAGCCGATTCTCTGACCTTCCGCCCGGGCGAACATGGGAACACAGACAGCGAGGATGCCAGTGATAAGGACCAGAGAAAAAGCGCGTTTCATTCTGGTCTCCCGGAGCGAGCGGTCATGGACTTCATTGTCCCGCTGGGATAGAGCCGAATTATAGGTCCGAAACGACCCCGAATCAACTCCCAAGCGGCTCTGTGACGTCTATTGTGGTAACCACGGGAGGGCGGGCACTCAGCATCTTCATTTTCCCCCTTAGGAGAGGTTAGGTTTTCTTTTCCCCCCTTTGGAAAAGGGGGGGAGGGGGGATTGGAAAAGGCGAACATGGATAGAAAATCTCCCCTTGCCCCTCTTTGCTAAAGAGGGGAACTAAATTGGTGCCTGACATCGTCATTGTCGCCCGTTGGAAAAGGGGCGCTTATTTTCCCCGTTTCCACCATACAATTCGTCATAGAGCCCACCGAGGGGTCTGCTTGTTTGCTTGAATCCGACGGAAATCTAGTGTATGAGGAGGACAAACACAATTTTTGGACGAGTGGACAGAAAGGAAATTCTATGCGAATAGGAAAGTCCGCTGGTCGGAAACGATTCCTTCTCATGTTCGTTTTTGTTCTCGGTGCCGGCCTTACCGCCAGTGGGGATGCAACTTCAGATAAAGGCGGAGCCGGCACAAGGGACGATCTAAACGATTGGGCCAGCCTCAAGCTCTGGTACAAACACCCGGCGGCGAAGTGGACGGAGGCGCTGCCCGTCGGGAACGGCCGCCTCGGGGCGATGGTCTTCGGGAAAACCGACGTGGAGCGCATCCAGTTCAATGAGGACACCTACTGGAGCGGCGGGCCGTATTCCCAGACTGTCAAGGGTGGATATAAAGCGCTTCCCGAGATCCAGAAGCTCATCTTTGAAGGCGATTACATCAAGGCCCACCGGCTCTTCGGCCGGCACTTGATGGGCTACCCCGTCGAGCAGCAGAAATACCAGTCCCTGGGAGACCTGATCCTGAAGTTCGACGCCAATGGAGAAGTCCAAGACTATAGGCATGAGCTCGACCTCGACACCGCAATCGCCGCTGTGAGTTATATCCAGGGTGGAGTTCGCTTTGTCCGCGAAGTCTTCTCGAGCCCGGTCGAACAGGTCATCGTCGTCCGCCTAACGGCTGACCGTCCGGCAAGCATCGGTTTCACCGCCGAGCTGAGGGGTTGCCGGAACGAGGCCCATTCCAACTATGCCACCGATTATTTTCAGATGGATGGGTACGGCGATGACGGCCTGATCGTGCGGGGGAAATCGGCCGATTACCTGGGTGTGGAAGGGAAGATCAGGTACCAGGTTCGGCTCAAGGCCATGCCGGTGGGCGGACAAATAGTTGTCGAGGAGCCGTATCTGAGAATATCCGGCGCCGACGCCGTGACTCTCTACATTGCCGCGGCGACCAATTTCGTCAACTACAAGGACGTCAGCGGAGATCCTCAGGCGCGGGTGGACGCCGTACTCGAGGCGGTCGGGAAAAGATCCTATGATGATATCAAGGCCGATCATATCCGGGAACATCGCCGGCTGTTCCGGCGCGCCGCGATCAGCCTTCCCGCGGGCCCGACATCCGGTCTTCCCACCGACGAAAGGTTGGCTGCGTTTGACGGAGCCAATGACCCGGCCCTGGCAGCGCTCTATTTCCAGTTTGGCCGGTATCTCCTCATCTCTTCATCGCGGCCGGGCACGCAGCCGGCGAACCTTCAAGGAATCTGGAATGAATCCATGAACCCGTCCTGGGACTCGAAGTACACGACCAACATCAACACCGAGATGAACTACTGGCCGGCCGAAGTCGGCAACCTGAGCGAATGCACAGAGCCTCTCTTCCGGATGATCAAAGAGTTGACCGACCAGGGCCGGGAGGTCGCCCGCGAGCATTACGGCGCGGGCGGATGGGTCTTCCACCAGAACACCGACCTTTGGCGGGTGGCCGCCCCCATGGACGGCCCGGACTGGGGCACGTTCACGACCGGCGGCGCCTGGCTGTGCACGCATCTCTGGGAACACTATCTCTTCAGCGGCGATGGCGAGTTCTTGCGCAACGCCTACCCGGTGATGAAAGGGTGCGTCGATTTCTTCCTGGATTTCCTGGTCAAGCATCCGAAATACGGTTGGCTGGTCACCACTCCCTCGACTTCGCCCGAGAATTTCCCGGCCTGGCCGGGGAACGACCCCTTTTACGACGAGGTCTGTGCCTGGATGACTCCGGGGACTACCATCTGCGCCGGCTCGACGATCGACATGCAGATCCTGAGCGACCTCTTCGGCTATGTGGCTGAAGCGGCGAAAATCTTGGAAGTGGACCAGGAGTTCCGAAAGGTCGTCCTGGAGAAACGCGGCCGTCTCGCGCCCATGAAGATCGGGAAGAACGGCGACCTCCAGGAATGGCTCGAGGACTGGGGACAGAAAGAAAAAAGCCACCGCCACATCTCCAGCCTCTACGGCCTCTATCCCGGGAATCAAATCTCCCTGAGGCGGACTCCGGAACTGGCCGCTGGCTGCCGCACCGTATTGGAGCAGCGGGGGCTCGAGGGCAACGGCTGGTCCTCGGCTTGGAAGATGGCCTGCTGGGCGAGGCTGGCCGAGCCGAAAAAGGCGCTCGAGAACTTCAGCTACTGCGTTCACAACTACACCCTGCCTAGCCTTTTTTCCATCTGCTCGAAAGCCATGCAGGTGGACGGGTCGTTCGGCGTGGCGGCGGCAGTCGCCGAGATGCTCCTTCAGTCCCACGAGGGCGAGCTGTGTTTTCTTCCGGCGCTTCCGGCAGCTTGGGGCGAGGGAGATGTGGAAGCCCTGTGCGCCCGCGGCGGGTTCGAAGTCTCATTCAGCTGGAAGCAGGGTGTTTTGAGCCGGGCAAAGATCAAGTCCAAGCTGGGCAAGACCTGCCGGATCCGCACAGATCATGCCGTTCTGTTGGAAACGGACGGCAAACAGGCCCGGACTCTTCGGCCGAAAGACGGCCTCGTTCAATTCGAAACGAGTCCCGGCCGAACCTACACGTTCTGGCCGGACGGAGCCATATTCAAATGAGAATATCGGAGGAGAGCTGTCATGGGGAAAAGATTTCGAGGATTTTTCTTCGTCCTTTTGGTCCTGGTGACCTTTTGCACAGATCTTCATTGCCAAGAAAAACCCGATCCGTCCCTGCTTACGCTGGAGCGGATTTTTGACTCGCAGGAGTTTGCGCCGGCGCGGTTCGGGCCGGCCCGCTGGATGAAGGACGGAAAGTCTTATACCACGGTAGAAGATTCTACGGCCGTCAAGGGTGGGAAGGATATTGTCCTATACGCGGCAGAGACCGGTCAGCGCGAGGTTCTCATCCCGGCATCGCGCCTTGTCCCTTCAGGCGAGAAAGCGCCGCTCCAGATCGACAACTATGAATGGTCGGCGGATGGGAAGCTCTTGCTCATCTTCACCAACACCCAGCGCGTCTGGAGGCAGAACACCCGGGGCGATTATTGGGTTCTCAACTTAATCGGCGGGGACCTGAAAAAACTCGGCGCCGGCCTCGAACCGCAATCTTTAATGTTTGCCAAGTTCTCGCCCCAGGGCGACCGTGTCGGCTACGTCTCAAAAAACAATATTTACGTCGAGTCTCTGTCCAGCGGGCAGGTTCTGCCGCTGACCAAAGATGGGAACGAGACTCTTATAAACGGCACATTCGACTGGGTTTACGAAGAGGAGTTCAGCCTCCGGGACGGGTTCCGCTGGAGCCCGGACGGATCGGCGATCGCCTTCTGGCAGCTCGATAGCTCCGCCGTCAAAGAATTCCACATGATCAACAACACCGACGGGCTTTATCCCCGTGTCATCACCTTCAAGTACCCCAAGGTGGGGGAGGCCAATTCGAGCTGCCGGACCGGTGTTGTGAGTTCCTCCGGAGGCGAGGTGAAATGGTTCCGGGTCCCGGGCGACCCGAGCAACAATTACATCGCCCGGATGGAGTGGACGACGAACCCCCGGGAGATCATTCTTCAGCACCTCAACCGGCTCCAGAACACAAACGAGGTCATGATTGCGGACGCGGCGACCGGAGAGGTGCGCACTATATTCACCGACCGCGACGAGTGCTGGGTTGAAGTTTGCGACAGCGTCCAGTGGCTGGACAAAGGGCGGCGGTTCACCTGGCTGAGCGAGCGGGACGGCTGGAACCATGTCTATCTCGTTTCCAGGGAGGGCGA
>Ga0315277_10004001_pt1 | contig 19792 bp, 16 predicted proteins | sample YL17G05_15_MG_FD_203695 | JGI IMG/M metagenome (GOLD analysis project Ga0315277, IMG submission 203695) | Sediment microbial communities from Yellowstone Lake, YNP, Wyoming, USA - YL17G05_15 | ecosystem: Environmental > Aquatic > Freshwater > Lake > Sediment | place: USA: Wyoming | collected... | reverse complement strand
GTGGCAGCTCTGGCACTTGGGACTGATACTATTGCTGAAGTAAACAAAATCGTCGGACCAGGCAACAAATGGGTACAAACAGCCAAGCAATTCGTTTCGGGCATTGGGTATGTGGGCATTGATTCTATAGCCGGGCCGAGTGAGGTCTTGATTATCGCAAATGACAAGGCCAATCCTTCGTGGGTGGCGGCTGACATGTTGAGCCAGGCAGAACACGCACCTGGAAGTGCGATTGTGCTCACAGATTCTCTGGGAATTGGCCAGAAGATACTTGAAGAACTGAAGAGGCAGCTTGGAGGATTAAAACGCTCGGAGCAAACTAAGGAATGTCTAACAAAGTACAGCAAGATCGCGGTGTTTGGTCGAATGACTGACGTGATTGAATGTGCAGATCAGTTTGCTTCGGAGCATTTAGAAGTTCAGTGCGGCAGAAAAAGCCGTGAGATTGCCGAAAAGATTGAAAACGCCGGTGCCATATTCATCGGGGATTACACGCCGGTGGCTGTTGGTGATTATTGGGCCGGCCCGAGTCATACGTTGCCAACGGGGAGAACGGCCAGGTTTTCCAGCGCGCTTACGAGTAATGATTTTGTTAAGTCGATAAGCATAATTGAGTACAGTGCCGAGCAGTTGGCGGCGAGTGCGGAGGATATTATTCGGCTGGCGGAGGTGGAGGGGCTGGATGCTCACGCTCGGAGCGTTCGGATTCGGCAGGAGGACTGAGGGGGGGTGTGGGGTCGTTTTCAGGTGTCCCAGCTTAGCTTCTCCTGGTATTTGAAGTAGAACCTGCCTAATAGATGACCTGCGACGAGGAGCAGGTAGAATATGCCTGCTATGGATATGTAGAATAATTCCCTGACCTCTCTCCAGAATGGTCCTGCCAAAGTGAACAGGAATCCGATTCCGAAGTATATCGCGACGATACAGGAATACGGTAATAGGGTGTTCAATACCGATCCTACGATTAGAACCGGGTTGAGTCCGGTGAAGGAATCGAGGACAGTCACGGCCAAGAGGCCCATCGGGAACAGGAACATGCCAAGAGCGAAGAGCAGCCAGAAGACCGTGTCGAAGGTTTGGGTTCGGCCGAGATAGAAGATCATCGGGAAGAAGAAGCATAAGAGGCAAATGATCGCTCTGAAGACTTGCAGGAGCATATCCCAGACGCCCGGCGCATCTATTGCGGCGCTGGGGGCGCGGATTTGGCCCTCGGCGCTATGGCCGATACTCGCTGAGAAGTACCAGAATGCGTACATATAGAGCATTATTACTATTATCCAGGCGAATGGAAGAGCTATCGGCATAAACGGGCCGCAGGCGAATAGCAGGATGCGGACTATTATGGGCACTGTCAAACAGAGCAGGAGGACTACCAAAGACAATGGGCTCATCGGAAAGAGGAAGATGTCGATTATCCAGGGGAGCTTGCGCTGCGGGGTCGGTTCGGGCTGCGACCTCACCGAGCCAAGCAAAGGCATCTGCGTACAAAGCAAGGCCGGGTCGGATTCGTCGGTATCTTCGGTCGGCTGGTCTTGAGGCGCGGTTTTCTGCGGGGCATCGAGGAAAGTCAACTTGTAGGGCTGTCTGCTTGGCGCCTGCGGACTATCGGCCTCGGGGGCGGGGGTCAGCAGGTCTGCCACTTTTTGGCTGTCGGGGATTAAGACAGTGTTTTTACACTTGGGGCATTGGCCCTTTCTACCGTCGCGGTCGTCGGGCACTCTGAGTTTGTGGCCGCATTTTGGACAGTTGAACTTTATCAATGTCAGGCGTCTGCGAGCTTTTGCTTTATTATTTCGATGGCTTTAGTGAGTGCGTCGGGTATTTTATCCGGTTTCTTGCCGCCTGCCTGAGCCATTTGTGGTCTTCCGCCGCCGCCGCCGTCGATTATTGGCGCGATTTCTTTGACGATGTCGCCGGCCTTGAGGCCCTTCTTGACGAGGTCGTCGGTGACGCCGGCGAGGAGCGTTGCCTTATCGTCGGCTTCGGCCATTGCAAGGACTATCGCGGCGGACCCGGCCTTTTTCTTGAGCATGTCTATGGCTTCTCTGGCCTGCTCGACCGACGTTGTGGAGAGCTTGCCGGCGATTATGCTTGTCTCGCCCGCCTTCTCGCAGTTGTCGAGGAAGCTTTTGGCCTCCGCCATAGCGTCGGAGCCGGCCCCGCGAGCGGCGGCCTTCAATTCCTTAGCGAGCTTCTTACTATCCTGCAGGAGCTTGGCAACTCTATCGACAAGCCCTTCAGATGGGACCTTCAGAAGAGCGGAGAGGTCATCGACGACGTCGGATGCCTTTTCGAGGTATTCGTTAAGGGCCGCGCCGGTCAGTGCGGTGATCCTGCGGACGCCGGCGGAGATGCTCTCTTCCTTGACGATTTTGAAGCCGCCAATCGAGCCGAGCCTATCGACGTGGGTGCCGCCACAAAATTCCCGGCTGAAAGCGTCTCGTATTGCGTCGTGCGTATTGCGTATTGCGTCCTTGCCTTCCGCCTTTTTTTCGCCGATAGCTACTACGCGGACCTCGGTTCCGTATTTTTCGCCGAAGAGGGCCATTGCGCCGAGCTTGTCGGCCTTGTCCCTCGGCATCACCGCCCAGGTTACGGGCAGGTCGGCGAGGATCTTCTCCCGGACGAGGCGCTCAACCTCCTTGAGCTGTTCTGCGGTCGGGGCCTTGGGACAGGTGAAGTCGAACCTCAGATATTCCGGGCCGACGTAGCTTCCCTGCTGGGCGGCGGAACGGCCGAGCGTCTTTTGCAGGGCCCACTGGAGCAGGTGGGTCGCGGTATGGTTTTTCTTTATGGAGTTTCTATCTTTGCCGACTATGGCCTTGACGCCTTGGCCGATGGCGAGCGAGCCCTGGGCAAGTCTGCCCCGGTGGACTACGCAATTTGCAATTCTTGCGGCGGCCTCGACAATGAATTGGGCGTCGTCGGATTGTATGACGCCGCAATCGCCCACCTGGCCTCCAGCCTCGGCGTAGAAGCAGGTCTTATCGAGGATGAGTCCGACGTCGGCGCCGACGGGGATTCGGCCTTTATCGTTGAAGCCGCCGTTGTCGATCCAGCCGAGGATTTTACATTCGCAGGTGTCGGTGTGGTACTTGTGCACGTCCTCGGTCGCGGGCAACTCGGTATCGGCCAGCACGGCCAAGAGGGAATCGCTTTTCTGCGCCGCCCTCGCCCGCTCTCGCTGGGCGTCCATAAGCTCGTTGAATTTGTCGGTATCGACTTTGAGGCCGCGCTCCTGGGCCATAAGCTGGGTCAGGTCGAGCGGGAAGCCGAAGGTGTCGTAGAGCTGGAAGGCGTCGTCGCCGCTGATGGTTGTCTCCTTGCCTTTGGCGGCGCGGACGGCGGCGTCGGTGAAGATTTCGAGGCCCCTGTCGAGGGTCCTGCCGAAGCCTGCCTCCTCAGATTCTATCACGGTCGAGACGTAATCGGCCCGCGTCCTTATCTCAGGGAACGCCTCGCCGAGGTAATCGACGAGCACGGGGACGAGCTTATAGAGGAACGGCTCGTGCATCCCCAGCTCCCTGCCGAACCGCGACGCCCGGCGGAGTATCCTGCGGATTACGTACCCTCTGCCCTCGTTTGAGGGGGCGGCGCCGTCGGTTATTGCGAAGGTCAGCGCGCGAATATGGTCGGCTATCACGCGGAAGGCGTTATCGGTTTTATTGCCGAGCATAGAGGTGTATTTGTGGCCCGTTATCTCGGCGACGGCGGCGATTATCGGCATAAACAGATCGGTGTCGTAGTTGCTGGATTTACCCTGCAGGACGGCGACGACCCTTTCCAAGCCTGCGCCTGTATCGACGTATTTCGCCGAGAGGGGGACGAGCTTGCCGTCGGCCCGGTGATTATACTGGATGAAGACGAGATTCCACAGTTCGATGTATCTCGCACAACCTGCATTGACGCCGCACTTATGGCCCGGGACATCCTTCATATCGCATCTATCCGGGCCGAGGTCGATATGTATCTCGCTGCACGGCCCGCAGGGGCCTGTCTCGCCCATCTCCCAGAAGTTGTCCTTCTTGCTGAAATCGAGGATTCGGTCGGGCGGTAAGGGCGTTAGTTTGGTCCAAAGCTCGGCGGCCTCGGAGTCTCTCGGCAGGCCGTCGGTTTGGCTTCCGCCGAAAATCGTCGCCCACAGGCGGTCCGCTTCGATGCCCCAGACCTTTGTGAGCAGCTCCCAGGCCCACTCGATTGCCTCAGCCTTGAAGTAGTCGCCGAAGGACCAGTTGCCGAGCATCTCGAAGAACGTGTGGTGGTAGGTGTCTCTGCCGACTTCTTCGAGGTCGTTGTGTTTGCCGCTGACTCGGAGACATTTTTGGCTGTTGGCCGCACGCCGGTATGGAGGGGGCGTCAGGCCCAGGAAGATGTCCTTGAACTGGTTCATCCCGGCGTTGGCGAAGAGCAGGGTGTCGTCGCCTATCGGGACTATCGGGGAGCTTGGGACGAATTGATGGCCCTTACTCTCAAAGAATTCTATGAAGCCGGCTCTTATCTGCTTTGCTGTCAACATCTGGGGTCTCGTGTTTTGTACTACGTCTCACCCGGTCGCTAACGCTCCCGGCTTTTCTGACTTCCAAGCGGTTAGCGTATAGCGTATAGCGTATAGTAATTTTTCTATCCGCTATCCGCTGCACGCTCTACGCTATTCACCATTCGCGACAAGGCCCTTGGCGACGAGGACCTTGTTTTTTATCTCTTTACAAAGGTCGTGGTTTTCGACTAAGAACGTCTTTGCATTTTCCCTGCCCTGTCCGAGGCGCGCGTCACCATAGTTCAGCCAGGCTCCGCTTTTATCGACGACGTTGCTGGCCAAAGCCAGGTCGAGCAGGTCGCCTTCGTAGCTGATTCCGCTGTCGAACATTATGTCGAATTCGGTGTCGCGGAAGGGCGGGGCGATCTTATTCTTGACGACCCTGGCCCGGACCCTCGAGCCGATCGCGCCTTTGGCGTCCTTTATGGTCGTGATGCGCCGCAGGTCGATACGCACGGATGTATAGAACTTCAGGGCCTTTCCACCGGGCGTTGTCTCCGGGTTGCCGAACATTACGCCTATTTTCATCCTGATTTGGTTGATAAAGATAAGGGCGGTTCTGCTCTTGCTGATGATGCCGGTTAGCTTTCTCATCGCCTGGCTCATCAGTCTGGCCTGTAGCCCGACGTGCGCATCGCCCATATTGCCCTCAAGCTCGGCCTTTGGCGTGAGGGCGGCGACCGAATCCACTACTATTACATCGACGGAGTTCGAGGCTATGAGCATCTCGGCTATGCTGAGCGCCTGCTCGCCGCTGTCGGGCTGGCTGATGAGCATCGAGCTTACATCGACTCCGAGCCTTTTTGCCCAGGTCGTATCGAGTGCGTGCTCGGCGTCGATAAAGGCTGCGACCCCGCCGGCTTTCTGGGCGGCGGCGATGACGTGAAGGGCCAAAGTTGTCTTGCCCGAAGATTCGGGGCCGAATAATTCGGTGACTCTGCCTCGCGGGATGCCGGCGCCGCCCAGGGCGATATCGAGCGAAAGCGCGCCGGTGGAGATACCCTGGATCTTTGCGTAACTATGCTCGTCCATTTGCATAATTGCGCCCTGGCCGTACTCTTTTTCGATCTGGGCGATGACGCGCTGGAGTGCAGTGTCTTTGCCGGTCGTTTTGATTGGTTCTGCCTTCTTCACTTTTGCCATAGTCGTATTCTCCCGTTGGGTATCACCTTTCAGTTTCAAGCGTCTCTCGCCTGACGAGCACATCTGGGGTATTATTGCAGTTGGTATCTGCCCAATACTGTATAAACAGGTCCGCTCGGTGTCAACTCGCTCTGGTAAACGGTGACGGCGTCGGCGGCGAATGTGCCGAGCTTGTAGTCCTTGTATTGGTCTATCAGTTGGGCCAATGTGAAGCCTGCTTTGGGGTTTCTAACCCGGCAGAGGGTCAGGTGGGCTGCGAATGCCCTGTTTTCTTCCGGCCAGCCGGCCAAGGCCAATTGCTCCTCGAGGTCCATCTGCAGTTTTAGCAGTTGGTCGCAATCGCGGCCCGCGCCTACCCAGAGGACCTTCGCGCTCTTGCCGCCGAAATAGCCGACTGTCCCGACGTCGATATCGAAGTGCTTATGTTGCGATGCAACGCCCTTGGCGATGTTGCAGACCTCGACGGCCTGGGCGTCTTTGACCTCGCCGAGGAATTTCACCGTCAGGTGCATATTGTCCGGATTGACCCACTTGACGTCGCCCTTTTTGACATCTGCTCCCGCCTGGAGCTTGCCCTGCAGGTCGGCCAAATCTTGTTTGATAACCTCGTCAATGTCTATCGCTATGAATACTCGCATAATGGTCAGCCCGTTAGAAACTTGTCAGTTTTCGCAGGTTTTGGAGCCTGCGGTCGATCTCGGCCCTTGAAGTTGCGGATAGGCCGTTGAGCGAAAAATCCGTTATTGTGAAGGACGCCGTTACGGTTCCGTAGGCGATTGCCTTTTTCAACGTTGCGAAATCGGTCTTTCCGGCCTGCGCCAAATAGCCCATGAATCCGCCCGCGAAGCTGTCGCCGGCGCCGGTCGGATCTATCACTTCCGTTGCCGGGTATGCGGGCAGCAGGAACTTCTCGCCGTCGGCACCGCACATTAGCGAACCCGACTCGCCTTTCTTGATGACGACGACGCTCAGGCCCATATCGAGAATGATCTGTCCCGCTTTAATCAGGTTTTGTTCTTCGGCGAGCTGCTTAGCCTCATCTTCGTTGATTATCAGGCAGTCAATTTTCTTGAATAACGATTTGAGGTCGCCGAGGTGGTCTTGTATCCAGCATCTCATCGTATCGGCGGCGACGAAGGTGGGCCGGCGAATCTGGGCGAGCAATTCGTGCTGGAGCTTGGGCATCGTATTGGCCAAGAAGACGAATTTGCTGTCGGCGAAGGCCACGGGCACGGTGGGCGGGGCTTCGGCCAGGACGTTCAGCTCGATGCTGTCCGTTGTCCTGTCGTCCATGTTTTGAGCATAAGTGCCCGCCCAGCGGAAGGTCTTGCTGTCGGGCCTGATTTCAAGGCCGGCAAGGTCAACGTCTCTGCCCGCGAAGACTTTATTCAGGTCAAAAGGGCAATCCGCACCAACCACTCCCACGAACCGTACAGGCCCGAAGAAGCTCGCGGCCATACTGAAATAGATAGACGATCCGCCCAGACAATCCTCGCTAACGCCGAAAGGCGTCCTGACTGTATCAATCCCTATGGAACCGGTTACTAATAAAGACGCGCTCATGCCTTAGGGCCCTATCACCAGGACCTCCTCAGAATGATTTGTGCTCAAAACGTATTTGCAATTGATAGTTGTGATTCGAGAATTTCCCCTTCGCGTCTTTGTCAGATTTCTTCAATTGCCAATTTCCAGGTGCAACCATAATTCTTTCCTCTATTGTCCCTAATTTCTCAGATCCAATCGGTCCCTTCTTCTTCTGCGTGTCTGTTTTCAATATACTCCGTCATATCTTGTATTGCGTCGAATTCGTGCCGCGTTCCATTCGTATCCTTTACCCAAAACATTCCAGAACCACCTTTCAGAATTATTGCTGATGACACTTATAGTTGGTGGACACGCAAAGTACCCATCCGATATCTTCACGCTATGACGATTCTCCAAAAATTTGGTTTGCGCATGAAGGAACTCCGTTCTGCGAAGGGGATAAGCCAAGAACACTTGGCAGAGTTAGCCGGTCTCAGCCGCCAATACATCGGCGATGTTGAACGCGGCACGAGAAACATTTCCTTGGTAAACATTGAAAAAATCGCAATAGCCTTCCAAACATCGCTTACAGAACTCTTCAAGTTCAAATGATAAACACCCTAATAGGCCTTGAATCCTCCAGCATAATGCCCTTGGTGGCAATTACCCCGCTTACGCAAGAATGTTATGAGAACATATGGGGTAATCATCTTACTGATACACTAATCGCACATGAGGATTCCGTTAGTGAGTTACAAGCCATTTTCAAGTTCAGAGCTAATACGTTCTATTCAAATCCTATCACACGCCTTGAGAAAGTCAAAGATTTTCCACTCTCAGGGAGGATGTCCCTAAAAGGAATGGCTTTGAAACTCCTTCTTGACGGGCAGAGGGGCGGCTGGATTGGTAACAAGAACAGCCGTGTCCAAACATTTTTCTTTTCCGACGTAATTGATGCTGTCGATCCGCAGATCACAGACCCAAAAATGTTCGCGGCAGAATTGGTAGGAAGGATGCAAGCGAAGATACGAAGGTATAACGATTTGTTGACTCCCAGAAATGGAACGCTCACCATTGATTTGGCGCAAATCCTTCCATATTGGGGGTTCCATAATGTGACACCTTCCCTGTTCTCTGAAACGAGGAAAATACACATCCAAATTCTACCAAATTGCGAGTGCTTGAGCATGTTTGACGTAGTTCCATTCGCCACGCGCAGGGACGCCTATCATTATCACATGCTCAAGAAAGAAAAGGTCCATCTTATACTTGTGGGTGATGCGAATTACAGGAAGAATATCTGTTCATGCACTTCTTGTGCTTCATATGATTGCGACATCCAGATATTGACTGACAGACGGCGCAAAGAAATCCTCAACCTAACATGAGTTGCAGGCCCTGTGGTGTAAACGTAATATCGGGGTAAAAGTTTTGTTCCTTGCAGAGCACGATTCTGAAAGAATTCTCTTGGGCGATGTCGCAGATTCTCGGAAAGAGGAGCAACTCCATAACCTTTGAGATGACCTTCGTATCCGCGGATATTGTATATATGTTCCTCGCGATGTCTATGAAGCCCTTGATAACCCAATCGCCGGTTTTCGTCGCCACCGCCGAGTTCAGCTCACGGACATGCTTTAAGAGTTTCTCCCTGAACGTCTCTTTAAGTCTCTCTCTGCTGCCTTGCTTAGCCATTAGTATCCCCTCCGAGCTTTTTCAGGGTGGCGTCTATTCTTCTTAGGGTTTTTTCTTTGCCGAGCAATTGGACGGAGTCGAAGATCGGGGGGCTGATTGTGTTGCCGCAGATAGCTACTCTTAGGGGCTGGGCGACTTTTCCCAGGCCGAGCTGCTTTTCTTCTGCTAAGGTGCGGAGCATTGTCTCGATTTTATCTTCGGAGAATTGGTCCATTGCGGCGAGCTTGTCGCGGACTATGGCGAGGATTGCCAGACCGTCGCCTTTGAGGAGGACCTTATCGACGGCCTTGGCGTCGTATTCGACGGCGTCGGTGAAGAGGAATCTGCTCTTTCGCTCGATGTCGGCCAGCGTTCGGGCGCCTTGGCAGATTTTGATTAGTCTGGCAAGAAGCTCATCGTCGGCCTTGAGCACGGGGGAAGCTATGACCCTGAGGTAGTCTCTCAAATGCTCGCGGAGCTTCTCAGGCAGGGTCATTTTGATATGTTCGGTGTTGAAGGCGATCAGCTTTTTGCGGTCGAAGAGGCTGTTGCTCTTGGTAAGGCGGGCGAGGTCGAAGGCGGCGATCAATTCGGGCAGCGGCATAATCTCTCGGTCGTCGCCCGGATTCCAGCCCAAGAGGGCGAGGAAGTTGACCATCGTTTCGGGCAGGTAGCCGCTCTTGTGAAAATCGACGATATTGATTTCGGGCAGCGAGACGCCGAGGTATTGGGCCATTGCGTCGATGACGGGCATATCGGGGACGCTTTTGCCCGTGATAAAGGCGTCGAGGGCGTCTGTGGTGATGGCGCCGACGGCTGCGAGCTTATCGAAATCGACGTCGGTCAATTGCTGTATTGCGTCGCGCAGGACCTTTGGTCGCTCTCGCTTGGAGAGCTTGCCGCCGGTGTCGCTTACGGTGACGGACATGTGGGCGTACTTGGGCAGCTCGGCATCGGGAAAGAGCGCCCGCCACAGTTCCTGCTGGCCCGGCGTGTTCATAAGATGCTCCTGGCCGCGAATGACGTGCGTAATCCTCATCAGGTAGTCATCGACGACGCAAGCGAAGTTATAGGTCGGGAATCCGTCGCTTTTTTGAATGATAAAATCGCTTATCTCGCCGGGGGCGAACGTGATTACGCCTCGGACGACGTCCTGCACAACAAGCGGCTCATCCTGCGGCACGGCGAAGCGGACGGTAACGGGCCGGCCCTCGGCGCGGGCCTTCTCGGCATCGGCCTGGGTCGGGAAGCTATCGGGGCGCCGGTAGGCGAATCCGCCTGTTTGGGCCTCCGCCTCCTCGCGGAGCGCATCCAGGTCCTCGGCGGTATCAAAGCAGTAGTAGGCCCTTTTCTCATCCAACAGTTGGCGGACGTATTTGTCGTAGATTTCTCTTCGCTGCGATTGCAGGTATGGCCCGTTTGGACCGCCGATCTCTGGGCCTTCGTCCCAGTTAATACCGAGCCATCGCAAGTCGTCCATAACCTGCTTGGCGGCGGTGGGGGTGTTGCGCTTTTGGTCGGTATCCTCGATCCGCAGGATGAACGTCCCGCCCATCCGACGCGCCCAGAGCCAGTTGAAAAGAGCAGTTCTGGCGCCGCCGACGTGCAGATACCCCGTCGGCGACGGTGCAAAACGCGTTACTACTTTCTCAGACATAGTTTACAGACGCCCAAAAGGTCTAAAATTTCGGGAAAAACAGGATAAACGACGCCGATGCGTTTGTCAACAAGCAGATGTTGCCGAAACCGTATCGCCGGCAGTTGAAAATAACAGGTTGATTTTCATTGTGATGAGGTCTATGATAGGTCGTCAGACGTTTCAATAAAGAAGCAGAACACAGGCATTATGGTCGATATTTCACAACAGATCGCTTACTGGCGCGCCGGGGCTGCGGAAGACTGGGAAGCAGCTCAGCAATTAGTCGATAGCGCCAAGATAAGGCACGGACTTTTCTTTGCGCATCTCGCCCTGGAGAAACTGCTCAAGGCGCATATCTGCAAACACACCGGAAGACTTGCGCCCAAATTACATAACCTGGTTCGTCTTGCCGAAATGGCGGAGCTTGAGTTGGCCGCGGACCATTTGGACGTTTTGGCTGAAATGAACGAGTTCAATCTCGAGGGCAGATACCCCATTACATACGTCGCACCTCCTACGCAAAAAGAGGCGTTGGATTATATGAAGAAATCGAAAGTGGTACTCGAATGGTTGACCCGGCAGTTATAGCCAAAGTGAAAGAATACATCCAGACGCTCTCGCACAGCGGTTTGTCCGTTGCATTCGGGGTAATATTCGGCTCACAGGTTACGGGGCGGGCGAACGACTTGAGCGATATTGATTTGATTGTGGTTTCGCCCCAGTTCGACGGCAAGATCAGCCGGGATGCCATCAACAAGCTCTGGCGCGTCGCCGCAAGGACCGACAGCAGAATCGAACCCATCCCCTGCGGCCAGCAGCAGTGGCAACACGATAACCGTGATGCCGTAATCGAAATCGCCAGAAACGAGGGTATGACTATCGCAGACTAATGCAGAATTGTTCAATGCCTGTTCTCAGGGCAGGCATTGCGCGGGAATGACAGAACCCCCTCGATATGTTTGACGAGATACGGACGACGAGTCACGAGCGACGAATTACGGTGGGCATTTTGCACAGACGGAGCGGAAGAGCATTGTGCTTAGGTATCTGTCGCCGCGGTCGGCGATTATTGTTACGATGGTTCCGGATTTGATCGTTTCAGCGACGTGGAGTGCGCCGGCTACGGCTGCACCGCTGGATATGCCCGCGAAGATTCCTTCTTCGAGAGTGAGCCGACGGGTCATATCGAATGCCTCCTCATCCTGCATGGTGAGGATGTCGTCGAGTTCGGATTTGTTGTAGATTTCGGGCACGATGGCCTCAGTCATATTCTTTAGTCCCTGGATGGTATGGCCCGGCGTGGGCTCTACGCCGATGATTCTGATGTTCTTGGATTTTTCCTTGAGGTAGCGTGAGATGCCCATAAGCGTTCCGGTTGTTCCCATGCCTGTGACGAAGACATCGATTTGGCCATGCGTCTGCTGGTATATCTCCGGGGCGGTGGTTTCGTAATGGGAAAGGGGGTTGTTCGGATTGGCGAACTGGTTGGGCATGAAGTATTTATCCGGGTCCTCATTCAACAGCTTGTTGGCCGCTCTTATTGCGCCGTCGGTGCCTTCCTTGGCGGGGGTGAGGACGACCTCCGCGCCGAAGGCCTCGAGGACATGATGTCGTTCGGTGCTGACACATTCGGGCAGGGTGAGCTTGACTCGATAGCCTTTGGATGCGCCTATCATCGCCAGGGCGATGCCGGTATTTCCAGAGGTCGGCTCGAGGATGGTTTTATCGTGTGTAAGCTCGCCGGTCTGCTCGGCTTTTTCGATCATGTAGAGTGCGGGGCGGTCCTTGACCGAGCCGCCCGGATTGTTGCCTTCGAGCTTGGCCAGGATTCTGACCTTGCGGTTTGCATTGAGTCGTTTGAGCTCCACCAGAGGGGTGTTGCCGATTGAAGAGACTACGCTCATCGAGTTGTTCCTTAACTAATGCTAAATGTGAAATCTCTATTATACCTGCTATGGGCCACTACCGCGGGATGACATTTGTATTTGTGGCTTGTCATTCCCGCCCCCAGGGGGTAAACTCAAGGGGGAATCCAGGTTCTAAAAAAAAGGATTCCGCATCAAGTGCGGAATGACAACTTATAGATTCGATTGTTACGGAGTACCACAGGCTTGCTCTAATTCTGCGATTGTTTTTGGTATTGGCTTGCCTAATTCTCTGCGGCCTGACGGGGTTACTAAGATATCGTCCTCGATCCTAACGCCGCCGAAGTCTTTGTATTTCTCCACAGCATTGTAGTCGATGAATTGTTCGCACTTATTCTCCGCTCGCCATCTATCGATGAGTTCGGGAATGAAGTAGATTCCAGGCTCAATGGTGATTACGTAGCCCGGTTCGAGCGCCTTGGCCAGTCTCAGCGAGCGCCAGCCGAAGCGGAGGTCGCGTTTTATGGTATCGGTATAACCGACGTAGTCCTCGCCGAGTCCTTCCATATCGTGCACGTCGAGGCCCATCATGTGGCCGAGTCCGCACTGGAAGAAGAGCGTGTGGACGCCGGCATCGACGGCTTCGTCGGCATCGCCCCTGACTAAGCCGAGGTCTTTCAGGCCTGATACGAGAATCCTCGCGGCGAGGCGATGCACATTCCTGAATTCAACGCCTGGAGCGACGGCTTCGATAGCTTTTTGTTGGGCGTCGAAAACGATGGAGTATATCTCTTTTTGCCGTTGCGAGAACTTACCGCTTATCGGGATTGTCCTGGTGATGTCCGAGGCGTAGCCGAGAGCCGTCTCCGCGCCGGAGTCGTTGACGGCGATATCGCCCGCCTTCATCAAATTGCCGTGATAGTGGTTGTGCAGGGTCTCGCCGTGTACGGAGAAGATTGTTGGGAATGAGAGGCGTCCGCCTCGGCTGAGGGCAATTCCCTCCATCGCCCCAGCCACCTCCCTTTCATAGACGCCCGGCTTTGCCATTTTCATCGCGGCCGTCTGCATTTCGCAGGCGATATCGAGGGCGAGCTCGATTTGGCGGATTTCCCCGTCGCTCTTTATCGTTCTCTGTGCGACGACGGCTTTTATAAGCGGCTCGGAGATAAAATTGGCAACTTGCACGGCCGGGATTTCGAGCAGGCAGGCAATCTTGAGAACCGTCTCGCCCCGGTATTGTGGCAGAATGTGAATGGTCCTGCCCTTTTCAAGAGCGGCTTTAAGGATCGGCTGAAGCCTATCGAAGGCCGCGCTATTGTTGACGCCGACCTCGCCGCACCTTTCTTTCAGTGCCCGCTGCGGGCCGGCCCAGATGATCTGATCGACCGTCACGTCGTTGCCGAAGAGACATTCCGTTTGCTCGTCAACGTCGATAACCCCCGCCAGGCCGGGAGTATCGAGCCCGAAGAAATAGCCAAAAGAGCTATCCTGGCGAAACGGATACGGGTTGTCCGGATAATTCATCGGGCTTTCGTCGCTGCCCAACAACGGAATCAACCCGGATCCAACGTCCGCTTGCAGGTGTCTTCTTCTCTCGATGTATGTCTCGGCTGCGAACATTTATAAATCATCTCCTGTAGGCTGCTATTTCTATCAGTTCTGCAACTTTGCAGCAGATGCCTGTCGTTTCTGAGTGCACAGACTCACCACAATCAGGCATATCACCGAGAGCGTTATCGCAGGCAGGACGGCGTCGAGCCTGGCGACCTCGGCGGGCAAATGGTCCTTGATTACCTCCTCCCAGAGCAGGGTCGTTACAGTTCCGGCCAAGATCGACGAGATTGCGCCTTGCTTGGTAGCGCCCTTCCAGAATAGCGCGGCGACGAGACAGGGCGTGACGGCTGAGCCATAAATGGTGAAGGCGTACATGGCCTTTTCAAAAACGCTCGTGCTCTCGGCGAAGGCCAGCGAGACGAGCCAGGCGATTATTCCGAAGGTCAGCACCATCAGCCGGCTCATAAAGACAATACGTTTCTGGCTGGCCCCGGGGTTGATATAGGCCTGGTAGATGTCCTTAATGAACGTCGTCGCCGGCACTAAGAGGAAGGAATCGGCGGTGGAGATAATGATGCCGACGACCGTAATCATAAAGATAATGCCGAGCGAGAGCGGCATAAAGTGCCGGGCCGCGTAGATCAGGACGTAGCGCCCGTTTTCAGGGTCGGGGATCAGACTGCTTGCAAACCAGGCCTCCGCGATGATTAGTTCTTCGATGAGCAGGGCGAGAAAGATCATTACGATAACGGCCGTGCGTGCGCCCTTTGCGTTCTTGCCGGCGAAGATTCGCTGGTACTGATTCGCGTCGCCCATCACTAAGAGAAAGACCGGCAGGCAGAAGTTGACGTAGTCCGCAGGGCTGAATACGCCGAAGAGCTTCATATTATGGGGGCGGTCGCCCATCGCCGCAAACGCCTCAGCCATCCCACCGAGACCTCCTGCCTTCATCAACAAGACGGGGAAGGTAATCAGGAGCGTAACGGTGATGATGATGCCCGTGACAATGTCACTGAAGGCAAGGCTCAGCAGACCTGCGAGCATCGTGTAGGCGATGATGAAAACGGCGGCGATTATCGTGGCGTGGCCGGCGGTGAGCTTAGGCTCGTGGAGGTATATCTGGCCTTGCCGGGGCAATTCCGCGAGGCGATAAACTGCATCGTGCTTCTTGAAGCCGGCGTCGCGGCCCTGGATTTCCACGCGGGCCAGAGTGTTTTGCTTGATGATGTTTGTGTTCTTGACGCTGTCGAGTTCAAGCTGGCTCGCTTCGGCGGCGTTCGGGTCGCTTTGGATCTTCTGATCGAGACTCTTGATGTGGCTGCTGAGGGTTCGTCTCATCTGGATAACTTCGCTTGGCGGAACGACCTCAACTGTGAAGAACTTCGGGGTCTGCGACCATTTGCCGCTTTCGCGGTCCCGGACGTTGAAGCTGATCCGGGCGATTCCAGTCCAGTCTTTCGGCGGCTCGTATTGGAAATAGCCCTTGCGGACCTGTTTTTTTGTCAGGGTGTCGTTTACGTCGAGAACGACTTTGTCTTTTTTGCCCGTTATCACTTCGAGGACCATTCCGCCGGCGTTGAACTGGTAGCTGACGATGACCATATAGGCGATTATTAGGGCGACAACGGCGAGCATTCGCGCGGCGGCGCCGAATCGCCGCCCGATGATTTCAGGAACAGAGAGCGCCTCTATATTGCGGGCGCGCGCCGCGATGAAGGACAGCAGGATCATTCCGATAAATGTCCCGACGGGAAGAAACAAGGCTGCCATCCCGACCTGGTAAGCCTTGCCGGCGTTGCCGACGATCGAGCCTGTGCCGATCCAGACCGCCAGCATGGTGCAAACCATTATCCAGGGTGAGAGACTGCGCCCGGCTACGGCAAAGTCCTCCTGCGTCCTGACCTGCCGGGACTTGTAGATTGAGATGCCGGTTAGAACAAGAAGATAGACGAATATGCCGACCAGATAGTTCATATTCTTCTCCACATCGTATTTCGTTCAATGGCGGGGTTTATTTGACGAATTGCTCGGCGAAGTATTTGGGGTTCAGCGGTTCGCCGGTTGCCCGCTCGATCATTTCGCTCCAGCGATACTTTGAGCCGGGGCCGAAGACTTTTTTCTGCAGGAATTCGCCGAGTTTCTTGTCGTTGGCGAAGCTGACGAGCTTGTCGGACTTGAGCTTCAGTATGTTGTGAACGTAGTAGTGGTGGAGCTGAGAGGCGAAAAGCTCGCCGAGCATATAGTTGTGGTAGTAGCAGGGCGCGGTTGTGAAATGAAGTTTTGAGGCCCAGCCCGCATCTACGGGGCCGGGCGGCCTCTTGACAAGCTGGTATTTCTCGACCAACTCCCACCACAAACTGTTCAAGTCCTGGCCGGGGTCGGCGTAGAGCCGCTTCTCGAAGTTGTACATCACCGCGGCCCAGCGGACGAAGAGAATCTGCTGGAATTGTAGATATTTGAAGGCGACAGGCTCGACCTCGGCTCGCTGGGCGTCGGTCAGGCCGAGCATCTGCTGCATCCAGGCGGCGTTGCGGCTGAAGCGTCCGAAGAAGACCGCGATTCCCTCGGTGGTGAAGCTGTGGGCCGGCTCTCTGAAAAGCCAGGGCTCTTTTGGATTGTGGTACTTGCTATAGACGGCGTGGCCCAATTCGTGGAGTATGGTCTCGGCCCAGCGCTCGGTGTTCTGGAGGTTGCAGAGGACGCGGACGTCGCCGTGGCGGTCGATATCCGTGCCGTAGGCGTGCGGGTATTTGCCCTGCCGGTCGTAGAGGTCGCTCCTGGCTAAGATATCGTCAACGGGCAGGCCGACGCTCGCATAATAATTCTCAGCTAACTGCTTGACATCCTTGTCTTTGTAATAGGCATCCAGGTCCAGCTCGTAAACCAGCGGGGTTCTCTGGAAGAAGGGGTCGTGATAGTGCCAGGGCCGCAGGTCCGCCGGCGCTATGCCGAAGCTCTTCGCCAGGACGACGTCCAATTCAGCTTTCAACTTTGCGAAAGGCTGCTCCGTGAGCTTATCAAGGTCGGCGAAGAGGGCGTCGAGCTCTTCGACGGACTGCTCGCCGGTCGTTATCAGCATAGTGTGGTAATTATCGAAGCCGATTTTGCGGGCCGCCTGGTTGCGGAGCTTGACTAATTGAATCAGGTCGGCGGCGATGGCGTCGCCCACCTGCCTGCTGGCCCGCCAGGCAAGCTCTCTCTTGCGAACATCCCTCTCGGTGGTCATTATCGTGTAGATGTCGCTCATCGTAACTTCGTTGCCGTCGATCCGGCCGCGATAGGTGTTGTACTTTTCCTGGACCTTGGTATCCGCATCGACGATCCTTTCAAGCAGGTCCGCCGGTATCTGATTTGTGAGATAAGCGTTATACAACCTGTCTAACTGGCGGGCGAGGACGGGATCCTTGACGGTGCCGGACTCTTTAATCTCCTTTAGCAGGGCGAAATCCTGCGGGTCGCTATAGACTCGACGAATTTCAAGCTGCAGCTTGCCGAATCTGTCGTAGTCCTCCTGCCTACCGGTCGTCGAGGCGTCCCAGTAGGCCAGATTCATCTCCGTCGATAAGGGATCAATTACGGCGACGTGGTCGTCAATAAAATCTTGCAGTTGTCTTTCTTTAGCGTTTCTCGAACAGCCGGCCACAAGAAGCAGAGCCCAGCCCGATGCGATTAGCAGTTGTTTCATAGCTTTGTCTCCATAAAAGCCTTCTCGGCACGACGCTTTGAACGGTATCGAATCTTGTCGTCACAGACAGTATAACGCGTAGAGCCCAGCGCGTCAAACGGGCTTGAATTCCCGCTGACGGCTCGTCAAAGAGCATTCAATACGCCCCCGGCGAATCTTCGTCGGTCCGATGGCCGCTTGGCAAGAACACCATGCTTGACAAACCTCCATTGCGTGCTGTATCTTCTTACAGCGTCTGCGTTGGACGCTGCAAATAAAGAAAAAAGAGTAGTTGCCCGAGGTTCCGATGTTGAAAAAAAGGTTCTTTACACTGTTCACTTCCTGCTTGGTTCTCCTGTTCGTCGCTCCTTTGGCGCCGGTGGTCGCCGATTCCAATCGGATTCAGAAAGGAGAGATGGCCGGATACCTGCTCGTCCCAAACGATAGAGTCGATCGGACGTATGACGCCGGGTTCTCCATGTACGTGGCAGCCTGGCCTCTGTTGAAGGAATATCCGGGCGATCGTTTCCAAACAGGTCTCTTCGGCACCTGGATGCACGCTCAGTATGACGGGCCTGACCCTAAAAATCTGTATTCCGATATCGAGGGCGGCCTGGGCTGGTGGCGCGACACGCGGTTTGCCACGGAAACGCCCAAGTTCATTATGGGCGGGGTGGCCCTGAATTTCGTTGCATGGGCCAACGGACCCGGCGCAGGCAAAGGAAGGGACTGGGATCAGCCGAGAGGCAAGTACGGCGTCGCACAACTAAGCCCCTGGGTGCTCTGGCCCCCCGACGGCTTGAATCTCAAGCAGGGCACATGCGGCCAGCTCTTCGGCTACGGATACCTGCCCCTCCCGCTCACCGAGCCCAAATCAGCCACTGTCGGTAAAAACGTTCCCACCGGCAACAACTGTTGGACCTTGTTCCTGAACACCGCAAATTTCAAAGGACCCGTCGCTTTTTTCGCCCCCTATTTCTTCTCCCGCCCAACGGTGGACGACCCAAACCTCGCCGGAATGTTTCTCGACACCCGGCCCTCCAATCCCAATAGGGCTCTGCAGATGGAAACACAGTATGTCCCCAGCGTCCAAGCCGTTGACTCGAAGGGAGACACCTACGCAAGAATAGCCCCGACCTCGTTCCCCCGAGGGCCCCAGGATAATTCGGTCGTAGTGCACCGCGTCACCGCCTACAACAAAAAGGCTCTCTGGGACGCCGTCAAGGCATGGTTCGACGGCGGCCCCCCCGCCGACGGCGCTATCGACCCGCACGAGGCCGTCATACACACCTTCCCCGGAAGAGGCGGGGCAACGTGGAAAATCTACGAGCCCAGTACGCCCGGAGACCAGCAAGTTCCTATCGCCTGGACTTCTTTCGCCACCCCCTTTGCGCCCGCCCCCGACACCTTCGGATACCGCTGGAACTACGAGTTGGTCACGAAGACGGACACCGAAAACGGCCCGCTGGCCACGCTGCCCGAATACTACCGCCTGACCAAAGAAGGAGAAAAAGCAAAGTGGGTCCCGGTAAAACCCCAGGATGTCCCCGCCGAAACGGGACTGGCCGACGTCAGCTTCTCTCGCCCCACCGCACGCCCCGCCGAGCCATACGTCACACCCGACGACCCACAGAGCTGCTGGAAGAAGCCAGGCCCCGTCGCCGGACCTTTCCACGCCCATCCCGGCGACGGCAGCGTCGTGACATACTACTGGTACCGATTCGCCGACCAGCCTGCATTGCTCAACGCCGATCTTACGGACAAAGAGCGAGAAAACCTCCAGATCCGCGCTGAAAAGCTCCACCGGCACTGGAAGAATGACCGCGAATACCTCCCCCCGCCCAAAATCGGAGAGCTCGCCGCCATCGACCCGGCCCTGATCCTTACCCCACCCCCGGGACTGGAAGCAGGCTACGTGCCAATCGTAACAAGACAAGCAGCAAAAGAATAGCTTACCTTCCGCCCAATGCCCTTCATCGTAAGCTCCGAGGCCAAGTGCTCATAAGTTCGATGTAACCAACATTTATGCCGTCAACAGCAAAATCCCAGCCGTTAGAGCTTATAAAACAAAGGGGGGGTATCCACTTAACGCAAGCAGCCCCTATATCTTGCGATTTCCATCGACAAGCTGCCGGTACGGTACGGCGGTCGTGGCGACGGCCTGCTGTATAAGACGATAGAAGAGCATTCCACGT
>Ga0315277_10004000_pt1 | contig 19792 bp, 22 predicted proteins | sample YL17G05_15_MG_FD_203695 | JGI IMG/M metagenome (GOLD analysis project Ga0315277, IMG submission 203695) | Sediment microbial communities from Yellowstone Lake, YNP, Wyoming, USA - YL17G05_15 | ecosystem: Environmental > Aquatic > Freshwater > Lake > Sediment | place: USA: Wyoming | collected... | reverse complement strand
ACAGTCTGTCGACATGCTGGAGGATCTCATCCAGGAATTCGGACTCAATCTGTGTGATGGGAGGATCAGGAGAGAGGACGAGGATTGCCGCGTCTACTTTGGGTATGAAATCCTGCGTTGTCTCCGTGTTGTGGAGAGACAGTGAACCGATCCCAGGCGTATCGACAAGAACCAGCCCGTCCCGAAGGAGATCGGCAGGATAGTGGATCTCTACATATCGAACATTCTTCTGATTTCGCGGATTGCCCTGCTCGGCGACGTAGTCTGCAAGCTCTGAGAGATCAATCTCCCTCCTTCGCAGGTCCGAGAAGATGACCTCAGCGCGCTTCTGTGGTCCGTGGCAAATCAGAGTCACCACAGTGGTCAACGGAAGAACACCAACCGGCAACAGTTCTTCGCCTAAGAGAGCATTAAGCAATGTCGTTTTCCCTCGCTTGAATTGGCCAAGGGCGACAAGGTAAAAACGGTTCTCCCGGAGTTTTTGAATCTCCTCATCGATCTCTGTTGAGAGTGACCCGATGCCGTCGCTTTCGACAAGGTGGCGAAGCTCTTCAAGCACGGAGGCTATTTGTTTGTGACTGAGATGAACCATCTAAACGGAGTTGCAGTGAAAGTCAATTCCTTCGAGCGATCAGGCCTTCCATTCTCCTCTGAGGACTCTCGATAAGCCTTCCTTGCTATCCCGTGAGATTGGACAATCCCAGAGTGCGCTGATTGTCTTGTCCACCTCATACGATATACGCTTCAAGCTGACCATACCGCTTTGAAGAACGGCGTAACAAGCTTGCCATCCATCTCGAGACAGGCCCACGCTACCTGGGTTCACGACAAGCGTATTTCCAACGCGCCGGTGAAACTGGATGTGTGTGTGGCCGAGGAGCACAATCTGCGCCGTGATGCCATCGAGGGCTTGATCAACTTCGCTTTCAAGAAGATAGTGAAAAAGATCGCCCTGCGGAGAAGCGTGGGCAAGGAAGAGGGAATCCCCGTCGATCGAGATTTGAGTGAGAGGCTGCAATGAGCGCAAGAAGGCCAATTCTTCTTTCTCAACGAGACTCTTGTGCCACGCGCGAGTCTCTTCGGAAAATCTTTTGAAATCCCCGCGACAGCCGCAGTCAACATCGTAAGCGAGTGCATTGTCGTGATTTCCGATGACTCCAAAGTCCATCTCTCGCTTCAGAAAAGATATACATTCTTTCGGAAATGGTCCGTAGTCAACGACGTCGCCAAGAAAAAGGCACGCATCGTAGTTTTCCTCCTGTTGCAGCACGGCTTCGAGTGCAGGTAGGTTGCCGTGAATGTCGGAGAGAATCAACGTTTTCATGCGTTACCGATCTCGCGAGATGATGTTGACCTTGATGATCTTGTCCAACGGAAGATAGTGCATTTCTTTGGAGTCGAAATAGTTCAACACGAGAAAGTCGCGCGTCACCTCTTCAATAATGGAGATCGATTTTTCGGGTGGTTTCAAGGGTTTCACATCGACAACCAACCATCCATAGAATTGAGATTCCCTGGGGTTGACGGAGGCCCGCTTTCCCTTGTGCTTGGCTAGTAATTCGGTCAATCCATGCATGTCGAATGAGCCTTCTAACGAACAATCAAAACGCTGCAATGAGCATTTTCGCTCACTTTGTCGGTGGTATGACCCAAGAAGCTGCCCCACAACCCAGAGTGGCCCCGATGGCCCAGAACAATCAGGTCGAAGCCCTTCGCTTTTGCGTAATCCACAATAGTTTTGGCCGGATGGCCAGCCTTCGAGTCTGCCCGAATCTCGATTCCATACCTCTTCGAGAAAGCCATCAAGTCGTTCGTTATTTGCTGAAGAAAGGCAGTGGCAGAGTCATTTTCTTCTTCCACTTCATCAACAGTCTCAGGATAATGAGGAAGTGAACCCCGAACCCAGAGCGCCCAGACTTCTGCGACAAGTTCCTTGCTTAAGTAGATCGCATGCTCTAGCGCTTTCTTCGATCCCTCGGAACCATCGTATCCTACCAGAATCCTCTTAAACATTTGCTGGCCCCTTCGTCTGTTTTTCGACTTTGGAATTCGTTTTCTGTGCTCGACTCCACAACCGGCCCCAGGCAATCATTGTCTCTTCAGACGGCTGGAAGAATTGCTGCGCTATGATTGTCGGGACAACCGCGCTCAAAATTACCACCGTGACCAGAATTGTGTATTGTGTCTGGTCGATAATCTTGTTGTTAAGGCCGAAGAGTGCGGATATCGTTCCGAAAGTCAGCCCAGTTGCCATCAGAAGGGTCGTGTAGTTTGCTTCACGGGTTCGCATCTTGAAAGCTCGCGCAAATGGCCACACGCCAGCGACTTTGCTGAAGATTTTGAGCACAAGAAGCACAAGTACAACTCCTAATGCTGTCCACAGCGCAGGGAGCGATATGTAGAGACCGGCCTTGAGAAAATAGAACGGTGTAAACATCGCGAACGCGATACTGCGCATTCGATGCACTAATGTCTTATCACGTATAAAGACGCCTGCCACAACCAGTCCAAGAAGATATGCTGGAAGAACGGCCTCGCTCTTCGCCATTGTTGCAAGTCCACCGAGAAAAAATAGCACCAGCAGGATGAATTTGACTTCCGGCTCACTAACCCGTGTCGCCCCCATGCGGACAATGACATACCTTGTCCACCGTGGCATAAACCAAAGCACGACTAACAAGACCAGGATGAAGATAACCATCCGGCCGCTAAAGTCTGCAAAGAGAACACCAAGCGCAAGCACTGTTCCAAAATCGGTGATAAAACATGCTGCGAGGATCATCTTTCCGAGCGCTGTGTGGCTAAGCCCCTTCTCGATCATTACGGCGTATACAACCGCAACGGATGTTGTCGAGAGAGCAATGCCGGCGATCTGCGCTTGCTGAAGCTGCCAGCCCAGGACATACTGTGTAAAGAACCATACGCCGAGGAATGGCAGGAGAAAGGAAAGAATCCCGATAATGAAACTAGCCTTAAGATTCGATCTCAATGAGACCGGGTCAATCTCGGCGCCGGCAAGAAAAGTCAGGACGCCGCTTCCAAGCATCGCAAGGAAGTTGATCCATTCCGTAGTCTTGTGAACGCCGAGAAAATTTCCGGCGATAACGCCCACAAGAATTTCCACAAGCGCCACCGACACGCCAAGGCGAATTGAGATCAGGCTGGCAACGAAAGCCAGTCCCATCCAGATGGCTGCTATGAACCAGATGTTTTCAAGCATACCGTGAAAGAGCCCCTCTCATTCGATGTTTTCGAAATAGATCCAATGCAAAGTGAAGCTTGTCGAGCTGACGTTCAAGTAACCCGATCACTTCTTCGGCGGAGAGGTTGTTTTCTGCGGGCAACCAGCTCATGTATTTCGATGGTACGAAGGTGATGCCGAACCGATGAGTACTCTCCTTGATCTCCGGGAGCGGATACACTATTTCTCGGAGTTCCAGGTTGATCACCATGGAGAGATCCTCCGCCAGACGGAACATCTCAAATTCGATTCGCTCCATCAACTGCTTCTTCCGTTTTTTGCTCGGCAGATTACTCGTGACGACGCCCGTCCTGACCAGAAAATGCATGAGGGTCCTGCAGTGTGCCAGGGCATCGTTGTCATGCCGTTGCTCGGCAACTTCGACTATTTTTTTGAGGGCAAATTCAATTTCTTCTCGCCATCGGTCGAACTCGTCCACCATGGTTCTGACTCCTGATCACGAATCAATTTCTCGGCCCGGGCAAGCGTCTCAAAATCATGCTTTAGTATCGTGAGCTCCTGTTGGATGTCAAGTCCGGCGTGCACCATGGATCCTGATTCGTCATTCAGAAATCGTTCAATCGAAGTTTCGATTTCCGAGCGCAGCTTCTCTGTCGGGGCAAGCAAACGCTGGTGTTCGTACAACATCGCTACTTTCAGTCGACTTAAGAAGATGAGCGCGTCCAGCCGAGCATCGTTCAGGAGAATTCGAAGATAAGCGTCCGGTAGCTCATTTCGCTTAGCACGATGTTCCAATCCCATCAAAGCTTCTCTAACGTTTACGAGATTCTTCAGCATGACAGGATTGCATCGCCGTTCGATAATGTCCTCAACCATCTGTATCCCTTCAAGCATGTGGACGCGGAATACGTCGAATTGACTCTTGATCTCACCCTTATCGGCGACGGTGTCCCTTGCGGGCTCCGCTTCTCTATCCGTGTTCGCTCGGTGCTTGCGTGGACGAGCCATTTCGTGGATGCCTTGCTAATGATAGAAAGTGTGTCACTGCGAAAGCAGATGAAAACATGCATTGACAGAAACTCACAATGTACTTATTCGACAAGTTGCCCTCTGAGTGGAAAGCGCCTTCTCTCATCTTGTTTTCATCACGAGCAATGTTCCCGCAAGCATCAACACACCGGCAAATCCGAATGCCGCAACGGGTGAAACAGCCGTCCACAGTACGCCAACGACGACGCTTGCGCCGAAATCGCCAATTCCGTTCACAGTTCCGAGGACCCCCATGCCGATTCCGCGACTCTCGCTCGGAATGAAGTCCGCTGTGATGGCGCCTTCAAGCGTGTCTTCCGCGGCGATGAACACGCCGGCAACTGCAAACAAGACGAAGAGGTACACGAGATTCGTCCAACTCAACAAGAATGCTATCAGAAACCCTCCAATTGTCAACACCGCAAGAAAGTATCCCAGGGCGAGCAGCTTGACCCTGCTCATTCTATCGCTTAGCGACCCGATTGGAAATGAGGCAAGGGCGTAGGTAACGTTCCGCACAACATACATCAATCCGGCGAGTTGTGCGGCGTGTGTAATGCCATATTCCGGAGTGAGCAGCTGTGTTGCAGCAAGAATCAGAAGCGTCGGCGCGAAATCGCCAAGACCGAATATCCCAACACCGAGAAGGAACCGTTTGAAGCCCTTCGGAAGTGATCGCACCGTCCCCCAGAACTGCAACTGATGGTTTGGACTTCGCCGCTTCTCAACAATCATTGCGCCGAACATAACGGCGGCGAGAATGCCCGGGATAAGCGTAATGAGAAATATGTTACGGAACGGTTGTGATGGCTCAACTACAGCAAGCGGCTGCCAGACCTCAAGGAGCCACACAGCGAGGAGCGGACCTACGATTGCACCCAGCGTATCTCCGAAGCGATGAAAACCGAACGCTTTTCCTCGCACAGACGCATCGGCCGAGTCCGCAAGCATCGCGTCCCGTATCGGTCCCCGAAACCCGCGGCCGAACCAACCAACCGCACGACCAACGAGAACGAGTGGCCACGTTACGGCAAAGGCAAACAGTCCCATCGCCAACCCGGTCAGAGAATACCCAGCGGTCACCAAAATTTTCCGATGGCCAAGCCGGTCGGAGATCCATCCGCCCCAAAGCTTCACAAAGCTCGAGAGAGCGTCCGATATCCCTTCGATCAAGCCAAGCGCAGATGGCGGCGCGCCGATCACAGACAGGAAGCCGGGAAGTACCGACGTTGCCATCTCGTGGGAAGCGTCCGAAAGGAAGCTTGTGATCCCCATGCCCATGACGTTGCGGTTCAGCCACGTCCCCGCGGTCTGCGTTATACCAACCTTCGTTTTCTCCTGATCCATGGTCTCATGATTTGACATTGACATCTCCGCGGTTTCGCTGAAAACGTTCGTTTACCAGCCAGACCCCAAGGGTGGTTCCGAGCAGAGCAGAGAACAAAACATCGGAGAGCCAATGCTGGTCGTGGTACATTCTTGATACAGCGGTAATGACAGCCAGAGCATACCAGAAGATCTGCCACCATCGATGCGGGTACATGCCCGCGATAACCGATGACAGCGCAAAGGCAACCGTCGCGTGGCCGGATGGAAACGACAGATGGTCATTCGGTCCCCACGTCAAAGGAAAGAAGGCGAAACTTCCATGGCCTGTGTATGGACGCCACCTGCCGAGTAACGATTTCACTGCGATCGTCAGCACGCCGGAAAGAAGGTACGATTCGGCGATAAGTACCCCTCTTTCGCGGATGGTTGTTACTCCGAACATGATGCCAACGAGGTACAAGCTCGCAAAGACATATAAGGTCGCTTTTCCGGTGCCATACCAGTGTCCGAAGCCGAACACCGCATCCCATATTGCGTGATGCTGTGTCGCCAGCCATTGGTGCACCATGTCGTCGGCAATAAAACTTCCTGCTATTGCAAGTATGAAGAATGTGAAAACACCCCATCCGGTCGCAGACCAACGAAGCGGAGCAGAGTAGAGCATTCGACCGTCCAGGACGAATCGTCTGAGATCTGACAGTATTACCTTCAATCTATTCATCACTCTTTTTCGTTCTGTGTGCTAGGTACACTCTTGGATGACATCATCGCCAGTACTTCTTTCAATGCTGCCCGCTCGAACACGCTCGGCTCGGAATTCGATAAAGCAGCGGTGAGTTCAGAAGAGGTCACACCGCCAATCTTTCCCAGGGCTCGAATCGCAGCTGCCCGCAGGAATGGATCCTGGCTTTGCCCGATCACTTGCTTCAATTCGGGCACAGCCTCCACGGCCTTCAGTTCTCCGAGCACATACGCTGCCCGCACCGGCGTTTCTGGTTCGGGATGATGGAGGGCTCGAATGAGTTTGCGGACAAAGCGCTCTTGGCCAAGCTGCTCTTGGTTCGCTCCGCAGTGAGGACAGGAGGCCGTCGCTTCCCCGATTTCTTGCCAGCACCGTGTGCAAAAGAACTTCATTCGCGCCTCGAAAGCTCATTCGCCCTCACCATGAAAGAACCCCGTTGCCCCTTGGCACTCTTTTCGGGGTAGGCAGCGCTATTCGCGTCCATCGAATGAACCCACGGAACATTCCAGTCACGCTTCATCGCTGCTTGAAAACTCATTTGACATCGGCAGAAAAGAATTCAGTCGTGTGAAGCCTCATCCCATTGGAATTGACAAAGTTTATATGCAGCACGCCCTGCGTGACTGTGACAGAAAGGAACCCCAGAGACCCCACTCCAAATATCACATCATTGCGTTCGGCGACGTCCCTGAATTCCGCACCCCCGCCGCACACGAGAAAATCCATCGAGTCTCGTTTGAGATGCTGTAGGACATGATCGTGTCCGCACACATAAATCGGCACTTTATGCTTCTTGAGGATGGGCAACACTTGATCGATCAGCTCTTTCGTATCTCCGTGTTTTGGTGCGGCTGCGTAGATCGGATGATGACCAACGACCATTTTCCATCGCGTTTTCGACACCGTCAGTACAGAATCCAGCCAATGAATCTGCAAGCCAATGTCCTGCCCTTTCACATGGTACTCAGCGTCCCGCGCGCGATAGTCTTCAAGAAAGGGGGGCGTATCAAGATGTACGATCAGTATGAAGGTGGAGTCATCAATACGTTCTACTTGGGCATAGTATCTGGCCGGGAATTTCCACCGCTCGGAGTACTTCGAGTATCCTAATTCAGCATCCACATTTCCCCGATAGTCATGATTGCCAAGTGAAGGATACCACGGGATCTGAAGCGATCGATCGTTGTAAACATCTTCATATTCTGTTTTCCATCGTGGGTCAGTGCTGGTCTCTACACCATTCCCATGGTAATTATCTCCCGCGGTCACGACAAAACTCGCCTTGATGCGTTGGGCTTCTTTCCCCATTGCTGCCGCAACAGCTTTCTGATCGTTCGAGCTAAATCCGCCCCAATCACTCACAATGAGAAAACTCAACGAGTCGAATCGTTGGTTGCCTTGCGACCACGCAGGCACTACACTTGAGAGGATTAGGAGGAAAAGCAAGGCGATGCGCAGGCCCGACGATCTGATTAACTGTACCGTTCGACGCTGGGTGATGTTTTGTGTAACTGATTTCATTAGAGCTCCTTCCGCTGATTAGATGTGACTTGCTTTGTGTGGCTCAGGTCTTTGGAAGAATGTGCAGATATCCCTGCGAAAAGACACCACTGCCATAAAACAAAAAAACTCCTACACCACTTGCTTTTGGCTTTAGTGTAGGAGTTATTAATTCCTTGCGGAATGCTTTTAGACGAACTCCATCGTCGCTGGTAAAATAACGAAATCCCAAGAGAATTTCAATAGCTCACATAATAACGTTGACGACGCTACAGAAGTTTCGAGCACGCTATTGCTTCCTAGCCGAGCCCTTGAACGCTCTCCTGCCTGCGAACCTTGCCTGCTTCCCAAGTTCTTGCTCGATGCGAAGCAATTGGTTGAACTTGGCCACGCGCTCAGTCCTGCAGCCGGAGCCGGTCTTCAGATGGCCTGCGCCCACAGCGACAGTCAGGTCGGCGATCGTCGTATCCTCGGTCTCACCCGATCGGTGCGACACGAAGCAATTGTAGTTGTTGTGTCTTGCCAGGTCGATAGTGTCCAACGTTTCGGTGACCGTCCCGATCTGATTCAGTTTGATCAGAATCGAATTCGCTATTCCCTGATCTATTCCCCGTTGGAGGATTGCCGGATTGGTGCAGAAGATGTCGTCACCAACGACTTCGATTCTTGAGCCCAGTTCCTGCGTGAGCGTCTTCCAACCGTTCCAGTCATTTTCCGCCATCCCGTCTTCGAGCAGAATGATGGGGTATTGGTTCGCCCAGGAAACCCAATGCTGAATCATCTGCTCGGATGTCATGGACGATTTGTCCGACTTGAAAAAGACATACTTGCCTTCACCCCACATTTCGCTTGTTGCAGGATCGAGACACAGCGAGACATCTTTGCCCGGCGCGTAGCCGGCCTTCGCGATAGCCTCCAGGATCAGCTCGACTGCCTCGACATTAGACTTTAGGCTGGGTGCGAATCCCCCTTCATCTCCAACCCCGGTGTTGTAACCCTTCTTCGAGAGAATCGACTTAAGATTATGGAATACTTCTATTCCCATTCGAATCGACTCAGCGAAGCTGGGGGCGTTGTGTGGCGCGATCATGAACTCTTGAAAGTCCACATTATTGTCTGCATGCTTGCCTCCGTTTATGACGTTCATGCAGGGGACGGGCAGGAGGGACGCGGTTGCACCGCCGAGATATCGGTACAGCGGAAGTTCCAGGGAATTTGCTGCTGCACGCGCCGCGGCCATCGATACACTAAGAATGGCATTGGCACCAAGATTCCCTTTGTTTGGTGAGCCATCGAGCGCAATCATTTTCTGATCGATGAGGCGCTGGTCTGCGGCATCCAGTCCCACGATTTCAGGCGCAATTCTCGTCCTCACATTTTCGACGGCTTTGAGCACTCCTTTTCCCAGGTAACGATTCTTGTCTCCATCACGAAGCTCGACAGCTTCTTTCTCACCTGTGGATGCGCCTGACGGAACGATCGCACGTCCACGTGTGCGGTCCTCGAGCATGATTTCGACTTCTACTGTCGGGTTACCGCGGGAGTCAAGAACTTCGCGGGCCTCGATCGTTGTAATCTTCATTGTTGAGTCCTTTCGTTTCTAATCGAACTGTAATTAAAGCTATAATGCCCGTCTTCCGACAAACTTTTCAACCGTGCGCGCAATGGAACCGCGTGCGAGACGGGATGTGTCATAATACGATTTGGTGGCCACTTGTTCAAGGAAGGGGATTTCTTTCTGCATCCGGGTTCGGTGCACGTCTTCCAACCATCCTCTGACTGTTTCATCCGAGATCAGTGGCTGTATGGTTTCCACGTGCTTTTTGCACAAACCCGAATGGTCCGCGTAGTATTCTCGAAAAGATTCTTCTATCAGCAACTGGCTGATGGCTTTGGTCAGGCGATCTTCGTAGTTCTCCAAGTGACTGCAAAGACGGCAATTGATGGCGAAGTGATTCTGGGGCTCAGCGAAACGCTTGACCATCGCGATCAACAAGAGTGCATTCGTCTTCGCGCTTGCAATCTTCCGGAATTGCCGAAAATGAAATTCGCAAAATCCCCCTTCTTCTGCAACAGCTTCCCGCACCTCGGGACGATGCGTAACCTCGTATTGAAGCTCGGCCAGCATATTGAATTCTAGCTCATCGGTAAGGACACACAGTGGACAGCGCAACGATTGCTCCATTTTCTTCCGGATGCCCTGTTCATATTCCGTCATACGAGTCTCCCTTTTTCAACTTCAGCCACTGTCGCTTCAGCCTATCCGAGATGTTGTAGGTGTAGAGCACTCGAACGTCCACCGTGGTGCTGAGCTCGGGAGCTTCAGAACTGACGCGTGATTTCGACTTGTCTTTCGAGTCAAGAAGATGCTCGATGTGCGCGTCCAGATCCTTCTCGCGAAAGAACACCTCATTACAGTGTCGGCAACGGAATTGGCGTCCGCTGAGCTGCTCGATAGCGTATGGCACACCGCGTCGCCTTCGAAATTTTGCATGAACAAGTGGTAGCATGGGATGCTCCTTGCCGTTCGCTTCCTCAGCGTCCAATGTGCGGCACGCTCGACGTTGTTTGCGAGCTATGTCCTACCGCTTTCGACCTCACGAGATTCACGGACTCCATTCGAGTCCTCGAAGTTGGAAACGTTCACCGAGAAACACCTTGCGAGCGAGATCACTACGTGCGATTTCGACTGGCGTTCCATGCAGGAGAATGGTTCCCTCACTTATGATGTAAGCACGATCCGCTATTTGCAGAGCTTCATGCACGTTATGATCCGTGAGCAACACGCCGATGTTCATCGTCTTAAGTCTCGCCACAATGCGCTGAAGCTCTTCAACTGCAATTGGGTCGATTCCTGCGAACGGTTCATCGAGAAGGACGAATGATGGATACAGAGAAATCGCACGCATTACTTCGAGCCGCCGCCGCTCTCCTCCAGAGAGATCCCGAGCTTTCACCTTTCTTCGTGAGTGCATGTCGAATTCTCGAAGCACAGCCTCGAGTCGCTCATGAATCTGCGTTCTTGTGTACCCATTCATCTCCAATACCGCCATTACGTTCTCTTCCGTTGTGAGTCCCCTGAAGGCCGATGGTTCCTGTGAGAGATAGGCAATTCCCAACCGAGCGCGACGATACATTGGCCATCGCGAGATGTCTTCTTCATCGAAGAGGATCGTTCCATTGTCGGCCTTGATTTCGCCCGTGATGATCCGGAAGGTTGTTGTCTTACCTGCCCCGTTTGGACCTAGCAGGCCGACAATTTCTCCCTGGTTCAACTCAATATGGACCCCGCCAACAGCGGTCTTTTTCTTGAAAGCTTTCGTAAGTCTAGCCGCTCTCAATACGTGAGCCATTGCACTTCTTTCATTCTCCCACGAGAAAGTGAATGGCCCGCCTCCGCGACGATGCTTCCTCTTCTGTAATTTTCTCTCTGGAGAAACGGTAATCGTGTTTTCGAATGAATTCATTCAGTTGTGCGATCCGTCGATCAAGAACTTGCTTTTGCGCTGCAAGAAGGAATTTCTTACGATCGCCCTGCAATTTCACTGTAATCAATCGAAGATGTGGCAGGCAGACACCGTCGGATGCATGGAGAACTTGTTGAAATTCATGATCATCGAGATGGCGATTGGCCGTCTCCACATAGCGTCGTTCCGATTGCTGACGGTTCGTGCACACTGGACATTCAGCAGACGCTTGGGGTAATTCTTCTTCGTCAAGTCTTTTCACAGTTGCTTGAAGGAGATCTTCATAGATAATGGCCACTCCGAAGGCGTCGCCCATCGACAGGAATTTGAAGGAGTGTTCTCGACAGAGACCGAGGGATTCACGAAGCGCCAGGCGTGTGGGAGGGTCATTTACCCTCTCGTACAGAAGATTCTCGAGATACCTGTGCTCAGCCTTTCGCAGTAGGCGACAGATCGGGCATCCATTATTTCTACAGGCATCCCTGAGTTCGAAGTAGGTGGAGAATTTCTCACCAGTTTTTTGTCGGCCGTGATCCATCGGGAAGTCTCAGGATTCAATGTGCAACAACGACTCGGATTCTCTCCAACCTCTGAAAAGCCATAAAACAAGAAAACTCCTACCGCTATCCCTCCAACAGATAAGAGTAGGAGTTATCAATCTCGGCCTGAGGCCGAGACGTGTTCAGGTAAAATGCCTTCGGCGAACTCCATCGCCGATTTCAATGTAGAAAAAATGGATTAGAGTGTCAACCGAGCATTCTCCCCTTTCCTCTGATCGCGCGCATCAGAGCCAGCCGTGGTTTTTGTACCATTCATACGTCATCTTGAGTCCCTCCGCGGCAGGCACGATACACTTGAAACCGATGTGTTCCTCTATCTTTTTTGGGCTGCAGACCCAGTGCGGCTGAAGAAGGTCGCGCGCTTTCTCGATCGTTAGCAATGGTGGCTTCGACGAGAAGAGCGAGAAAAACTCCGAGACAGCCGCCACCGAGTAGACGAGGAACGGAGGGGCGGGCAACGGCACGGCTCGTTTATCCATGAGCTCGGCGACGAGATGAATGAGCTGGATTTGTGGGTAGATCGTCTCATCGGCAGCGAAATATGTCTCGCCCACGGTTTTTTCTGAGATCGTCGCGTCGACGATCGCGCGAGCGAGGTCTGTTGCGTAGATCAGACTGAGGGTTTTCTGCTTGCTGCCGAGGATCGGCGTGATACCTCTGCCCACCCATTGGAACAGCTCAAGCACATCGCGGTCCCTGGGGCCGTAGACCGCGGGCGGGCGGATAATGACTATCGGGACTTGCTGGGAATAGAGTTGGCAGAGCGTTTCCGCCTGGAGCTTTGAAACTGCGTATGATGTACCGGGCTGGCAGGGGGCTTGTTCGTCAAGCGGAGCGCCATTGCTGCTGGGGCCGACCGCGGTAAGGCTGCTGACAAAACAGAATTTCTTGATACCGGAGGTTCGTGACGCGACTTCCAGCAGGTTCCTAGTTGTAGTAACATTCCCCTCAAAAAAGTCCCGACGGTCTTTGGCTCTTGTCACTCCTGCAACATGAACGACGTACTCCGCATCTTTCATCGCTAATTGGAGAGCATCCGGATCAAACAAACTTGCCTGAACAACTTCGACTGGAAGGCCATCAAGCCAGCCCAGGCCTTTGCGGGAAGGGCGGACGAGACACCGGACCGTGAAGCCTCGTTGGAGCAGGAGCTCCACCGTATGGCTCCCGATGAACCCGGTCCCACCCGTGACAAGCGCGCGCGGTATACAACCTCCTGGAAAGAAAACGCTGGATTCGTTGACTTTCTTTTGTTAATGGAGTATATTCAAAAAAGTTTTGACAAGCAAAACAGAGCTATTCTGACCTTTTCTTTCTTTTCATCACACTGGAGCTCCATTGGATCTCTTTGATAAATGTCGAAGCTTTACACGCGCGGACGAAGTAAAGGCGAGCGGATATTATCCCTACTTCCACCCCATCGAGGAGAGCGAGGGACCGGTCGTGCAAATCGAAGGGCGGAAGATGGTCATGGCAGGCTCAAACAACTACCTGGGTCTTACCGCTCATCCAAGAGTCAAAGAAGCCGCGATCAAGGCGGTGCAGAAGTACGGCACAGGGTGTTCGGGTTCCCGGTACCTGACCGGCACGCTCGACCTGCACGTCGAACTGGAGAAGCGACTCGCCATATTTATGGGGAAGGAGGATTGCCTGCTCTACAGCACCGGATTCCAGACAGCGCAGGGGATCATTCCCACGCTCGTTCAGCCGGGTGAATACGTGGTGTCCGACAAAGACAACCATGCGTGCATCGTTGCTGGAAACCTCATTGCGGGGGGGATCGGCGCACTCGCAGATGGTGTGCAGATGGTCGTTCGCTACAAGCACAACGATATGAAGCATCTGGAGACCGTGATCTCCGGGCTCCCGCTCGAAGCGCCGAAGTTGATTGTTTCAGATGGCGTCTTCAGCACGTCGGGAGAGATTGTTGACCTGCCCAATATGGTCACCGTCGCGAAGAAATACAATGCCAAGATTCTTCTGGATGATGCGCACGCCATCGGCGTGATCGGGAAGGGGGGACGGGGGACGGCGAGTCATTTCAACCTCGAAAAAGAGGTGGAATTGACGATGGGAACGTTCAGCAAGACCTTTGCTTCTCTGGGAGGATTTGTGGTGGCTGACCGTGCGGTTGTCAATTTCCTCAAGCATCACGCGCCGGCATTGATCTTCAGCGCGAGTCCCACCCCTGCGTCCGTTGCTTCAGCGTTGGCCGCACTGGATGTCTTGGAGAGCGAGCCGTGGCGGATCGACAAGCTGATGCGCAACGCGCGCAAGATGCGGCAGGGTCTCAAAGCAATGGGGTATCGGGTTGGCGAGCACGATTCTGCCGTCGTTCCGGTGATCATCGGTGATACGGACCACGTGCTCGTGATGTGGAAAGCGCTGTTCGAAGCGGGTGTATTTGTCAATGCGTTTGTTCGCCCCGGTGTACCTCCCGGCATGGAGATGCTGCGAACGAGTTACATGGCGACCCATGAAGACGAGCATCTCGACAAGATTCTGAATGTCTTTTGCGACATTGGCAAGAAGCTCGGGGTCATCAGCTGATCGAACGCATGCTTAATCATTTCGTACAATGAGAGACTGAAAGCCGCTGTGCCGAAGGTGCTGCGGCTTTTCTGTTCGGTACCCGAGCCGCTATCGCCTCTATCATTCCGTTCGTCATCGTTCTATGAGCGTCTTACACATTCGGCCCGTACGCACACGAAGTGACCGGGAGCGGTTCATCAAATTCCTCTGGAAGATCTACGAGGGAAATCCCTTTTGGGTCCCGCCGCTGTTGGTGGATCGCCGGAAATTGATGGACAAAGTAAAGAATCCGTTTTACCGACATTCCGACGCGGAATTCTTTCTCGCCGAGCGAGATGGACAGCTCGTCGGTCGTATCGCGGCCATCGTCAATCACAACCACAACAAAGAGCATGGTGAGAACATCGGCTTTTTTGGCTTCTTCGAATCCATCGAGGACCAGAACGTCGCCAACGAGCTTTTTCATGCTGCCAAGGGCTATCTGAAGAGCAAGGGTGTCACCGCGATGAGAGGGCCGGCCAATCCCTCAGTGAACGATGAATACGGACTGCTCGTCGACGGATTCGAGCTCAGTCCCGTTCTGCTCATGCCGTATAATCCACCATACTACGTGAAGCTCATTGAGAGCTATGGCTTCACGAAAGCAACGGACCTGTACACATATCTCTTGAGCCAAGACACGGTATATTCCGACCGACTGGAACGCGCGAACGATATCGTCAAGAGGAGGAACCATCTCAGCATTCGCACGCTCGATATGAAGAATCTTGATCGCGATCTGGCGATTGTCAAAGAGATTTACAACGCCGCATGGGCGAAAAACTGGGGCGCCGTGCCGATGACCGAAGCGGAAATTGATGCCATGGCGAAAGACCTCAAGCCAATTGTGGTTCCAGAGCTTGTCCTTTTTGCGGAAACCAAGGGCAAACCGATCGGTTTTGCTCTTTCACTTCCGGACATGAACATCGCGTTGAAATACAACAAGAAAGGCCGTTTGATTCCTGGCCTCATACGGTTGTTTTTGCACAAGAAAGAGATTAATTTTGTGCGAATAATTGTGTTGGGCGTGCTCCCGGAACATCTCAACTCGGGCGCCGCCGGCGTGCTCTTCTACGAGACTGCTACCCGCGCAAGGAAGCTTGGCTATCAGTATGGTGAGGCGGGATGGGTGCTGGCAGACAATCTCCGGATGGTCAAAGCTGCCGAGGCGTTGAACGGAAAGATCAACAAGCGCTATCGTATCTACGAAATGCCAATCTCTTAGCTCCGACGTATCTCCATCACTACTTCGTTTTTCTTCACTAGCACGTTACAGAAAAAGGATTGTGCGATGCCAATCAAGAAAGTTGACTCCATCTGGATGAATGGCAAGCTTGTGGCTTGGGATGATGCAAAGATTCATATCTTGTCGCACGTGATCCATTACGGTTCGAGTTGGTTCGAGGGGATTCGATGCTACGAAACAAAACGAGGTCCCGCAATCTTCCGACTCGATGCCCACCTGCGTCGACTCTATGATTCTGCCAAAATCTATCGTGCACCGATTCCCTATACCGTGGCGCAGTTCGAAGCGGCCATCAAGGAAACGATTCGAGCGAACAAGATGAAAGCGTGCTACATCAGGCCCGTCGTGTACCGCGGCTACGGCGAAGTGGGGGTCAATCCGCTCTCGTGCCCGGTTGACGTGATGATTGCAGTTTGGGAATGGGGGTCCTATCTAGGCGGAGGGGCGCTCGAAAATGGGATCGATGTTTGCGTGTCATCGTGGCACAGGGCGGCGCCCAACACGTTCCCATCCATGGCGAAAGCCAGCGGCAATTACCTGAATTCCCAATTGATCAAAATGGAAGCTGTCCTGGCCGGGTATGCCGAAGGCGTCGCCCTCGATTCCTATGGAAACGTGAGCGAGGGGAGCGGAGAGAACATCTTCCTCGTGAGGGACAAGAAGTTGTACACACCGCCAATCATCGCTGCCATCCTGCCTGGGATCACGCGAGTGTCTGTGATGCAGATTGCTCAGGACCTCGGCTATGAAGTCGTTGAAGGTGCGATCCCGCGAGAAATGCTCTGTATTGCTGATGAAGTGTTCTTCACAGGAACGGCGGCCGAGATCACTCCGGTGCGGTCCGTCGACAAGATTCCGGTCGGTGAAGGAAAACCCGGGCCGGTGACACTGCAGTTGCAGCGGACGTTTTTCGATATCGTGCAAAATGCCAACGACAAGTACAGCTGGTTGAATTTTGTCTATGACTGATGGAGAACGGACGTGGCCAAATCAACAAATGACAGTGCCGTTTGGAAGAACTTCTTCTCCGGGCGCAACCTTCAGGAAGGGACGACGGAGTCGCTGCTGAGCAAAGTACCTGCCTTCGCGGGGTTATCATTCCGTGAGCTCAAAACGGTCGCTGCAATTGTGCATAGGCGCGAGTACAAAACCGGTGAGCCAGTGTTCTACCAGGGTGATCCGGGGCTGGGGATGTACATTATTCAGGAAGGGGAAGTCTCGATTGTGATTGCAGACAAGGGGGGGGCACAGAAGGAACTGGCGGTGCTCTCGGAGGGAGATTTCTTCGGCGAATTAGCCCTGCTCGATGAGTCACCTCGCTCGGCGAGCGCCGTGTGCAAAGTGGATTGCGCCCTCATCGGCTTCTTCCGTCCCGACCTGCTTGAACTCATGGAGAGGAAAACCGACTTAGGAATAAAAATCGTACTGAAGCTTGCGGAAATCGTCGCAGAGCGGCTCCGAAAGACGGACAAAGAGCTCTCGAAGCTGAAGAGCCAGCTCGACGATCTTCTCTCAATGAGAGAGAAGTCTGCAAGACCTTCAGGGGAGGAAAACAATGGCCATGAGAAAGCAAGCTCATCGGCGTAAATCGGCAAAGATCGCCAGCCGGGCTAAGGTGCGTCAGCGCACGAAGATTGAGCTGCGGCGCATCCTGGTTCCGATCGATTTCTCGGAGCACTCGAAGAAGGCGCTGCGGTATGCTATCCCCTTTGCAGAACAATTCAAAGCTTCTGTTGACTTGCTGTACGTAGTAGAGCCCACCATCTATCCCGCCGACTTCAGTTTTGGTCAGGTCGGCTTTCCGAACGTTGAGGATGAATTGCGGCAGCGCGGTACGGAGGAACTTGATGCCTTGATCCGCAAGGAAATTGGCCATCGGGTCCCAGCGAGGAAAGTCATCCGGACGGGCAAAGCGTTCTATGAAATTGATGAATACGCGCGTGAAGAGGCAATCGACCTGATCATCATCGCAACCCACGGCCACTCCGGAGTCGAGCATGTGCTGTTCGGCAGCACAGCCGAGAAGGTCGTTCGCCATGCTCCATGCCCGGTGCTTGTGGTGAGAATGGCAGAGAAAGAGTTTGTGAAAGAATAGTCCAGCAGCAGCTCAACCAATCATAAGGAGGGACCACCTATGAGGAAGAACATCGGGGGAGTACTGTTCCTCGCGGCCATGACCGTCTCGATGGCCGTGAGTCAGGAGCAGGTGGCGACGATCAGCCCGCAGAAGCCGAAGGTCGGGGATGAGATTGTCATCACCTACAACTTAGCGTCGAAGGCCGCGAATCTGCGGAACGTGAAGGAAATCACGGCTGAAGTCCTCGTGATGCGGGACGGAGAGATGCCCAGCCTGCAAGAAATCCCGATGAAAAAATCGGACAAGCTCTGGAAGGGCTCATTCAAGCTGTCCGACCAAAAAGCCAGGGTCATGCTGTTGCGGTTCTCGTCCGGTGAGATGAAGGATGACAATGGCGAGAATTCCTGGGACGTTCTGGTCTACGGCTCGAATAGCCAACCCCTCAAGGGTGCGCACCTCCAGCGAGCATCTCTTCTGCAGCGCGGAGCCATCATAGATTTCAAAGTTGCCAAGGACATGGAAGGTGCGAAGGCAGAGCTTGCGAAGGAGCGGGAGCTCTATCCTGACAACTGGGTGGCCACTACGACGTCCTGGTCGCTCTTGATGCGCGAGAAACCCGGTGACGAAACGAAAGCCGCGATCAAAGGAGAGCTGGAGCAGCTATACGGGGCCCACAAGGACGATGAGGAGGCGGTTGCAGGATTGCTCAACTGGTTTGAGCAGACCGGCCAGAAGGAGAGGGCGGATGACATCCGGAGGTCCGCTGTCGCAGCGAATCCGAAGGGGAAGATCGCCGAGAGCAAGCGCCAGAGCGAGATCTTTGCTGAGCGTGACGGAGCGAAGAGGCTGGAGTTGCTCGAACAATTCCTCGCTGATTTTCCTCAGCAGGGCCAAATGCTGGAAAATTACCAGATGATGCGCATCAATTTCCTCATCCAGGCACAGCAAATAGACAAAGCTGCCACCTTGCTGGAATCGATGGCGAAGAAAGACGGCGGCCTGTACAACGAGCTGGCGTGGAGCTTGATTGAAAAAGGAGAACAGCTTGAGAAGGCTGTCGGTTGGGCAAAGAAGGGTGTCGGGCTCCTCAGGAATCCGGACCCGGCCACAAAACCTCCGTACTTCAGCGCAGTCCAGTGGAAGAAAGGACTCGAGACGCAGCTGGGCTTCACACTTGATACGTACGCGTTCGGCCTGGCGAAAATGGGGAAGGATCAAGAGGCTGAAAAGGCGTATGAAGAAGCGTACGCTTTGACAAAAGGGGGACAACCTGAGATCAATGAGCGCGTCGTGGAGTGTTACGTGAAGAATGGGAAGTACAGCAAGGCAATGGCCACTGCAGTTGAGTGCGTGAGGAAGGGAAAGCATAGCGATAAGCTCGTGGAGCAGTACAAGGCGGCCTACATCAAGGCAAAGGGCTCAGAAAAGGGCTTTGATGAAGCGCTCAACGAAGCGAAAAACCTCGCGAAGATCGATTTGAGGAAGGAGATATTGAAGGATCGAGTCAACAAGCCGGCAATTGATTTCGCTTTGAAGTCACTCGATGGAAAGACTGTGAGGCTCTCGGAGCTCAAGGGCAAGGTCGTCGTCGTTGATTTCTGGGCAACGTGGTGCGGTCCGTGCACGGCGTCGTTCCCCTTCCTCCAACAGGTTTGTGAGAAGTACAAGGCCAATCCGAACGTTGTTATCCTGACGCTGAACACGTGGGAAAGGGTGACCGGAGCTGAGCGGGAAGCTCTCGTGAAGAAGTTCATGGAGGAAAACAAGTACACCTTTCCCGTCCTCTATGACGAGGGTTTTGTCGAGAAGTACGGTGTCGAAGGAATCCCGACGAAATTCATCATTGACAAGAAAGGGATGATCCAGTTCAAGAGCATCGGCTTTATGGGCGGTCCGAAGATGATCGATGAGATGACGATGCAGATTGAGATGCTGCTCGACGACAACTTTTATTCATCAATGAACTAGGCTTGGTCGTTATCCCCGAACGGGTCTTAACAATAAACCCGTCTCGAGAGTTCTCGGGACGGGTTTTTCTGTTCGACATTCCTCAGGCTGAAGCCTGAGGC
>Ga0315277_10003999_pt1 | contig 19800 bp, 16 predicted proteins | sample YL17G05_15_MG_FD_203695 | JGI IMG/M metagenome (GOLD analysis project Ga0315277, IMG submission 203695) | Sediment microbial communities from Yellowstone Lake, YNP, Wyoming, USA - YL17G05_15 | ecosystem: Environmental > Aquatic > Freshwater > Lake > Sediment | place: USA: Wyoming | collected... | reverse complement strand
CCGGTCTGATTTTGGCCCGGCTTGGGAGACAGAGTACGCTCCATCTTGCCGGGATTGCTTGAACGCAGAACGGCTTCCTCGCGGTCGATGTGGCCGGCGTTGTACATCTGCTGAATGCTGAAATCCATTGTCTGCATACCAAGCCGTCGAGAGGTTTCAATGATATTGGGTATCTCGTAAATGCGGTTTTCGCGGACGCAGTTGCGCACTGCGGAGGTACAAAGCAGAATCTCGACACAGGGCACCATACCGGGTTTGTCCACCCGTTTGAACAGGGTCTGCGAAACGACGGCCTGCAGCGTGTTGGACAGCATCGCTCGAATCTGGTTCTGCTGTGCCGCCGGATAAATATCAATAATTCGTTCCACGGTCTGCGAGGCATTGATGGTGTGCAGCGTACTTAAGACCAGATGGCCGGTTTCCGCGGCGGTAATCGTTGAGCTGGTGGTTTCAAGGTCGCGCATTTCGCCGACCAGAATGACATCCGGGTCCTGTCGCAGCACGTGCCTGAGACCCGACGCAAAGGTCGGACAATCCGAGCCGATCTCTCGTTGTTCCACCATACAGGATTTGTTTTCCAGCAGATACTCAATCGGGTCTTCCAGCGTAATAAGCCGACGGCGATATTTCTGGTTAATCACATTGACCATCGCCGCCAGCGTCGTGCTTTTGCCCGCTCCGGTATGCCCGGTGACCAGAATCAAACCGCGGGGAAGGTCCGTCAATTCCTTCACGATGGGCGGCAGGTGCAGATCGTCGATGTCGGGAATCCGGCTGGAGATGGCACGAAAGGAAATCGCGATGGTTTCTTTCTGCCAATGAGCGTTGACGCGAAAGCGGCTGCCGTCCTCAATCATCGTGGAAAAATCCAGATCGCGGTTCCGTTCAAACGTTTTGTATTTTTCTTCTCCGACCATGTGCAGAACCATTTGGCGGGCGTGTTCCTGACTCACCTCGGGCAGCTCCATCGCAATCAGTTCGGTGTTGATGCGTATAATGGGAGGCATGTCGGTGTTGATGTGCACGTCGGATGCGCCACGCTGAACGGCCTGGGCCAGCATTTGTTTCACGTCAAACATATCTCATTCCTTCCTGATATTGTTCTGCTTCCTGAGGTTAGTTTTTGATGATATCGTCGCCGAGTCCGCTGGAAGCTTCGGTTACGCGGAGCACTTCCTCAATCGTGGTAATCCCCTTTTTGACCTTGATCAGCCCATCCTCGAAGAGTCCGGGCCAGCCGCTGGCCAGAAATGTTTTGCGTATATTGGACACGGAGAAATCCGTATTAATGATGTCGCGGAATTTCTCGTCCACGATGAGTAATTCAAATATTCCGGCTCTGCCGGCGTATCCGCTGTTTCGGCACTGGTCGCAGCCTTTTCCGTGATAGAGCTGCGACGGGTCGATATGAGCTTTGTCGAGATATTTACGCAGATTATCCGGTGCGGCAGAAGGTTCTTTGCAATGGCTGCAGATCTTACGAACGAGCCGCTGAGCGATGACGGCATTGAGCGAAGCAGCAATCAGATAGGGTTCTATGCCGATATTGACCAGTCGGGATACGCTGCTGGGCGCGTCATTGGTATGCAGGGTGGAAAGCACAAGATGTCCGGTCAGAGCGGCCTGCACGGCGATACGGGCGGTCTCATTATCGCGGATTTCGCCGATCATCATAATGTCGGGGTCCTGCCGCAGCAGACTGCGAAGAGCCGCGGCAAACGTCAGGCCTGTTTTTTCATTGACCTGCACCTGATTGCAGTACTCGAGGTTGTACTCAACGGGGTCCTCGACGGTGGAAATGTTCGTCATTTTGCTGTCCATGTGAGCCAGAGCCGAGTACAGCGTGGTGCTTTTGCCGGAACCGGTGGGGCCTGTGACCAACAGAATCCCGTGAGGCATATTGACTTGTTCCAGAAACGCCTCGAGAACCCGCGGTTCCATTCCGCTTTTGTCCAGACCCAGCATAATGCTTTTGCTGTCGAGCAGGCGCACGACGACTTTTTCGCCGTGGCTGCATGGCAGAACGGAGACGCGCAAGTCGATGCCCCGTCCGCCCATAATGACGGCGATTTTGCCGTCCTGCGGGACACGATGTTCGGCAATATCGAGCTTGGCCATAATCTTCACTCGCGAGATAATCGCCGGATGCATTCTGGCCGGCGCCTGTATCGAATCAAACAGGGTGCCGTCGATGCGATAGCGGATTTGGGTGTGTTTTTCCTTGGGTTCAATATGAATATCGCTGGCGCCTTCGTGCAGGGCATTACTAAGTATATAATTGACAAACTTGATGACGGGGGATTCACTGGCACTTTTTTCAAGATCTTCAATGCTGCTCTGGTCGGTATCCTCGATCAGTTCGATCTCCCCCATATCGCCCACAATCTCATCGACGTTATAAATTAATTTGCTCTCATCAAATTTGTCGCAGATTGCGAAAATATCTTCTTCGGTACAGACAACAACATCGACTGGCATTTCGACATGTCGTTTCACATCGTCAATACCGAAGACATTGGACGGATCGGCGGTCCCGACGGTCAAAACTCCGTTTTTGATGGCGATTGGGAGTATAAGATTGTGTCGGATGTAATGGATATCCAGGCATTCAAAAGCGGCCTTCTCAACATCATTGGGTGTGATATGACGATACTCAAAACCATAAAGCCGGGCCTTGGCCTTGAGCATATCGACCTTGGAAACGCCCAGTTTCTGCAGATATTTCTCGAGATCAACGGCGCCGCGCTGCTGTTCGGTTCGCAGGGGTTCAATCTGCTGGAGGGAAAGAACGTGTTCTTCGACGAGAATATCCGCCAGGTCTCGTATATGCGTCTTGGCTGTTACGGTCGGGGAATACAGATTCCGCAGCCCCGGCGTCAGGTCGTTGCGGTCTGTCCGCCCGTCCACCGACGACGGATTTTCCTCGTGTCGCTGTTGTTTTTTTCCAAACAATCGTCGCATTATTCCATCTTCAATTCCACCTGAATTCCGTTTTGTTCCACAACGACCCCCGCAGGCCTGATTTCCTTTATGGAAAAGCCCTCAATGACATCCCCCGGATAGAGCACTTTATCGTTAATCATACAGCAGGCGCCATGGGGCGAAGCGGTGATGCCCTGTAATTCGAGACCGGTGGCTTTTTTTCGCATCTGCTCTTCGAGAAATTGTTTTTGAACCGGATTGTCGGCGTTCATTTCTCCGACCGGTATGTCCCGCGTGAAGGGATTTTTCCGGAGGTCTTCGACCGCGATTTGTCCGACTTTGGATAAATGATTCAGCCTGGCGGTAACACTTTTCATTTGAGCGCTGACTTCGCTTTGCATGCCGTTAAGTTGAGCGACGGCCGTTTCGATTTCGACCACCTCGTCTTTTTTCTGCGCCGCGGCAGCCTGAGAAGGAACAGCTTTTCGAATCATCATCCAGACGCCGGCTGTGCCGACGACGAACAACGCAATTAGAAGCGTCGTGCTTTGTTTGAGTTTTTTCCCGTGGCCGGCAACCGTCAGGTAATTTTCCTGCGGAGACAAAGACTCCTGTCCGCCGGCGGTCGGGACCTTCGCCTCATTCGAGGCGGGTTTGGGCCGTCCTTCTTTCAGAAACGAAAGCATATTGGGGGTTTCCTTTCTTTTTCAGGCACTGGAGTCCGTAAAGAAGATACTCATCACAAAGGTCGCTTCCGTTTGTCCTTCGTACTGCGATTTTTTCTTCAGAGTCAGCTCGCGAATCTTGGTGATACGGTCCATCCGTTCCAGTTCGAGCAGAAACGCGTAAAACGAGTTAAAATCCCCCTGTAGTTCCATCTTCAAGGGCTGTTCGATATGGCCGTTCCTGTTCGAGGTTTTCAGCGAACTGATGGTTTTGGCGGTCAGTCCCTGTTTTTGCGCGATGAGGGTTACGTTCTCCAGAATTCTGTCGATTTCGCTTTTCGGAGGCAGTTTGCTTTCGAAAACCCGAATGGCTTCTTCCACCTGTTTGAGTTGTTCGTCAAGATCACTGGCGGTATTTTTCGCGCGGTCCAGTTCGGTCAGTTTGGCCTGTTTCTGCTTCATCGCGGCTCGCTGCTGCGTCAACGCCGCGTTGGCGGGACGAATCATATAGGCCCAGGAAGCGTAAGCCATCCCGATCATCAGCACGAAAAAAACAATCTGTCGAATTCCGCTGGTCATAGTCGCTGCGTTTCCTTTCTGAGGCAAACATTAACTGGTTTGTTCCCGTTTTTTACGAATCCCGGCGATATCTTCTTTGGTGAGCGCCAAGTTGGGCTTCAAAGACATTCGCAGCCGGAATTGCCGATAGGTAACACCGGCGACCTCTTGTTCCTTTGACTGGATTAACTGGACGCTGTCCAGCAGAACGGAAGCGCTAAGATTGGCGATATAAGAGGCGACCTCGATGTCGCTGTGAGCGATGCCATTGACTTCCAGCGTGGTCTGCAAGACGGTTTGGACCTCCGCAGAGGGTTGTTTTGCCGCCTTGTTCTTTGCCGCGGCGGATTGATATTGGGTGGGCTTGCCGCCGGGTTTTACGGCGTTATCCGCTGCGCCTGTGGAAGAAGACATTTTGACTTCCTTTTCCTGAAGCTGCACTTCCAGCAGAGAAACTCCGGAAGGCAGCGTATTGGTCAGGCAGGCCAGAATGACGCTGCGCGGCGCCGGTTCGAGAAGTTCGGCGGTCATCGTCATACTTTTCATCATCATTTTCCCCCTGGATTTGAGCTGCTCCAGCCGGGTCATTTGCTCGCGGGCCTGCGCCATCCGGGTGCTGAGACGATCCAGTTCGAACCGCACAGCGGCCTGACGTATTTTAATAATCGAAAAAGTAACGCCGATTCCGCCCAGCAGAACCGCCAGTAAAACCAGATACAGCAGATTGGTTCGGCTGGACTGCCGCTGCTGAATATAATCGCTGGGAACAAAATTAATGGTCGTCATAATCGAACCTCTTTTATCAATTCTCCGTTTTCAATTCTTCCCCATTCCTTCCAGACTCAAACCAAACGCGATGGCCCAATCGACATTGCTGTTTCGTCGTTCCACCATACCATCCGCCTCCTGCCGGACTTCGATAGCCGACAAAACGTCTCCTATCTGAGCCGGGATTTGCATCTTTTGGGCCAGTTTCGTAATTTTATCGCAGAGGTCTTTGCTGACATTGTTTCCCGCCAGAAGCAAAATCTGTTCAATTGGAAATCTGCCGGAGATCGTTTCAAAATAACGGCAGCAGGAATCGATTTCGGCAACGAGCCGCCCAACCGTCTGGCTTTGACTCAGATGGACATATCCGGTCGGAATCACCCGTGCGAACAACAGTTCGCCTCCGCGGCCGATGACCACATTACAGGAATGGCCGCCGATGTCCAGCAGGATGACCACGCGGTTTTGATCGTTCTTTCGCCGACAGAAAAAATGACGATAACTATTCACCAAAGCGGTCGGCCAAACGCTCATTTCGGCGACATCCAGTCCGCCCTTCTCATAAATGGCCAGATGACGATCAATTTTGCAGCGTTGGGCGGCCATGACAATGACTTCCACTTCGCCGGCTTTGGTCGGACCGACTTCAACCGGTATGCAGCGAATCATTCCATCCTGCGGCGAAAAGGGGAGCTTTTTTTGTATGTGGGGCAGGACCGCTTCGTCCAGTTTTTCCAGGGCATGGCGGGGAACTTTTATTTGTTCGATAAACAAATCATCGGAAGGAAGCGCGGTAACGACGCTTTTGCCTTTGAAATTGCCTTTGTGCAGCAGCTCTTTAATGGCGTCAATGACCCATCGCTGCCAGGCGGGACTTTGAGGCTCAATTTCCTGTGGACGCACAACGATACCCGCGGCGTGCAGATACGGCCTGCGACCGTTGAATCCGATCTGAGCCATCCGCAGAAAACCGTTGCCTAAGTCCACTCCGATCGGGCAAATATATTTTCCAAACCAGTTCAACATAACAATCCGCTTCACAATCCGCTTCATTTTCGCCCCCGCCGGGAGCCTTGGTTTCCGTCCCTGTAGGTCGTCAGGAAAACAATCAGGCATAACCAATACCAACGGTCTTGTTTTAACCCAAATAGATACCGGGACATATAAAATCTAAAAAACAACTCTCAACAGGGCAAAATAAAGGGGATTCTGCGAACAATAACGGGGATGTCCGATAATAAAGAAATGTAAAAACTTCGCGCGGCGATTCGACAACAATTCCTCCACCGGCTCAACCACTGTCGTCTCCGGCGACAGAATATCAACAGGATATTTTCTATGAGGACAAAATTCTTATGTCCGATAAAAAATTTGTGGAATTTTCATAAAAACTTGAGGAACCGGCTGTCGGTGGATAAGATACAAAGCAGAAAAGTAAAATCACGAATACGAAAAGGATGAAACAATGAAAAAAATGCTGAGCATGGGATTTGCGTTGCTTGCCGTATGCAGCCTTTGGGGCTGCAAACAGAATATCCCCGTTTCCGGCGATGACAAACTTCAAGGCGTCGCCACATTGTTCCCGCTGTATGATTTTTCCCGGCAGATTGCCGGCGACAAGGCGAAAGTCAGCCTGCTTTTGCCGCCGGGGACAGAGGCTCATACCTTTGAGCCAAAACCGGGAGACATCATCAAAATCAGCAAAGCCGACCTGTTCATTTATACCGGGCCCTTTATGGAACCCTGGGTCGAAGAGGTCCTTGTGGGCATCGTCAATAAAAAACTCGCCGTCATCAACGCAAGCACAGGCATTCAACTTGCCGGCCAAGAACATCATGACGACGCGGCACAAGAAGAAGAACACCAACACCATCACGGTCAATTCGACCCGCATATCTGGGTTGACCCTGTTATGGCACAGCAGATTGTCAACACGATTGCCGAGGGATTTGCCCTAAAAGACCCGGTCAATAAAGATTATTACATAGCCAATGCCAAATCGTATAATGACAAGCTGGCGGCGCTGGATATAAGAATCCGTCAAACGCTTGAAAAGTGTAAAAACAAAACAATCCTTTACGGCGGGCACTTTGCGTTTGGTTATTTCGCCCGACGATACGGTCTGGAATACCTTTCGCCGTATGCGGGTTTTTCTCCCGACGCTGAGCCGACGCCGAGGAAAATCGCCGAGCTGATTGAGAAAATGAAGTCGCTCGACTGCAAGTATATCTTCTATGAAGAATTGCTTGAGCCGCGGGTGGCCAAAATCATCGCTGAAAGTACGGGGGCCAGACTCCTGCTCTTACACGGCGCGCATAACGTATCAAAGGAAGAACTGGAAAAAGGCGTCACTTATCTGGAGATTATGGAAGGCAATCTCGAACGGCTCAAACTCGGATTAGGTTGTCAGTAAATTAAAGTACCTCAAGCCTGTCCTGAGTCTATCGAATGGGCATCCTGCTTGAGGTAAGTAGTACTCCATAACGTTTGATTTTGGATGTTGTCATTCCCGCGAAAGCGGGAATCCAGTTTGTTATTAAGTTTAATTCCATATCAAAATGAAACACTTTGCCCATAAATTCAAATGTTATGAGGTAGTAGTTATCCCGACGTCAAGTCGGGGTTCCAGTTTTAATAAATCCGAAGCTGGAAGCTTCTGCGTTAGTCGGCAATGAGAACAAATCCGCCATAGGGCTGGCTTACAATGCCTTGTTGTAAACATGCAAATAGCCGTTTTTGACTTAAAAATCGCGTTTAAGCCCGCAAAGTGCTCGCCTGCCGGTTCGTCGAGGGCTTCTTGCTCATAAATTCACCAGAACTTTACGGCTCACTTTCTGCGAACCCGTCCGCGAGTGAGCCATAAAGTGAAGCCGTTGGTTCGGTTATTTATATCGCTACTTTCCTTATCGAGATGTTTGCCATATACCACTTAACAAGCCAGAGAGCAGTCCAAGGAATAGGGATGATGATGACGCATGACAGAACGAATGCTATCGTGCGCCAAAGAACGTTCCAGCCGTTACCGTGGAATTCTACAATATGGTTATTTCCTTGTATATTACGGAAAAACCATCTTATAAAGGCGACATTGACCCATGCCCATCCAATAATGGTATAGATCGACACCATCGTAAGCAGGGTCCATCCGAGATAGGGTAGATACTTGCCGACAAATGCCGCTTGCGTGCCGCAACTTGGCTGAACGTTTTTCCAGAACCAACGTGCAATGATCAGGTACAAATAGCAGTTCACGGGAATAAGCAGGAGCGGAAGAAACGGAACAAAGTGACCAACCAGAGACATCGCCATAATCGCCATTATTGGAAACCAGATATCATTCCCTTGTCCGGCGAAAGATACTTGTGTGTTATCAGAAAGGCGCACCTTGCTGACACTCCACCGATAGAACCAAACAGCCATCCATGGGGCTGGGATTACAAGTGCAGAGAGTAGTCCCATCAGCAGTGATCGCCCAAACAGACCCAGAGCGCTACCGGTGAATTCAACTCTGACCACATTTCCATCTTGTGTTACTTCGTTCATAACACTTCCTTTCTTTGTTTGCCTTAACAATGCTTATACAGTCTGTATAAAATGGAAAACCTTGTCCCCGCATGCCTGCCCTCGAATGTCGTAATCGGGGGCCTCTGGCGGGGAACAGACTTCTTTCTTCCGTAGTATAACAAGTTCCCATTGCTTCTTCATATTATTTCCCACCCAATTTTTTGCCGGATTTCGGCGGCAAATAATTCTCCCCGGAAATAACCCGTTTCCCTGTTTTTTCTTCCAGTTCCAGCCGGGCTTTTTTGGCAATACCTCCGCCTTTTTTGCCGGCCACTTCATTTTCCGGCAATCCTCTGGCTTCGGTGCTTTCGGCAATCTGACGGGTTGAAAGTTCCGCAAGAGCGGTAAATATCAGCTCCGCCTCACTCATGTGGTCGCGCAAATTCTGCGATTTTAAGCCCTTGATGCGCTTATGTTCTTTTACGGAAACATCGGCCCACTCCTGATGAATGATATTGGTGAGAATGGCAAACTCTTCGTCTTTTGTGATGTCGTGGTCTTTCCAGTAGTCGGTGAGCTTATTGCGGGTTTCCTGCCCCATCATTCTCTGCTGTATCCATTTTGGGCTGCGTCCGTGCTTTTGCCAGTTTTCCCGCGCTCTATCCAGCGATCTTTCCGGGTCGGCCATTTCCTGCATTCGCTCATAACCCACCTTGGCAAGCCATTGTTTAAACGGCTCTGCTTTAGGTGACGGAATCGACTGAATAATTCGAAGAAGCCCTTCGACATTGGCACAGTCCGTTAAACGCATTTTGCCATCAGATGCTTTCATCTTCAACTGTCGACAAATTGTCGACAGTTCAATCCCATCTTCGCTTTTCACGCGAATTTTCATTTTAAACCAATAATCACGCGCATTAACGCTGTCTGTCAGCGCGGCGACAATATCCACCACCGAAAAAAACCATATTTCGGTTTTCTCGTCGTAATGGCGGCGTATTTTGTATCCTTCAAAAATAGCTAAAGAGTTTGTCATGGGTTTCCTCTTGAAATCGCCTGTTTCCAGGTGTTTTCAACCGGTTACATTTTGTAACCGATTCATGGCCTTCCTTTTCATTATAAAATACACTTTACCAATTTCAGGATTTCCGCGGCTAACAATAACTATACAGTCTGTACGAAACGGGAAACCTTGTCCCCGCATGCTTGCCCTCGAATGTCGTAATCGGGGGCCTCTGGCGGGGAACAGACTTCTTTCTTCCGTAGTATAACAAGTTCCCATTGCTTTTTCAATACTCGCCTTTCGCCTTGCCCTGAGTAAGCGAAGCGCATCGAAGGGTCCAATCTCTTGCGTTTCTCCTATGGAGTCCTTAGGACAATGAATTACGTCCCTTCGCCCACAATTTTTTCGCCACCTGCTTTTTTAGGTTATTCTGCATGCATCGTTTTATAACCCTGTACTATGCGTCGAATCGTAAATTCTATTTGGCGATGATAACGAAGCCACCATTAGGCTGTAATTCCACCTCGACTTTTTGGAAATTTACAGATTTTTCGGCAAAGGTTCTGTCCGTGCCGTCGGTAATCAGTTCACCCGTCCAGCCGCCCTGTCCGAGAAAAGACAAATCCACATTTATACTTTTCTTCTCATTTTGGCCGTTGATGCCGGCGATGTACCATGTCTTGCCGCTCCTGCGAGCCATAATGACATATTTCGCGGGATAGCCGTCGATGAGTTTCGTTTCGTCCCAGACGGTTGGAACGTTTTGCAGATAGGTTTTTACTTCGTCCGACATCAGTTTCATCTCATCCGGCACCAGGCCGAAATGTTGTATGCCGGATTCAAAAATCACCGCCAACGCCGCTTCAAAGGCCGGCGTGGTTCGCAGTTTCGAGCCGCGGATTTTCGGATTCAAAACCACCGGCGTAAAATCCATCGAGCCGATGACGTTGCGGACAAACGGCAGAATACAGCAGTGCTGCGGCTGTCGGTCGGCGTTGCGCTGCTCAAAGGTGGTATATTCCATTCCCTTGACCGCTTCCATCGAAACGAGGTTGGGATACGTCCGCTGCCAGCCGCGGGGAATCGTTGCGCCGTGGCAGTTGACGAGGATGCCGTAATCCGCGGCGTCTTTGAAGATGTCCAGATAGAGTTTCATTGTCGCCTGCTTATCGCCGCCGAAGAAATCAATTTTTACGCCCCTAACGCCCATTTGCTGAAGTTTTGCAAACTCTTCGCGGCGGACTCCTGCTTCGTGCATTCTATTTTTCGGCGTCATCGGAGCGGTGTTCCACAGGCCATTGGAATTGTACCAGAGAATCACGCCGACATTTTTGGCATTGGCCTGTTTGACAAATTCGGCGATTTTTTCATAACCGATATTTTTGTCCCAACTGGCATCGACAAGAATATATTCCCAGTGCATTTGGACGGAAAGATCAAGAAAACTTTGCACCGTGTTCAGATTTGAGCTGTCGTCGCCGTAGCGCAGCCAGTGCCACGAGGCCTTGCCCGGCTTGATAAAGTCTGTTTTCGCCAGTTTGCAGGGCGTCGCTACATCCGTCATCAGGGTCGATTCGACAATCGTGTTCAAAGTCCGCCCAATCATCAGCACACGCCAAGGAGACACAAACGGCAATTGAATCTGGGGTTCGAGGGGGTCAACTTCGCCGCGGTGCTCTTTGGGATGGGGAAACGCGATCTGATAGACGCCGCCGACGGACTCATTGGCCAGACGCACGGCACAATAGGATTCATTGACATCGCTGTCACAAATCAAGACCCAGACGCCATTGGCGGTCTTGAATAACGCCGGCAGACACCAGCCCGCACCAGTCGAAGAAGGTTTGCCGACCATCTGTTCGATTTCATAGTATTCTTCATAGCAAGGCTGAATTTGTTCCCATCCGCTTTTTCCCGGCTGCATCGGGTGAAGCCACGATACCGTATCCGGGGCAAAGGCAAAAGCGGTTTCTTCCTGTTTGACCGAATAGGTCTTCTGTGAAGACTGCGGAAAGGTATAACGGAATGCTACGCCGTCGTTGGAGACCTGAAAGACGATGTCCATCGTCTCGTTGTCGGCGTTTTTGAGCGTAAAGACCCGACGATTGGCCTGATAGACGCAGTGTTTTTTCTTGCCCTCAAACATCATATAATCATCTTTGACCGTTTCAGGCTCGGAGGCCTTGACGAGTGTCAGCTTTTCGGCAAACGAGCCATCGCCGCGAACCAGACCCATTGCGGAAGGTTTAAGGACTTCTTTGCCCGCACAGGTTATGACATAAAGCGGCTTACCCTGCTCATTCACCGAGAAGGACACCTTGATTTTCCCGTTTGGGCTGGAAATCGTACTGGACATCGCCGAACATCCCATCAGCGATAAAATCACCAATAGACATACCCAGATAAAACCATATTGTTTAATTCCTGAAAGCATTTCCTGTTCTCCTTTAGATTACCACAAATTTCCTGTTTTGCCGAATTTCTATTTCAGCCATTCCTTTGTTGTATATTTACCCAAATATAGCAATCCTGCCGCTAATTCCGCGACAAATTCTTCATTTTGCACAAATTTCAGCAAAAACAAGACAAAAGTCGCCGTGGCGAAATTTGCTTGCAAAAACCATGTCTATTAGTTTATTATAATATTCTCGTGGAAAAGACGTTATGAACGAGCCAATATGATTCAAATCGACGCCCGGCAAAATTTCAGCAAAATTGAGGCTATGGTGGACAGGCTGGCCGAGCAGTTCCATCCGGTCAAAATCATTCTGTTTGGTTCCTACGCTCGCGGCACGGCCAAACCTGACAGCGATGTGGATTTGCTGGTCATCGCATCCACGCAAGGTTCCCGACGCCAACTGGCCGTGCAGATGGACATTGCCCTGGCCGATAGAGATATCCCGTTGGACTTGCTGGTTGTCAGTCCGCAGGAATTCGAGCGGTATCGGGACATAGCAGGTTCCATTATTTACCCAGTCGTTCGTGAAGGCAAGGTCATGTATGAACAGGCCTCAAACACGATAAATTGACGGATGGCACCTACAAGCGCAGCTTGTGGGTGCTCTTGTTTTTTTCACCTGATAAGGCCATCATACCATTTCTGTTATCTGCTTGCCACTCTGGATTTCGCTTGCAAAAACAGGCACAGACGGCTTATGATAATGCTTTCTCAGGAAAGATGTTATGAATGAACGAATAACCATTGCCGATATTGGGCAGGCTAAAATCGACGGCCGCAGGTTCGCCGCGGTAAGCTGCTATGACTATACCACTGCGCAATTAGTCGCCGAGGCGGGCGTGGAAATGATACTCGTCGGCGACTCGGCGGCGCAGGTGGTTCTCGGACACGATTCGACGCTTCCGGCGACGATGGATTTTATGGTCACGATAACCCAGGCCGTGCGACGGGCCGCGCCGTCGGTATGTCTGGCGGCAGATATGCCGTTTTTGTCCTATCAGACCGGCATCGCCGATGCTGTGCGCAATGCGGGACGATTCATCCAGCAGGCTGGGACGCAGATTGTCAAGATGGAAATTAAACGCTCTCACCTGGACGTCATCAAAGCCGTCAGCGACGCGGATATTCCGGTGATGGCGCATCTGGGGATTCGTCCGCAAAGTGTAGCCAGACAGGTTAAACTTCGCGCCGAAGGCGCCGCCGCCGAGCAGGCGTATGAGCTGATTACGCTGGCCCAGGACGCCGTCAGGGCCGGCGCCGCGATGCTGCTGCTGGAAGGTATGGCCCGTGAAACCGCAGCGATTATTACCCGCCACATTCCCGTACCAGTTTTGGGCTGCGGTTCGGGGCCGGACTGCGACGGCCAAATCCTGATTATCAATGACATTCTCGGGTTGAGTTCGCAGCCGCCGAAGTTTGCCAAGGCATACGTCAAACTGGCTCCGACGATTCTTGCGGCGGTGAAAAAATACGCTGACCAGGTGCACCGCCGGCGGTTTCCCGACGACAAACACAGTTATCATATCAAGCCGGGACAACTGGAATTGCTGAAGAAAATGTCGGCTCAATCCGACGGACAGTAAACTACCCAGACTCCGAAACAGTCCACTATGCACGAAAACGGCAACGGCTCCAACCAGGAAAAACCCACTATCCGGCCGGCGATTCTGGCCGATGAGTGGATTTTGTGTTACTACGCAAGCTGTATCCGCAAGATACTGGTAGGACTGACCGGCTCGGCTTACGGAGCTATTCTGGTCGGGCCGCAAAACGCCGATACCGAAACAATACTGTACCCATCGGTGGACTTTATCGAACATCCGGAAATTAAACTGCGACTGTTCGCTCTCAAAAACCGCCATCTCCTTCTTGAAAAATTGTCCCACAACAGACCCACCGCCATACACGGTTTTTGGCCGGGAGAGACCAAATTGCTGTCGTTTCTGTCGGAGAAACTGGAAATGCCGACGGTTCTGACTCTTCTGGAACCGCTGTGCAAAAGAAGTTTATCCTCTGTTGGCGACCAGACGATTCTGGTCGCGTCTTCCGAACCGATTTATCAAAGCATACTGTCCCTGTCCGAAAGTCTCAAACCCCGGACAATGTGTGTTCCCCTGGGAACGTTTGTGGAAGAAGGCCCGGTCTGTTTTGATAACCCCAACCAGACAACCAGTCTGGTGGTGTGTGAAGAATTGAGAAATGTGCACGACTACGAGCCGCTGCTGAACGCCGTCCGGCATTTACTGGCCGACGGATTTGAGTTTTCGCTGGCTTTGATGGGTCAGGGCCCGGCAGAGCGGGCAATTCGCAGGCGGGTCCGGGATATGGGTCTGGCGTATGTGGTTGCCCTTGTGCCGCCGTTGCATCCGGTACGACCGATTTTTCAGGGAATGGACCTCTTCATTCACATCAAAGACCGCAAACGCTGCAATCTGGCCCTGATAGAAGCGATGAGCGTTGGATTGGCTGTGACCGGCTGCGCCGACAGCACCACGGGCCTGATGCAGAACGAAAAAACCGCCTTGCTGTTCGACCCGACGGAGGAGATGAGCATTTACGCCTGCCTTAAACAGCTTCTGTCAAAACACGAACTGGCCCGGACGCTGGCCCAGAACGCCCGACAGTACCTGCAAACCCATCACAGCGTCAGCCAAATGGTTGACGGCTATATCGAGGCCTACGCCGCCTCGACGAAAATCCAACTTCCCGCTCGAGAGTGAACAGTTTTGGAAATGGGCTTTTACGCCCTCATCAGGGCGATGATTTTTTGCAAATCATTTGGCGCCTGCACCGGCGGGTTGGCGAACGGCCCCTGCTTTTTGCTGTGGTAATTGACCGTAGCGTCGGGGTCTTTAAGAACGTGGCCGGTAAGAACACAGGCGATACGTTCATCTTTTCCAATCGTGCCGTCGGTCAAGAGATATTTTAATCCGGCGATGGTGGCGGCGGAGGCGGGTTCGCAGCCGAGACCGAATTTTCCAATCTGCGCCTTGGCGTCGAGAATCTCAGCATCGGTGACGGAACGGACGATGCCGTTGCACACATCCAGCGCACGGAGACACTTTTTCAGATTCACCGGGCGGGAAATTTCAATGGCCGAGGCAATAGTATGCGGCTTATAACCCGCGGCGTCGAGTTTGCCGTAATAAGCGTCGATTTCTGCATTATCGACATTACCATTGTTCCAGCGGAGTTTGTGGTCGTTGACTAATTCGGCCAGCGTGTTGGCGCCGGCGGCGTTAATAATCGCGAGGCGCGGAACGCGGTCGATGAGGCCCAGTTGCTTTAATTCCATAAAGGCCTTGCCGAACGAGCTGGAGTTGCCGAGGTTGCCGCCGGGGACGATAATCCAGTCGGGAATCCGCCAGTTGAGGCCTTCAATGATGCGGTACATAATGGTCTTCTGGCCTTCGAGGCGGAAGGGGTTGAGCGAGTTGACGAGATAGACATTCATTTGCCGGCAGACGTCCTGCACCTGCCGCATACAGTCGTCGAAGTCGCCCTGAATCTGGATGGTGTAGGTGCCGTAGTCCATTGCCTGGCTGAGTTTGCCGTAGGCGATTTTGCCGGCGCCGATGAAGACGGTGGCCTTGAGTCCGCAGGCACGGGCATATAAGGCCATCGAGGCCGAGGTATTGCCGGTGGAGGCACAGGCGCTGGAGACGGCCTTGACCATTTTGGCGTGTGAGAACGCCGCGGTCATTCCGTTGTCCTTGAATGAGCCGGAAGGGTTCATCCCCTCGTACTGCAAAAACAGATTTTCCGGCTTCATTCCTAATTCAGCCGCCAGTCCCCCTGCCTGCTGCAAAATGGTCTGGCCTTCACCGATGGTGATTTTGTATTCGTCGGGGCAGAAATTCAGCAGTTCGCGGAACCGCCACACGCCGGAAAAGTCGAGACGATTGAGACGGTTGGGCCAGCGTTTGGCAAATTCAGCCAGCTTCTTAGGCGTCTGCACTTTGTCCCATTCGTAGCAGATATCCAGCAGGTCGCCGCACTTCGGACACTCGAACAACGTCTGCATACAGTCAAACGTCGCGGCACACGCGGGGTTGATACATTTCTGATAAGCAGCAGGTTGATTCATTATTTTCCTCTATCGACTATTCACTATCGGCTATCGGCGAATCAGTCTTTAATGCCAAGGTCGTCTTTGGTCAGGATGCTTTCGAAGGTGTAGCCGGCTTTTTCGATGTTTTCACGGGCTCCCTGTCTGCGGTCGATGACGGCGACAATTTTTTTGACTGTCGCGCCGGCCTCGGCAATAACTTTAGCCGCTTCCAAAACCTGGCCGCCGGTGGTGGCAATGTCCTCAACGAAAAGTACTACGTCGCCTTTTTTCAATGTGCCTTCGACGAGTTTGCTGGTGCCGTAGTCCTTTTTGCTGTTGCGGACGATAATCCAGGGCTTATTCGCTTCCATTGCTGTCGCCGCGGCCAGCGCGACGCCGCCTAATTCCGCCCCGGCAATCAGCGTCACGTCCGGCGTAAGGTATTTACAAAACTCTTTACCCAGCGCCCGCAGAATATCCGGCTGGGTTTCAAAGAGGTATTTGTCCATATAGTATTTGCTGCGCTTGCCGCTGCGCAGCACAAAATCACCTTCCAGATAGGAGGTTTCCTTAACCCGCTTTGTCAGTTGTGCTTTATTCACAGTTATCTCCGTTTTTTAATTTATCGGTGGGCTAAGAGCCCACCCTACCATTTTTACGATCTGCTGCTATGGCCGGGAGATTGTAAATTGACAATTGACAATTGTAAATTATAAATTTTCTCATTCGCCTTTCCAGCGAATCGCCTTGAACCAGTCCTTGTCCCGAACCGAGGCGAGGTCTTCGTCTTTCATCGCTTCTTCCCGCGTCGGCAGAGTCTTCGCTTCCTCTCCAACCTTAAGCCAGTACTTGCATTTTTCCTCGTTATTGCGAAGAGCAAATAAACAACCCAGATTATAGGCACCTTCCCCTCTTTTAATTGCCTCGGCTCTCAAGAGAATTTCCTCTGCTTCCTGATATAGCTTTTCTCTTTCTTGTCCGTCCTTTAATTGTGCCCAACTTAAAAACGCAACGCCACAATTATCAAATACTTCATAAGCCATAGGGTCAATTTCTATTGCTTTTTGGTATTTCTCACAGGCCAACTGATACCGATTCTCTGCCTCTGATCCACCTATATCAGCCCATTTTTCAAGTGCAAGGCCCCAGCTATTGAAAGCCTTATGTTCATCCAGTTTAATTTCGGTAGCTCTCTGAAACTTTTCGCAGGCTTCACGATAGTGTTTTTCAGCGTCAGGCCCGCCTAAATCTCCCCATTTGGCAAGAGCAAGACCCCAATTACAAAAAGTCTTATGATCATCCGACTTATTGACCATTGAATAATTTTCTTAATATATCACAAAGATAGTTTTGCATGTTTGAAGAACGAACACAACAACGATTGTTGAGATCGGCTTTTTCGCAGCGACTTGCGAACGGCTCTGGCCAGATGCTCCACATTCTCTGGAATAAAGTTAGCCAAATCGGCATACTTGGCCCTGTTCCACACCTGCTCATCGGGATTAAGTTCCGGTGCGTATGCGGGAAGCCATTCGATGACAACTCGTTGTTCAAATCGCTGTGCCAATCGCCGAGCTGCACTGCGGTGAACCATCCAGCGATCCCAGACCAGAATAATGCCTTTGGGAAAATGCTCCAGCAGGGCAGCGACAAACGGCTCGGTTTCATCGGCGGTGATGTTATGATCGAACAACTTGAAATAAAGTCCCATGTGTCGGCGTATCGGCGAAGCGGTAATAGCCGAGACCACCGAGAGCCTATCCCTGCGATCCCAACTGTATTGAATCGGAGTCTTGCCACGTGGTGCCCATGTGCGTCGGACAACCGGCTGAAGCATAAAACCGCTTTCGTCAACGAAAACGATGGTTTTACCGCTTTTTCGGGCTTTTTTTTATCCGCGGCCAGTCGTTCTTTCGCCATGAAACAATGGCCTCTTCGTCGCATTCGCGAGCCCGTCGTTCGGGCTTCTGGCAACTCCATCCCATCCGTACCAACACATGCCAGATGCCAGAGGCATCGTATGATATGCCAAAGTGTTTTTGGATTACCACAGCGACCCGCGGCAATGTCCAAAAGTCGTTGGCATAACCATGCTTTTCGGGACTTTGTAGTAGAAGCTTTTCCAGACGCTTCAACTGGCTGGCGGTCAGTTTGGATGGACGGCCGGTGTGTGGGGTGGATTTCAGGGCATCCGGACCATGCCGCTGATACGCCGTTTTCCACTGTGAGACCGCAGCCGGTGTTACGCCAAAATGCCTGGCCACTTTCGAGCCGGACCATCCCTGTTTCAGCAACGCCATGGCCGAAAGCCGACGCTGCTCCGTATTCTTGTATGACATTGTATTCTTCATACAAAATAATATCGGCAAAACTAAATTGTTTAAATGAATTTTTCAATTGTCAATAATATCCGCAGCTTTCTGATATTTCTCACAAGCCTGGCGATAAAACTCTTCTGACTGCTGGCCACCAAATTCAGCCAGATTCGAAAACGTTATACCCCAGTTATAAAAGGCTTCATCGTTATCAGGATCGATTTCAGTAGCTTTTTGGAACTTTTTGCTGGCCTCATGATAGTGCTCTTTGGCATCTGGCCCGCCTAAATCCCCCCATTTCCCAAGATCAACTCCCCAACTGTTCCAAATACCAGAAATCCTCGGATTTTTTTCGGTGATTTCCTTCCATAATCTACAAGCTGCTTCATAATTCCCATTTTTGCTGGCCTCAATCGCTGCCTTACACTGAGCAATAAAATGCTCTTTACGCTTTCGAGCATCCGAACTTACTAACCAATTTCCAAGTTTACTTAACAAAAACGACATCTGTATTAGACTTTGAGTTCCACTTTTTTATTCAGTTGTTTTTTGTATTTTCGGCGGATGGGGGCGACGGCCTGCGCGATAAATTCGTCGGTCTGCTGCGGGGCGCGGCCGATGTAGCGTTTCGGGTCGAGGGCGGCTCTCAAATTCACCTTTGCAAAGGCCGGGTCGGATTGCAGACGCGAGATTAAATCATTTTCTTTGCCTAAGGTCTTGACCTGCTGCGCCGCGGCGTGAGAATGGACACGAATCCGCTCGTGCAGGTGCTGGCGATTGCCGCCGGCCGAGACCCCCGCCATTAAAATTTCTTCGGTCGCCATAAACGGCAGTTCGGCGCGGACGTGTGCGGCAATAGTCTTTGAATAGACCACCAGACCGGAGGCGACATTAATTAAAATTTCCAAAATGCCGTCGGTGGCCAGAAACGCCTCGGCCAGCGCGACCCGGCGGTTGGAGGAATCATCGAGCGTGCGTTCAAGCCATTGCTCACAGGCCGTCATTGCGGGACTTGTGGCAAGGCTAATAACCAAACGAGCTAATCCTGTTACACGTTCACACCGCATCGGGTTGCGTTTATAGGCCATTGCGGATGAGCCGATCTGCGATTTTTCAAACGGCTCTTCCATTTCCTTGAGGTTAGCCAAAAGACGGATATCATTGCACATCTTATGGGCTGACTGGGCGATGCCGGCAAGGGCATTGACCATCAGCATATCTAATTTTCGCGGATAGGTTTGTCCCGTAACGATGCAGGACGAATCAAAGCCAAAAGCCCTGGCGACCATCTGGTCGAGTTTCCTGACTTTATTGTGATTGCCGTTAAACAAAGCGAGGTATGACGCTTGTGTGCCGGTGGTGCCTTTGACGCCGCGGAAAGGCAGCGTTTCGATGCGTCTTTCAAGCTCATCCAAATCCATCGCAAAGTCATACGCCCACAAGGCGGCGCGTTTGCCGACGGTGGTCAATTGTGCGGGCTGAAAATGCGTAAAGCCCAGCGTGGGCAGATTGCGATATTTTTTTGCAAAGCCACCCAATCGGTCGATGAGACAGGC
>Ga0315277_10003998_pt1 | contig 19800 bp, 16 predicted proteins | sample YL17G05_15_MG_FD_203695 | JGI IMG/M metagenome (GOLD analysis project Ga0315277, IMG submission 203695) | Sediment microbial communities from Yellowstone Lake, YNP, Wyoming, USA - YL17G05_15 | ecosystem: Environmental > Aquatic > Freshwater > Lake > Sediment | place: USA: Wyoming | collected... | reverse complement strand
GGATTGGGGATTGCGGATTGCGGATTGGAGAAATGGGGAATTGGAGATTGGACTAAAGTAGGACAGGCGTCTCGCCTGTCAACCTCCACTGGACTCTCGCCTCGCCCCTCTGGTTCCAAGTCTCCGGCCTCCCCGTTCTTCAATCCGCAATCCGCAATCTTTTCCCCCTGCCTCAAGTCTCAAGCCTAAAGCCTACAGCCTCAATCCTCAAGTCTCAAGTCTCAAGTCTCAAGCCTCTCTTCTCTTCCCCAGTCGCACACAGGGGGGGGATCGCACTCCAGTTCATAGACCTCCTTGAGCGCGGCGATCTTGTCAAGCGCATCGGCAAGAAAAGGCGGAAAGCCTTCGAGCGCATGCGATATGATCTCCTCGAGCAAAGCGCTCAGGGTTTCTTCGCGGAAAAGGGCCAAAGCCTTCAGCACCTTCAGAATGCTCTTATCCACAAGAATGCCGGCTTGTTTGCGGCGGATAACGATCTTCCCGTCCCCCTGCGATCCCGCTTGGGGATTCGCCGCGATGGGATCTTCCTCGGACCGGGGGTCCAGAAACCGCGTGAAGTCATGGACGTCGTACCTTACTTCAAAGACCTGTTTGAGGTGCGCGATCTTCCGATACGCCTTCCGCGTGAAGGGAAGAGTCCCCCCCAGCGCGTGCAGGACAAGGTCCTCCACCAGACGGCCAAGCGTTATGCCGCTTTGGTCCGCAACGGCATTCAGAATTCTGAGGTAACCTTCCTCGATACGCACACCGGTCTGGATGCGTTGGGAATTGTGGACCGGGTCTTTTCCGTTGTGCATCGCCGCCACCTTTCCATGTGAGCGATGGGATACCTCCTCGTCTGTGTACCTGAATACACGTGTACATGAGTCCCGTCAAGGCTTTTTCGAGGCTTTTTCGATTGCCTTCCTCACTTGGGGCGCATCCCGGCGAAGCTACAGCATCACCTCCCATTCTCCTGGGAACGCCGAGTCCCAGCTCGGCATTCCCGGTCCATGCCAAGATAGAATTCGGCGCCGGCGACCCAGGGGCCGAGCTGGGGCTCGGCGTTCCCGGGGCCAGCCCTCACGCGCCTTGCGCGGTGTGTGGCCGAATCTCGGGAATCTGCAATCATCCTGAGTAGCGATCAAAGAGACACAATTCAAACCCTTGTTCAATGCATGAACATTGCGGGAAGCAATCTATGAACACCACGAAGAAAACCCCAAAAACAACTCACCACAGAGACACAGAGGCACAGAGGAAAGCATCAAATGGAAAGGTGGAAAGAAACCCTCTTGTTCCCCGGATCTTTGTGTCTTCGTAGTTTTTGTGGTTGTTTCTCTGTGCCTCTGTGTCTCTGTGGTGAGTTCTTCCATATTGTGTCACTTTGAATGCATATTGGTATCAGACCCTGCTCGAAAGAGGGGTCGTACCCAAGTGTAGCTTCCGCAAGATGCGCCCTGCGGCCAGTGCGGCATCTCATTCTGGTTGACTCGCGCCGCCTGAGCAGGAACAATATCGCCAGTCGGGGCGCTCCCGCCGCTCGTATTGGCAACGTTATCCAGGAGGAGTAGAAATGGAACTCGTTGATTTCGGGAAAAGAAACGGACTGAAGGTTCCTCGCGCGAACATCGGCGCCATGCGACTGCCCGAAGACGACGATGAGGCAGTGGCTCTCATCCGCCATGCCATTGACTCGGGGATGCGCTACATTGACACCTCCCGGGGCTACGGCGACTCCGAGATAAAGCTGGGCAAGGCTCTCAAGGACGGCTACCGCGAGAAGGTCATCCTCTCGACAAAATGGTCTCCCTGGATCACGAAAGTCGAGGAGAGCGACGATACTTCCGCCGGCTGTATGCGGAAGCGGATCGAGGAGTCCATGAAACGCCTGGACGTGGACTGCCTGGACTACTACCAGATCTGGAACATAGACAGCCGCGAGCACTACGACCAGGCCATTGCCCGAGGCGGCATGCTCGAGGGCATCCAGAAGGCCGTGTCCGAGGGCCTGGTGCGCCGCATCGGGTTCACCACCCACGACAAGCCGGAGAGCCTACTGGGGTACGTGGACGAGGTGGACTGGTGCGACATCATCCTCATCAGCTACAATCTGCTCTACCGCGACTATGCCGAGGTGCTCGAGGCGGCGCACAGCCGCGGCATCGGGACCATCATCATGAACCCGGTGGGCGGCGGCGGACTCGCCCAGCCCAGCGCCCTGTTCGATGACCTCGCCCGGAAAGCCGGCGCTTCGAGCGGCGCCGATCTCGCCATCCGCTACCTCATGTCCGACCCCAACATAGACACCCTCATCTGCGGCATCACGAAGACGTCGGACGTGGACGACACGATCCGGTCCGTCCACGCGGGCGGATTGCCGGCCGCGGCGGTCCGCGAGATCGAGCGCGTCCTGGACGAGATCGCGGCCACCGAGCGCCGCTTCTGCACCAGCTGCAAGTACTGCATGCCGTGCCCCGCGGGGATAGATATCCCCCGCATTCTTCGCGCGGTGTTCCTGGACCGGCACCTCGGCTTCCGCCAGCGGGCCGAACGCGACTACCAATCGCTCGAGGGCCCGCGCGCCGACGCCTGCACCGAGTGCGGCGAGTGCGAGGAGAAATGCCCGCAGAAACTGGCGGTCACCGAGCACCTGAAGTACGCCGCCGCCAACTACGCCGCGACGTCATGAGCGCGCGCGGTCCTGCGCCCGAAAAGTACAACTTAGTGAATTCCGTTGCGCCGCAGGGCCGCCGGCGGTAAACTACAGAAGTAGGCTGCATTTGGCCAAGAGAACGACAGGTGGGTTCTCCTGCACGTTTCGGCCCGTTCTTATCTATCAGATTCGGAACCTGGAAACACAGTTCGGAAAGGATGATGACCATGAACGAGCAAAGTGCTGCAATCGCGCCGCGCCCGAAGCGGCGGCGAGCGGTCCGTATCGCGCTCGGGATCATTCTTCCGGGGGTGTTGTGCCTGGTGGTAACAGCCCACCGGCTCCAGGTGCTGCACACTCACGGGTTTGCCGATCCTGCCGCTTCTCAGGATCTCTTTTAGCTTCCTCGTGTAGTGCGCGTAGCGCAGGACGTGGCGGACGGCGAATATGATCCCCTTGGCCTTGACCTTCGCCGCTATGCGGCGGCACGCGGCCTCGGTGGGCGCCATCGGCTTCTCCAGCAGCATGTGATAGCCCTGATCCGCGAAAGCGACGGCGGGTTCCGTGTGAAGAGGGTCCCGGGTGGCGATGACGACGGCATCGGCCATCTAACCCTTCGCCAGCGGCTCTTTCCAGTCGAGGAAGAGGTTCCGCGGCGCGATGTCTCAGGTTTGCGCCGTCTTCATCCGCCAGGGCTCGCGCGGCTCGGCCACGCACACGACATTCACCCTCTCGCGGTGAGTCGAAAGACGGCTGGAGTAACTCGTTCCCTGAGCCCCTCCTCCGATCATGAGAAGCGTCGTTCGTTTCATGGCAATATGGATTCAAAGCGACACAATATGAATGAGCTCACCACAGAGACACAGAGGCACAGAGAAACAACCACAAAAGCACGAAGACACAAAGATACGGGGAACAAGAGGGTTTCTTTTCATGCTTTTATGCTTCCTCAAAAGAATTCGTGGGTGAATTCGGCCTCGGGTAGATTGCCGAGCGCACGATACAACGCCACTTGCAGCATTTTGAGCGTCTGAAGTCCATAGGTTTTCCTGGGGCCGGTTTCACTTCGTTGTTCTGTCCCTCCCACATGCCGAGAAAAAGCCCCCTCACCCTTCCCTCTCCCCCTGGAGAGGGAAAAGAAGGCCGACTTCTCAGGTAAAGGCGGAGTATGACCAGAAAGCAATGGGGAAAAGAATTCCCTCTCCAGGGGGAGAGGGAAGGGTGAGGGGCTTTTTTTCAAATCCGTGTCTTGGTTGAAAAGCGAAAAACTCATCCTTGTTTTACCCACAGATTCTTTGGAAGACCCGTGTTTACCACATGTTCGAGCGGCGGGGAGCGATGATGGCAGCAGCCAGGCCAGAGTATTACGCCGATCTGCTTCCGAGGAAAGGGTGCGTGATCAGCTGCTACGGTCCGGACAAACTGGAATCGGGCATCGAGCATTACCCGTTCGCGTACCATCACCCGGAAATGGATATGGTGGATGGGGAAGGACATCCATACCCCAAGCCGGTTTACCCCAACCTGGTGCATGAGGCCACCAACGGTACGCACAGCGAAGGCGATTTCGCCCGTTTCCGCGGCGATGTTGCCGGCACTCCCCAACAGCTGGGAGGCTCAGGCAGGGGTTGGCGGGTAGAGAAGGGGACGTAGATCCGAGGGGATCGCAGGATCCCCTCGGATTTCTTGCGTTGCTGGGCCGCCCTGTGTAGACTGATGGCGCTGGAAACCAACCGGATCCCCACGGGCCGCACAGGTGAGGACTATGCAAAAAAGGGAGACTGAAATGAGAAGACATCCGAGAGGTTTCACGCTGATCGAACTCCTGATTGTGGTCGCCATCATCGCGATCCTGGCGGCGATCGCGGTGCCGAACTTCCTCGAGGCGCAGACGCGCTCGAAGATCTCGCGCGTCAAGAGCGATCAGCGCTCTCTGGCCACCGCCCTCGAAGCCTACCAAGTCGACTACAACAAGTACCCCGTTCCTTACGATCGTTACGGCAGCCTTTCTGGAGCGCTCGACTACATTCAATACCTTCCCGGCCTGACGACGCCCGTCGCCTACATCACGTCCGTCTCCTTGCGGGATCCCTTCAAGCCGACCCTCGTCGGAGCCATCTACACCACGCCCGATTACTTCCGAGCCGACTTCATCGGCTCGTGCTGGTACGGCAACTTCGCAACCGGCGTCGGCCGGAGCAACTGGGGTTCCAACAATTTCTTCGGCGGGTTCCTCATCATCAGCTGGGGACCCGACCGCGAGATCACTTATCTCGAGCACTACGTCATGGACGCGCACATTCCCGGCTGGTGGCAGGCCCAATCCTACAACCGCATCCCGCGGAGCGCCATCGACTCGATCTACGATCCGACCAACGGCACGCGCAGCCTGGGCGACATCGGCCGCTCGGGCGGCATGCCCAAGATCCCCGTCATCCTCGGAGGCTGACTTCGGATGGGGAAGGCAATGAGTACCCGCAGCCAGCTTATCCCAACCTGGTGTATGACGCCGCCAACGGTACACGCAGCCAAGGCGATTTCGCCCGTTTCTGCGGCGATGTTGCCGGCACTCCGCAACAGCTGGGAGGCTGAGGCAGGAGGTGGCGGGCAGAGAAGGGGATGTAGATCCGAGGCGATCGCACAATATCCCCTCGCTTTTTTCCCGACGCGTTGCTGGGCCGCTTTGTGTAGACTGACGGCGCTGGAAACCGGCCAGAGGCGCCAGGGGCGGCACAGTTGAAGACTATGTAAGAAGGGAAGACTGAAATGAGAAGACATCCAAGGGGTTTTACACTGATTGAGCTTTTGATTGTGGCCGCCATCATCGCGATCCTGGCGGCGATCGCGGTGCCGAACTTCCTGGAGGCGCAAACCCGCTCGAAGGTGTCGCGGGTGAAGGCGGACATGCGGAGCATCCCCACCGGCATGGAGTCCTATTTCGTTGACTACAACTGTTACCCGTTGCCTCGCTATGGCCAAGTGGGAGCATGCTACACGCTCACGACGCCTGTTGCCTACCTGTCGCCGGTGGCCATGAAGGATCCGTTTGTGGTTTACTCCAACCTCGATCCGTCCAACGCCTTTCCTGGGTGGGACACCTACGGGTACAATTCCTTTTCCAAGAAGTGGTCGGGTTTTCTCAACGGGGGGTGGTATCCCCCCACGGATCCGGCCACCGGTCAGCCCTGGTACCAGGAGGGCGTTTCCATCCGGAGTTTGGGGCCAGACCGCGTATTCGACATAGCGGACTTGTGGCCTTTCTACTACAATCATCCGACCGCGCCTTGGCCGCCCTCGTTCGACACCTCCCACCCGCACTGGATGGACTTGCTGTATGATCCCACGAACGGAACGAAGAGCCGTGGCGACATTCTGCGGGTAGTCGGAAACCTGCAATGTCCGCAAACGGCGAACCGATCTCCGGGAGGCACGCGGCGGCGGGATAATCAGGGAGCGGGTCTTTGCCGGAAGGAACCAGTCCAGGGGTTTTCCTTGTGATTCCGAAGGAGAACGCCAAGAGGGAACGCCATGAAACCCACAGCCGAAAGAGCCGCCCTGACCGCAACCACACCCAAAACCGGACCTCAACCCTCAACCCGGTTCAGAAAGAGGGTCTTCCAAAGAATCTGTGGGTAAGATTCAGGGATGAGTTTTTCGCTTTTCGACCAAGACACGGATTTGAAAAAAAGCCCCTCACCCTACCCTCTCCCCCAGGAGAGGGGAAAAGAGGCCGATCTCCCAGGAAAGGGCGGCGCAAGACCAAAAAGCAAAGGGAAACAGGATTTCCTCTCCTGGGGGAGAGCCATCATGGCGGCTTCGCCACCCGGAAACTGATGAAAATCGCGACGCCTCGGTTCGTGGCTGGTTTGACAGGAGTTATCCCCGGTTTCTGGGAGGGAATTTTCGAGGTAGGGTAGAGTGAGGGGCTTTTTCTCGGCATGGGGGAACAGAACAACGAAGTGAAACCGGCCCAGGAAAACGTAGGGATTTCAGACGCTCAAAACGCTGCAAGTGGCGTTGTATCATACGCTCGGCAGTTTACCCGAGCCGGAATCCACCCACGAATTCTTTTGAGGAGGCCAGAAAGATAGTTACCGGAGCTTCCCTGATGTCCTTTGAACCTTGTTACCTAAGGGGGATGGCGACGGCAATCCTTGCCTGGATGATATTGGCAGGCCAGTCAGTGTCTTGGGGCGAGGAAGGCCCCGTGCCGCGCCAGACATCCGATCACGCGTCGTTCGCCGATGTGCACCTGGGACTGTTCGCCCACTACATGTACGTGGGGAAGCCATATCAATGGGGCGCGACCGAGTGGGCTGACGGCACAGCGGTGCAGAGCCTCGATGAACTGGGGGACAATCTCAACGGCTTGCCTTACGTCGCCACCGAATCGCCTGATGGCAAGAAGACTTTTCTCCATCTCTTCCTACCACCTGAAGATCGCAGCTTTCAACTTCCCGTGCCCGCTGACGGCCTCGTTTTTCCTCAGCCCGGACTCTCGACAATGGCCGCAAGGTATCGTTGCTCCAGACTGACACCGGCGTACGTTTGACGCTCGACCCGGCGGATCATTGGGACGATGTTGATACGATCATCGTACTGGAGTAAGCTCTGTTCAACGCGTCGGAACCTAACGGCCCCAATCCACGCTCTCGGAAGCCATCCAATGAAACACAAAACGAGGATCCCCATGAATGACCACGTTACACGCCGCTTGGCGGGCATCCCCATCGCAGCCTTGGCGCTGCTGTCCTGCCTCCCGGCTGCTTCCGCCGCCGACCTGCCGAACCTGCTCAGCGAATCCCGCGCCGACCAGGGGTGGCGTTTGGGAAACGAGCGGCTGGAACTCCAGTTCCGGCGCAAGGGGAGTCAAGTCGTCGCTCATCAACTGGTCAACAAGCTCTCCGGCCGGACGATTCCCATCACCGAGGATGATTTCTCGTTGGGTATCGAGGGCCGGGAACCGCTTCGCATGGCGGACTTCACCTTTCAGAAAGCGACCGAGGAGGCAATTCCGGGAGGCCGACGTCTCACGCTGCATTTGACCGGCAAGACGTCATCCGCGCGTCTGAACGTCATCTACGAGTTGGGAGACCACGATTTCTTCCTCCGCCGCCATTTGGAGCTTTTGCCGGCCGCCCCGCTGCCGCTGCGCGAAGTGGATATGTGGCGCGTGGGACTGAAGGGCAAGTGTTCTTTTCAGGAGCGCAGCGTTCCCATCTATCTCCAACTAGGCCCCGAATGGAAGTATACCGCCAAGCATCAGGGTTTCGGGTTCCCGGTCTTCATGGAAGACACCTTTTGGGGATTGGAGTATCCGGCCGGCTACAACCATTACGAGAACGGGTTGCTGACTCTCCGGCACTATCCCGGTCGAACCGTTGATCGGTTTGTCAGCAAGACGGCGGTGCTGGGGGTGGCGGAGCGGGGTCAGGTGGCCGTCCGGTTCCGACGGTACCTCGACTCGGTGATCGGAGTGCGCACCACGCCGCCGTTGTTCTTCGCCTGGAAGACCTGGGTGACGGTGAGTTCGCCGAACGAGGCGAACTGCCTGGCCCTGATTGACGATTTCCGCCGCAGACTATATGACGCCGCCGGGGCGCGATTGGATTCGTTCGCTTTGGACGACGGCTGGGACAAGAAAGCCAGTCTTTGGGAAATCGAGAGCGGCGTGTTTCCACACGGTTTCGAGCCGCTCGTGGCCGCCCTGAAGCCGATGAAGACGGGCCTGGGACTTTGGATTTCGCCCAGCAGCGGCTATGGGCACGCCGACTGGCTCGCCGCGCGGGGCTACAAGAAAAACGCCTGGGATTGGCTCATGTGCATGTCCGATCCGAACTACCGGCGCGACATGGGCGAGGCCGTTACGGAGTTGGTGAAGAAGAACGACGTCAACTACGTCAAGTTCGACGCCTTCTGCGCCCCCTGCGACGCCAAGGGCCACGACCATCATCTACCCGACAATTACGCCAAGGAAGCGAATACCGACGCCTATCTCGAACTCCAGGCCGCGCTGCGCCAAGCGCAGCCGGGAGTGTTCGTCAACATCACCACCGGGGCTTGGCTGAGCCCATGGTGGCTGCAATATGTGGATTCGGTATGGGACCAGGTGTTCGACGGCTGGTCGCCGGCCATTGCGCCCACGCCCGAGCGATCCTACAGCCAGATCACCGACCGCGACGCGGTGTTCCGCAAGCGCTGCCGGGAGAATCCCTGGTTTCCATTCGAGGCGCTCGAGAACCTCGGCGTTTGGACGCAGAATTACAGCTTCATTGACGAGCAGATCATGACGATCCTGGGGCGCGGTTGCCGTCTGATCAGCTTCTATGTGCCAGTTCCTCAGGGCGCCAACGCCGAGCGCGATTGGCGTTTCTTCGGCTCGGCCATCAACTGGGCCCGGCACAACGGGGAGACCCTGCTCCATACCCGGATGATCCTCGGCGACCCGATGCAACTTGAACCTTACGGCTATGCCCATTTTCTCGGCGAGCGGGGCATCCTCCTCTTGCGCAACCCGTTTGCCGCGCCTCGGACTGTCAAGGTCAAGCTCGACGAATCGGCCGGCTGGGCGCGCGCCGAGGCCGAAAAGGACGGCCGGCGGCCGCTGGTAGCGCGAATCGTTTATCCCTATCATCAGACTCTCCCTTCGCTGTTGCACTACGGGGATGAGTTGACGGTGGAACTCAGCGCGTACGAGATGCTTGTCATTCATGTAACGCCGCTGGAGCCATCGGGCACTACCTTGCTCGGCGTACGCCACGAAGAGTCGGAGCGATCGGGCAACCGCGTGAGCTACACGGTCCATGCCAGGCCCGGCGGAAAACTGGTCGTGCCGATCGCGGGCGCCGCGCGACCCAGCGAAGTGCGTTGGAACGGCCGGCTGGTCGCGCCGATGACGACTCCGCACGGCCTGGAATTGCCGCTGGTCATGGAGGGAGCGCCGCGGGCCTGCCAAGTCAAGGGCGCTGGACTCGTCACCCGGCCAACCGAAAAGGGGTGGAGAATCGCGGGCAACTGCGTTGCCACGGTTCCGGAAGGGACGCGAGCGACCATGCATCTGATGTGGGCTCACCCGGAGGCCCTCCATCCGCCCGCCGCGAAGCTCTCCGACACATCCGCTGGATTCCAACTGACCGACGATGCCGGCGAGAAAGCGGCTCTTCAACAACAAGCCGGGAAACTCCGCGCCGTCAAGCCGCAATGCACAGCCACGGTCAACGGCAAGCCCGCCAACGTGGCCGTGAACGACTCGAAATTGTATCGTCCCGAAAACGTGGGTGACCACCGGATGTACGCCGAGTATCCCCCGGCCCCGTGGGTGTGGTTTCAGTTCGATCTCCCACCAGGCCGGAGCGAAGTTGCGGTCGCCATCGAGTGTCCCGAGGGCGACTCGCCAGCCGTGCAGGCCGAGGCGGGCTGGTGGCTGTGGGCGGAGAATCCGCTCCAGAAGGGTACGCTCGTGTTGACTTACAATGGTCCGCTGCCGGCCGCTTCGCCGGACCCGCTGCCTAGGGCGGTTCGCCAGGAAAGGCAAAGGCAGATTCTGACCATTCAGCCCGCAACCGTCCAAACACGTCGGTAAACGGTTGCCTGTTGCCCAGCTTTACGCATCCTTTAGCCAGATGAACCGGAAATGATCATGAATCTGCAACATACGTTGACTTTCCTAGTGGTTCTGGCCACGGCATGTAGTGCGGGATCGGCCGCAGGTGAGGCACTGGCGGTCAGCGATTCATCTCGCGCGCTTTCTCTCTCCGGCGACGATTGGCGGATTGTCTCTTTCGATCCAGGTCAGGGCATGGAGCGCCGGGCTTTTGCGGAGGGCTATCCCGCAGCCGAGGCAATCGCCGCCACGGTGCCCGGCGACGAAAATAGGGGACAAAAATAGGGGACAGGTTATTCTATTCTCTCTCCTCCGGGTTTCCTCCCACGCTTTTGCGGACGAAGGAGTCGCCCCAGAAACTCCTCCAGTCTCTCCACGAAACTCGCCTCACGCGTCGGGCGGCCCGTGTAGGTGTTCGCGCGAATGAGATTCTCCTGGGCCTCGTCCAAACCCGACGCCATCCAACACCCTATCTTCTGGTGCGCACCTTGAGATCGTGGTCCCGGCAAAGCCCGTCGAGCATCATGGTGACGATCGTGCAGGTCATGCCAAGGTACTCCACCCCCAATTGAGCGCCCGTCATCGAATCGTAATGTTCGCTGATGCCATTCTTCAGAGCATTGGCGACTGTCTTGTCGGCAATGTCCGCCGCGAGATCCGCGTATCCGTAATGCGCCAGACCGCCGGCTATCTGGTAGTTGGTCGCGGGCCAGACGTCCCCACGCCAATAGCCGCCGGACTTCCAGCGCTTGTCGTTTCGGTCAACGGTGGGAACGGGCAGGGGTGTCTGCCAGCTCGGTGTGCGCAGCACGTCCGCCATTCGTCTTGCCATGGATTCCGTTGGAACGCCCGCCGCAAGGGGGATCCAGCTCCCAATGGTTGCCACGGGGATTTTCTCAAGGGTATCGCGCTTGACCGAGAGAAACGTGCCCGCCGCTTCGTCCCACATGTGCTCGCGCATGGCCCCGACCGCCTTGGCGATTCTTGCTTTTCGGCGCGCGGCCATCTCCTTGTTGCCCATGATTTGCGCCAGCCGCATCAGGCTCCGCTCGCCAAGAACCAGGTAGGACGTGTTTCCCGTCACGCAGATGTCGCCGTACCACGCGCCTTCCTTGCGGGTCCTGCGAGTTGGGTGCGGCGTCATCGTCAGGCCGTCCATGTTGCATTCGTAGTCGAACGTTTCAAACCGCGCATGCTGCGTGTTGCCGCTGTAAGCGCCGACCGCGACGAGCCCGATATTGGTCACGTCCCGCTCCCGCCAGTACCACTCGTGGAACCGCTCCATCGGTTCGAGGCTCTGCCTAAGGAGTTCCTTATCTCTGTTGCGCCGATAGACCCGCTCGACACCCCAGGCAAGGATCGGAATCTGGGAATAGGCCGGGTACTCGAGCCAGTCCTTGCTGGCGGGTTCCATCATGCAGGGGATCATGTCATGGGCGTAGTCCGGCATCTTCTCATTCCATCGCGGCTGAAAATCCCAGTAGTTCTGGAAGACGCGGCGAATTGTCTTCTCTTTGCCCGGCAACACGCTCAGGAGGTCAACAACGAACATCGTGTCCCAGATCCACTGGCCTCGGTAGTTTCCGCCGGGCGCTATCCAATTGTGTTTCAGGGGACCCTCGGGCGGGAAGACCTTTCCGAGGATACACTTCTGATAGACCTCTTCTGCCAGGCGGATCACTGCCGGATCTTCCCATTCGAAGAGCGGCTTGATCTGTTCTGCCGTTGGTCCCGCAGTGTTGAGGGGACCGTCGAATGAGCAACCCGAAGCGAACAGGCCCGCGGCGCCGCCGGCAAGCAACTTGACCATCTCACGTCGGTTCATAACCTTCTTCGCTTTCTCGACTATTTTCCTCTCTTGCCCTTCGAGGACTCCATGAATCCCAAACGGCAACCCTGGCTCCCAGCTTCCGCATTCCACAATATGGCTCCGATTCCTTCACCCGTGGCAATGTATTTCCCATCTGGGGAGTAGGCGTCGGAGAGTAATGCCCCCAGCCCGCACCTCATCAGCGGCTCGGAAATCGTGACCGGCTGGGCAGGGGAGCGGCCGCACACGAACTGGACACAAAGTAGAGCCAGCGTGACGCCGAGAAAGCGAACATGCATGAAAATAGGCCCTCTCTCACTGAGATCACAGGTCTTTGCCTCCACCAGCACCGCGCGGAATACGAACAGCGCCGGGTCCCGGGTCTTGCACCTTGCCTTCTGAATGAATTATGAGGAGGTCTTGGGCCTTTTTCAATGGAAAACGGCGGGGGACCTGAGGTTCACGAAACAGCGGTTTTGTTTTCCCGTCCTCCGGACGCGCATCTTGATGAAACCACAAACTCCCGGCGCCAGATGGCGCAGCATGAGCGCCGATCTCCTGCGACGTTTCCGCGGGCGCGGAACTCCTTTACCTGACTGCGGAATACTTGGCCCACGCGCCTCACGGAACGCGGCTCGGAAGAGAGCAAAAACGCGGATAGGGTGTTCGTTCCCTATCCCATTATTGGCATCGCGTTGGCAGTTGACATCCCAGGCCTTTCTGTGATGGGATACAATCGCCGTGGGCGCACGCAGGGAAAGTGCTTCTTCACAGATGGGAGAAGGCGGAACGGAACTCTCCAGGGCGAGGCAAAGACACCATCCTGCCGGAAAGAGCCGGAAAGAGGGAGATTCCATCCCCTGACTTGCGCACGGCGAAGAGGGAGTTCGCGGCAGCCCTCGCAAAACGACTTCTTACAGGAGGAAACAAGGCCATGTCGTCAGAAAGCGCCCCCCGCAAATCCCGCAAGAGCAGGCTGCCGCCCGCCAAGGCCGGAGAAAGCGGGTACAGCACCTCATGGTACCCGTTCACCGAGCATCCGGACTGCGACACCTGCTGGTCGCTTTCGGTGGGGCCGGATGGCCGGATCTATGCGGCGGCATGCGCCGAGACCGTGCCTGGCGGGGTGGTCAAAGTGGTCCGGTACAATGACAAAACGGACGGGCTGGACTACCTGTTTTCCGTGGACGAGATGGTGGACGACCCCGGCGACTCAGGACGTGCCACGCAGTGCAAGATCCACTATAGTTTCGCCCCGTCCATGCGGGATGGCGTGCTCTACATGGCCACGCATCTTTCCGGCCCACCCATTGATCAGCCGGCCTACTCGCCCTGGCGGTCCTGGCACGACAAAAAACGCTGCTTCCGCGGCGCCGCTCTGCTGGCATTCGACACCAAGCATGACCGGGTTTTGTGGTGGGACACGATGATACCGAAAGAAGGTTGCCGCTGCCTGGTGCACGACGAGGAGCGGCGCCGGCTCTATGCGCTGAGTTATCCGCGCGATCATCTCATCATCTACGACCTCAAGACCCGGCGGCGGCGGGACGTGTGCCGGATCGGCTCCATCAACTCCCAGGTCGTTTTCCTGGACAAAAAGCACCGCATTTGGATGACGGACGATGATGGGCGCCTGGTTCGTTACGACCCCGAGCGGGACCGGGTGGAGAGGTCGCCGTTTGCTCTGCCGCACAATACCGAGTTCCAGACGGGCTGGCACAGCGTCTTTTACGACGTCGCGGCCTCGCCCGACGGCGAGTGCGTTTACGCCGTGACGTGGATCGCCAATCCGCGGTTGATGCGGATCTGGCCCAACGAAGGGGAATGGCCGCGTGTGGAGGACCTCGGACCCGTCACGCAGAAGCGCGACCCCACCTTGCCGCTGGACACCTTCACGGATCACTGCGGCGGGCTTGTCTTCGGCGCCGACGCTCAGCTGTATTATGTGGCGTCCCGCTGGCGCGACCCGGTCCATAATCCGGCATACGCCGGCGTCTTCGACCGGGAAGCCGTCTTGTGGCGCCTGAACCCGGACACGCTGGACCGGCAGGAAGTCATGGTCCTGCGGCGTCCGGACAACCAACCGTCTCACTACATTTCCAGGGGCGCGGTGGACCGGCATGGGAACCTGTTTTTCGCTACTGTCGTGCAGAGACCGGTGGGCTTTTTCCAGGTGCGCATGCCCGCCGATCGCAAGAAGGAAAATGCGCATCTGCCAATTCGCGTGTGGGGTTGACATCCGCCATGAAGACCAAGAAACAACCTTTTGACAGGAACTCACCCGAGAACGTGGCTCTGAGAGCGGAAATCGTCCACGGGGCGTTTTTGCGGGAGGGAACGATGGCCGCGTTCCCCACCTGCTTCCCGGGAGCGACTATTCCCATTCCCGCTGATGAGAGCCGGATCACCGCGCTCACCGTCGCCGATGGCGGCATCGTTTATGGCGGCACCAGCGGCAGGCGGACGCATTTGTTCTATGGTCTCTTTCACGGAGCAACCGGCATGGTGTTCGACGTGGGCGTGGCCGAAGGCGCGAACCGCTGCGCGGCCGTGTGCTGCGCCGGCGGCCAGTTTTTCGCCTTTGTCAACGGACCCGCCGGCGGACGCGTCGTTGCCTGCCCGCTGGCGACCTTGCCCTTCGATCTTCTCCAGGAGTGGAGTTTCACCCGCGAGCCGCTCCGGGAGGTGGGCTCCGTGGGTTCCGAACCGATCGTCCACGCGCTCGGGGTCAAGTCGGGCGCATTGGTGATCGTGACGGAGACACGGCTCCTCACGTTGGATGTCGCGGCTGGCCGCCTCGAGCCTGTCGCGGAAGTGCGGTGCGCCGGCCGCATGGCAATAGGCTCCCAAAGCGGCGTCTTCGGCCTGGAGGGAACCGAGTACCTATGGCGGTACGACGCGGCGTCGCGCCGCTTTGACCGCCACTCCGTGCGTTTGCCGGCCGGGGCATGGGGCCGCGCTTCGCTATTCTGGGCGAGGGACGGCCGCACGGGCATGCTTTACACGGCCGATAGCGAGGGCGCGCTGTATGCTTTCAGCGAGGAACGGGGCGTGGGGCCGTCGGTGGGCCGCGCACCGGTCGCGCCTGTTGGCCCGATGGCCGTGACCTTCGATGACCGCCTGTTCGGCTTTTGCGGCGACGGCATTGCCCGGATGTTCTGTTACGATCCTCTTCTCAAACGGGTGGACGACCTGGGCGTCGCAGTCTCAACCCTCCAACGCCGCCGCTACGGATATGTCTTCGGCGACGCCGTTACCGGAAGAGACGGCCAGATTTTCTTCGGCGAGGACGACGACCTCGGTCATCTCTGGCTGTATTTCCCGCGTATCCGCGATGCGCAGGCCTTGGCACAGCAAGGCACAATCAAATCCAACGATAAACCCAACAGCGATTGAATGACCTGTCCCTTTTTTTCTGCGGTCATCTTCGTGAGCTCGGTGGAGTTGGCGTAGTAATACGTCTTCGTCAGGCCCTGCGGGCTCTCGCTTGCCTTCGTCAGCATCGAGACGATCCGCCCGTTCCCGTCCTTTGAATACACCGCGTTCACCGGTCGTATTCGAGCGTGTGCTTCGAGAGGCGGCTGGCGGCGTGTCACAACCCAGTCGGATATAAGTATGGTGTCCCCCGATTGTGAGATAAGTTGTGTGTCACCTGATTTGTGTCACCTGATTTTGCGATTGCAGCATTCAACGTGGGCTGGTGAAAGGAGCCTGTCCAGGCTTCAGCTTTCCAAGGGCTCTGCTTAACATATTCTCCGGATAGAACATATCGCCACTGCTGAGAACGCCGTTCGTGGGGTCGTAATATGCGTTGATATGGCTGATTACATCCTCCTTGGTAACAAGATCCTTAGCATCAAAATCGTCCTTTCCGTCAGGGCCAACGCTTTTGATGATATATAATCGGTCCCTCCCGTAGATGCACTGCAAACCACGGCTCTCCGAAAACGGATCTACAAAGGGATTTGCATATTCATCGTGGTATTGGCTGTTCTTTCCAGCTGTTGTTCCTCCGCGACTCCTAGACAGGAATTGATGGTAAGCCCCCCCAAATCTTAGCGATTGAATGTGCTTGACGGAAACAGTAAGTGTTGTGTACTTATCAAGTATGAAGACAGTTTGGATCATAGCGAACCCGTCTCCGAGCATAGGCATGTCACGCTTATTCATTTCCGCTGAATCCAATTTGCCCTCTTTCAACACATATTCAGGATAGGGAAGCATGCCATATTCAAGCTCCATAAAACCTGCAGTGCCGAATACTATCTTAGCTCGGCGGTAGAACTCGTCTACCTTCTCGCGAACCTTGATCTGGTCGTCTTGCGCAAAGGACAGATCGGTTGGCTTCGTCTGGGTGAATATGATCCACGCAACACCAACTAGGAGGAGAATAATGCCAACAGCAACTCGGTAGCGCGCCAAAGCCAGATTGGGGAACATGGATAGGGGCCTCGTTTCCCGTCGTTTTGAAAGACTATCTCCTCTAATAGAGCACCCAATCGCCCTTACCTGGGGTGGGGCTTATGCATCTGCGAAAGTATGGTGCAGGATTGTGATGTGGCTCGGTCACCGGGAACCTGTGGAATGTGGGACACATGTCTTCTGTAGTGATCGGTTTGCCATCTTCATACGGGCCAAAACAAGTTTTCCACGCTTCCCAGCAAACCCCATCCCCCAAGTAGGTCCACGAGTGACTTGGGGCTTTAGGACAGCCCAGTATGCCGATGTCTCCAGGCAAGGGAGGCTCTCCTGGGGGAATCGGATACCAGCCACTCAGATCGAGACAGATGGAATCAGGAGGGCCGCCAGTCGTATTATTTGTGCATTTATGGCAATTCCAGTCTGTGTCGCCATGGCTGGGCATGTCTTCCATGCACCATACGAAGGACCAATTTATATAGCCGCATGCAGAACTCGGGTTTTGAAGTAAGTTGCATGCAGAACTCGGATTTCCTTCCAGCAATCCACCCAAATCCAAGTTGGTCAAATCTAGAGGCTGGTCAACACGCCCGTTCTTATCCACGCGATTCATGGGATTCCCGGAACAGAATGCATAGGCACGCTCGATATTGGGCGGCAAAGTGGTTCTAGCCACAAAGGTCCCGATCTCTGGATCATACCACCTCGCATTGAAGTAGTAGAGGCCGGTATCGGGGTCGAGGTCTTTGCCGGTGAAGAGGATGTCGTCGGTGGGCGCGGCACCGCTCTGGCCCGTGGCGAACGAGAACGGGATGTTGCCGAAAGCGTCGTATTGGTAGCCGCGCAGGATTTTGCCGGCGTAGTCGGTGATGGCGACCACGTTGCCGCGGTGGTCGTACTGGTAGTACCACGAGTCCGCGCCCATGTCGGTGTGGAGGTGGCGTTCCGTGACGTTGTTGATCGCGCCCGGCCCGACGGTGTAAACGTAATCAGCCGCGCCGTAAGACCCGCCGGAACTGGTCTGGACGCTGGCGATGTTGTTGCCTTGGTAGGTCCAGAGTTTCGTGACGTTGGTCGAAGTGTCCACGCGGCGCACCCTTAGCCCGGCGGCGTTGTAGGTGTAGTTGATGGTTTTTGTCACGCCGCTCGCCACCCGCTGAACCTTGGTCATGCGGTCCAGGGCGTCCCATTCGTAGTTGTAGGTCGTGGTGGAGTTGGGCGAGAAGACGTTTTGGACCTGGCGGGTCAGACGGCCCGCGTTGTCGTGTTCGTAGGTGTAGTCGCGCGTGGTGCCGCCGTACTCGCTCGCGGTCATCTTCGTGAGCTCGGTGTAGTTCGAGTAGTAGTATGTTTTCGTGAGGCCCTGGGTGCTCGCGCTGGCCTTGGTCAGCATCGAGACGATCCGCCCGTTCCCGTCCTTTGAATACACCGCGTTCATGTGAACCAGCTTTGTCCTGTTGCCCCCGTCGTCATAGTAATACCGGTTCATGAAATCACAAGTCGCCTCTCGTGTCAAGCGGTTGATCTCGTCGTAAGCGTAGTCGGTCACGACTTCCGCGCCCACGAAGTCCTGGATGATCTCCGTGATGTTGCTGTTGGCGTCGTAAGTATAATCAAATGAGGTGGTGAGCCGGCGTGTCGTGCCCTGGCCGTCGTTGTAGGCGGAGTGGTAGTTCGCCAGCCGCGTGAGCCTTCCGCCGCGGTCGTAGAGGTAATCCGCGTAGGCCCCGTTGCGCAGGGTGACCCGCGAGAGCCGCCCGTGATCCTCGTAGGCATACGCGGTCGAACCCGCCGACAGGCCGTCATCATTCGATGACGCGATTCCGGTGATCCGCCCCGCGTTCGAATCGTCATAACTGTATTGCCACCTCATCCGGTGCGTGTTGCCGGTGCTGTCCGAGCCGAAGTAATGATCCGTGGGCCGGCCGATGCGGTCATATTCGAGCGTGTGCTTCGAGAGGCGGCTGGCGGCGTCTATCATGTATCCGAGGGTGGCCTTCGTGAGCGCGCCGGTGTCGGAGTCATACGTATAGACATTCAGGGTCCGGTTAGCGCCCCACGCCGCGCCCTCGTCCTGCTTGGTCACGCGGCCCGCGACGTCGTACATGACGCTGGTCATGAGAACGTCCGCGCCGTCGTTCACGGCGGTCACGCGGCGCATGCCGTCATAACCGAACTTGAGGGTGCCGTTGTTGCCCTGGTTGTACACGGTGCGGGTCATCAGGAGGTTTTCATAGGGGCCTTCGCCGGTTTTGTCGTGGTAGTAGAACACGCCCTTCGAAAGCGGGTCGGCCTGGGCGACGAGCGCGCCGGTCGCGTCGTAGTAATAGGCGTATTGGCGGTCGTTGAGATCCTTGATCATCGTGGGCTGGTGCGCCAGGTCGTAGTAGTATTTCCACGTCTTTCCGCGGGCGTCTGTGACCTTGGTGAGTTGGCGGTCCGCGTCGTAGAGGAAGGTGGTGTTGTACCCGCGCGGGTCGGTGGACTTTGTGACCGCGTTGGCGCCGTTGTAGTCCGTGGTGGCGGTGACGTAGTCGTTGGCGCTGGAGCCGATGGGCGCGCGGACTTTGGTCACGCGCGACCAGACGCTGGAAGAGACCAACCTGACTCTGATATGTTTCTGGCGTTCCCCGATTGAAAAGATAAGTGTGGTGTCCCCAGAACTCTGATATGTTTCTGGCGTTCCCCGATTGAAAAGATAAGTGTGGTGTCCCCAGAACTCACGATTGCGATTGCGATTGCGATTGGATTGTGAGGAAAAATAGGTATTGTGTCCCCCGATTGCAAACCAGTTTTGGCACCCGCTCTCCCGCCGGATCCACAAACCTCTGCGTCCTGACCAGCCTCATCCAGACCGCAAAACTCCAGGACCGCGATCCTCTCCAGTTTCTCCAGACCCTGTTCACTCAGGATGCCACGGCCACCCAATCCGCGCTGTACCATGACAGTTCGTGATGGATTTCCATACGTGATCCGGGTAGATTTGTCGTTAGGCCGAAAGGGCTAAGCTGTTACATTGTCAAGAGGGAAAATAGGTATTGTGTCCCCCGATTACGCCCGCCGGTCACGCGGCCGTATCTGACGGACGCGCGGGAACGGGAACCGGACGGGGCTGACGCTGTCGCCCAGCCAAAGCACGCGGACTACGAGAGCGTATCGGTACGCAGTTGATGCTACTTCTTTCCCGCCGCCTTTTCCAGCAGTCGTTTCCGTGTATACGCTATCAGCCCGCCCGCGTCAATAATGGCCTGTCGGGCGGAAGGCAGGGGTGTTACCGCATGCTCTTTGCCCGTCCGCTTGTTGACAACCTTGTCCGGCAGGAGTTCCAGTTCG
>Ga0315277_10003997_pt1 | contig 19805 bp, 19 predicted proteins | sample YL17G05_15_MG_FD_203695 | JGI IMG/M metagenome (GOLD analysis project Ga0315277, IMG submission 203695) | Sediment microbial communities from Yellowstone Lake, YNP, Wyoming, USA - YL17G05_15 | ecosystem: Environmental > Aquatic > Freshwater > Lake > Sediment | place: USA: Wyoming | collected... | reverse complement strand
AAAAAAGGAATTACAGTTCCAGAGAGGCCCCGCATTGGGTGCAAAAGAGATGTCCTCGAAAGACTCGAGCTCCGCAGCTAGGGCAAAAGATGAATTCGGTGGGTGCCGGAGCTTGCGCTGGCGTGCGAGTTGCTGGAGAAGGAGATAGATGGGGTTGGTAATTGACAGCTTCGGCGGGTTGCTTGGCGCCGCAGTAGAAACACACGGCAGTTTTAATATCCAAGGTGTTCCCGCATTGCACACATCGTTTAACGGTTTGGCCGTAAGTGCCAGCCATTCGCACTTCCTCCGGGATCACGACACCGCGCCCTGAGCGGGAAACTCCCCGGCTTATAGGAGGGCGGCTTGGATAGGTCCCGTGCGGAGCTTGGCCTCGTAGAGGCGGCATACTATTGGTGGTATAGGTCCTGCGGGCGAACAACCCAAACCCCAAGATGATTTGGGGGCACATGAAAACGATTAAGAGCGCCGGTATTAGGTAACTTGAAACAGTATAATAGAGCCCGATCCCGGCTCCAATAATGACTAGGAACCACCCCGGGAACGCCAGCCCGAAGGCAGCACTTTCACAGGAGGAACTCTGCGTAGCTAAAAATACAATAGTGAGAATTAATGCGGGAATGAATAATAAAAGCCCAATTACTATAAATATGCTCCCGGGATTCGGAGAAGATGTTATAATACTTCTTATAAACCCAATAAAACCGAGTATCCATGAAACTGCAATTAAAATCATGTAAGGAATGCCCATCCCAATAGCCGTTCTATCACATACCATAATTATCATACCTCATACTTGATCTTTTCAACAACCCCTACATGTACTATTTTACAGAGATTCTGTGTATATAATGCAAATCCTCTCTATATATAGTTTTATAAAAAATTGCACTGAGGCAACCTCTAGTTTTTAGTCGATTAGGAGGAAATTATAAAAAATTAAATCACGAAATAGACCGTACCTTCTTGAAGGGATGGCGGATTATTCTTCATCAGTCGGGGGCGATCGTTTCAGTTCGGCGATGAGTTTGGAGAGTTTATCAGCCCGCTCGAACTCTTCCATTTCATAACTGATTTGGAGTGCCTGATGATACAGTTCAATCGCCTTCTGATTATTTTTCAGTTCCTGTTCATATTCTGCAGAAACAAGTAATTTCCGCCGTTGCAAGATTTTCTCGAGGCGTTGCTGATTGAGATCGGTCTCTTTGACCTCCTCGGCTTGGTAAATTTTCATGAGGAGGCTCTCAACTTCGTAAAAGATCTCGACGATGTGAGCAGGCTTCTGAGGGGACCAATTAGTCAGGATGGATAATTTATTCTCAAAGGGGACCTCGAAGAGTTTTTGGAGTTGAGCAGGAGAGGTTAAGTTAGGCTTTTGCGGATAATTAGTGAAATCGATGTCGAAGATAAAATGATCATCAACGCTGGCAGAAAGATAGACTTTAGGCTTCGAGATGAGGTCGGAAAGATCCGTTTGAAATTCGAACATTAGTTTATTTGCTTCATCCGCGATGTGCGCATCTTTCTTTATCTCTTTGGTGGCGCCTTTTTCCTTGTATTGGGATATTTTTTCGAGTATACCCCGGAGTTCATTCTCTAATTTCTCCTTCCTCTCCCTGAATTCCTCCAGCGAAATTTCTCGGCGTTCCAGCTGCGTTTTGAGACTATTGACAGCACCAATAATCTCTTTTACTTTCGCCTTTAACGCTGTAATTTCTTCTGAAACAGATTCTTCCGCGGACATGCTAGAGACGCCTTCGGTTTACTTAAGTCGGTTCTTGCATTAATGTTTTGCTAGCGAGGTTTTCAAAGCCCATGACATTCGCGAACACGGGGTCTTTGGGGAGAATTACTTTCTCGAGATCTTGGAGTACGCCTTCCTCGAGCAGATGCAATTCAATTTCTTTCCAGAAAATGTTCGTCCCTTCGCCTGTGATGATGTAATGCTCAATCTGGGCATCGTAGGGGAGACTGGCGATTAAAGTCTTTAGTTGATCCGCAATAACCCGTCCGATCTCACGAATAAAAAAGTCCTTCGATTCAGTGATATCGTAGGCTTTGCCGCCCACGTTCACTTGGTTTCGATTTAAACGGAGGTTGGGAAGTAGGTCGAGCGGATTCACGACCTTGTTGGTGAACTTCTGAAGCGTGGCGGCAACTTTATTAGCCAAGACGGCAAGCGAGCCGTCCATCAAATTACCGCAAGCAAGGCGCATTGGTCTACCTTGGTAAATAGTGAGAATTTCTGTGAGGTAATCCAGAGAAACTACAATTGCATCAGAGGCAACCCCTTCTCCAGCTTCAGAAACCACTTGGTAATAACTCCCATATGCTTCAGGAAGGATAATTGCCTTTAGAATTTGAATGGAAACTTTTTTCTCTTCGGAGGTTGCGTCGTTACGGATTTGAATATCGTAAGAGCCTTTAAAGCTGGCGCTCATCTGTTTCATTAACTCTGTGCTGGTTGAGATAGGGACACCGGTCGCTATTACGAGTTGCTGCCCGTCTTGGATATCCAGCAATGCGATAGCGGCTTTGATTATTTTGAAAACATCACTCATATTCTCTAATTTCCCTTTTTCCACGAGCAACCGTTTAATTATACTCTGAAGGCGGGCTAACTCGCCTATATAACTGAGTTCTTCTCCTTCAACTAAAACCAGATTATGCTCCCAGTCTTTATCGGCGACCATGCCACTCCATCCGCCCCCGGGATTTGAGGCGCCAATGATGCTGGGTATGTTGAAGCGCTGCTTTCCACAGGCAATCTTTACACTCCCGCCAATGTCAATACCAAGAGGTAATATTCCGATAAGTATCACCAAAGTACAAAAATTTAGAATAAAATTGAAGAAAAAAAGATTATGTGTGAGTTCTACTTAGACTCTAATTGGGTTTTGGCGACTAACTCAAACCCTTCAGCATTAGACATTACCGGATCCTTGGGCGTCACTACCTTATCGCCCTCGGCAACCAACTTTCGGGAAATGATCTCCGAACGGATTGTATCTCCAAAGGTGTAGGCCCCACCACCGCAGATAATGTAGTATTCGATGAACGCATCTGGTGGGAGGGTGGAGATCAATCGTAACGTTTCGTCGATTATGATATTGGAGATCTGTTTAGCATAGTACGTTTTTAGTTCGTCAATGGCGTAATATTTGCCACTCACCATAACTTGATTCTTACCTTTCATAATGGACGACATCAGGTCAAATGGTTTAATAATTGCCCCCGTTTTTTCTTGCAAGGCTTTCGCCATCCGAACTGTAAGCGTATCGGTAGCCTCGACGATTGCGCCCGATGCAGTCCGCATGGGACGCCCTTGATACATGGTGAGAATATCCGTAGTGCCGTGGCCAATATCAATTATTACGGCATCCACCGCTGTTTCTTCGCCTTTATCTTTGAGGGTTTTGAAATACGTGCCGTACGGCTCAATCATTACCAGGGTCTTCAAAAGATTGGCTTTAAAGTGGAACTTCTCCGCTGTATTATCGTTCTTCACATCGATTTTTAACTCCCCCTTTAGCATCCGACTGAGACTTTTCATTGCTTCAATCGAGGTGGAAACGGGGACACCAGTCGCAATGATGAATTCTTCTTCGGGAGATTTCATAATCAGCGCAAGCGCAGCCTTTATAGCCATAAAGGTATTTTCAGCGCTTTTCATTTGTCCTTCTGCTGCTAAAGGCAGTTTAACCTCGCTCTGTGTTCGTGCTAACTCTCCAACATACCATTCTGTACTTCCGTCTATTACCACTAAGTTATGCTCTAATGAACTGTCAAGAGCCATACCTTCCCAACCGGGATTCGGCTCCCCTATGATGCTAGGAATGAGGATTTTTTTCCCTTCATAACTAATCTTTACGGTCGATGTTCCGAGGTCTATTCCAACATGTATTACCATAATCTCACTTTATTCTATATTGTTTAACAGAAATATCGATCATCGGTCTTTTTTTACCTTTCGTTTTAAAATGTGCATACTGAATAAGCGATTCGAATGAAATTATATGATTATATGAAAAGATCCCCATGTATTCGAGTCTAAAAAATGAGAATATACAATATTTTATTTGTTATACTCACTTATTCGCTCTTCTTTCTTTTTGAAAAATTATATATCGCGTCCACTCCTCTTCAGGTGCCTCTTGTACACATCTTTTTTTTCGAAGGAAAAAGTGTTTATTTATTCGTTCGCTATTTATTCCTTAGATATCCAATCGAGAGAAGAGCATGCCTGAAGAAGACAAGGATGAAGTCTCTAAGTTAGAGGGCGAAGTTGAAGACGTCCTACACGAGTTATCGAACTTAGAACTACAATTTACCGATATTTTGAAGCCGAAGTTGAGCTCTACCGCTCAAGGAACGATAGATACAAATTATTTAGTTGCCGTCCGACGGTTTCAGAATGGGATGCGAGTATCGCTACTAAATGGGGCAGAAACAGGTAACAAACAGACCTTTCTCGAAGGATTCAATTTCTTTGAAGGCGCAGCAACCCTCTTAAAAGCGAATGGAGATTCTGCGGAACTCCATCAATGTGTAAATGAATTAATCCAAACGTTATTAAGGATTATTGCAAAAGCCAAACCTTATGCAGAGGAAGAGGCGCCTTATGGTCCATTTTTCTTATATAAATCCTGCCAATACTTGGCCAATATCTATGAATCTAGTGATGACTTCGAATTGGCTATGAAATTTCACGATCGCGCCGCGAATTTCTCAAAAGGGATTGTGAAAGAACTGGAACTGCTGCAGAAAATGCTTGATGCCCTGCTCTGCAACAATCAGACCATTGCCCAAGAGACCTTAAACGCGCTTGAAATTAAACATATCAATGCGATGGGGAGATTGTTCTCTGAGGGATGTGCTGAGAATAATCTGCAGAAAGTCCAAAATGCTCGGAATCTCCTTGAAACATTAGGGGCTCAACGGAATTTACCAATCAATCAGATTCTGAGCTTAACCGACAAATTAATTGAAGCCATTCAACCTAAATTGCGCGTGAAAGGGGATGTTGGGGTTGGAAAGCAAATAATTTCAATTCCGACACCCACCCAATCAGTTCAATTATCGGACAACGTAATAACCGAGTTGCGCACCATCCTTAAGGAGGGGATTCAGCAATTAAAATCCACCAGACCAGGTGCGGAGAAAGAGGCCCCCCTGGTAGATACGTCCAAGATAGTTTCTGAAATCAAAAATATGATCTCCGAAGAAATTAAGTCGATCTCTTCCGATATCGTTAATCAAATAGTGAATAAATTACCTGTGGGTCTCCCCGCCTCCTCGAGGGCGTCTAGCGGAGGGCAGATCTCAGATAATGCGCCGGAAATCAAGGTAGTTGCAGCCGCTGGCGGTGGCGAACGCCAGGCTCGACCAAAATTGAGTGATATGCTGAATTCTATTATTGTCAGCGAGTAATATCTAACGTAAAACCGCCCAATAGCGCCTAAGGAACCCCACAAGGAGAAGAGGAAGGGTAAATAGATTTAACGCAACCAAAATTGAAATCAAATTTAAGCCAAAAGGCGTGAAATTGAGCACCAATCCAAGAATAGGGGCTATTGCAATACTCAACCCGAATGAAATCCCGTAACGGGTTAGGTCTTCTTTTTCTGGAACCGGCCATAGAACAGTACATAGGGCATATCCAGGTAAAAAAACTACGAAAACAAGCCCCAGAAGGAGGCGTATCACACCGAGGAAAATATATAAGCCATTTCCCGATATCAGTGCATCCTCAGGAACAAAAAGAACCACAGGAACTGTAATAACAATAAGAACAATACAGATCCAAAAATCTCGGTTTATGGGATGGAAAAGAAATTCCTTGACAGTTCTTGGAGGAGTCTGGTCCTCCTGAACAGTTTTGAGGTTAGCCCCTTCTTCCTTAGTCATAATTTTTAATCTCTTAGAACTTTTATCAGACCGTTAATCCTCGCTTGCCGAGTTCGGATTCCACCTTTTGGAATTTATCTTCGATATTTTCTTGAGTTTTCACCCATTCTAAGACATCTTTAATACCGCGTTCAAAATTGAATTTAGGTTGAAATCCTAAGACCCTTTTTATTTTGGTAATATCTGCAAAACAGTGTCGAATATCGCCTTTCCGGAATTGATAGAGGATTTTGGGCTCAATCTGAATTTTCAGGGCTTTAATTAGGGTTTTAGCGATGTCCAAAATACTCAGCGCAACGCCCGTTCCCACATTGAAAATTTCGAAATTTGCGACCTGTTTTTCAAGCGCCAAAAGATTCGCATCGACTAAATCTTTTATGTGAATGAAATCACGGCTTTGTAAGCCGTCCTCATAAATTACAGGGGGGTTATTATTCTTCAATCGACTGAAAAAGATTGCACACACCCCGGTGTAAGGATTGGAGAGTGCTTGCCGCGTTCCATAAACATTAAAAAAACGCAGAGAAACGGTCGGTATTCCATAAGTTTTGCCGATTAAAAGCGCCATCTCCTCCTGATGCCGTTTGGATTGAGCATAGATTGACGAGGGAAATAGGGGTTTGGATTCGTCCGTTGGGAGTGGCTTGAGAATTGAATGACATTTGGGGCAAGTTAATTCCCATTGTTTTGCATTTAATGCAGTGACATCTCGCTCTCGTGGGAAAGTAATGCCACAATTCGGACACTCATATTTGCCCTCCCCATAAATTGACATCGAGGACGGAATAATCAATTTTTTTACAGAGTGGGGTTCATTAACAAGACAATCTAATAGGTTGGCGGTTCCCCCCGTATTAACTGAAACATATTGGGCAATTTTATACATGGACTGCCCTATGCCCACAGAGGCTGCAAAGTGATAGATGGCATCTATTCCTTCGAGAGTGGTTTTAATGGTTTCGCGATCTTGTATATCGCCGCGCACAAGTTCAACTTTCTCAGTTAAATATTTTGGCGTTGTCTGGGTAGTTCCATGCACTTGCGGATCCAAATTATCCAACACCCGCACGTTGTAGCCTTTCTCAATGAGTGCATCGCATAAATGCGATCCAATGAACCCTGCGCCGCCGGTAACTAAAACATTATGAATTTTCCCCATATATTTCACGTGATTAGTCCTTTTTTTTGAATGTTTCGATCTAAAGAATTTGCGCCATAATTTTGAAAAATAGCTATTGATAGTTTTTATTAAATAAGATTAACCCGTGATAAAAAGAAAATGCTCCAAAATATCAAAATCGGAATTAAAATTGCAACTCGGAATTTCGATCTTATTTCCGAAATATACGCAAATCGAACCCTTATCGATTTTATAGAAGTTCTTCTATTGCCTGATTTCTCAGAAGAAGACATTAAAATGATCCAGAGTTTTCAAATGCCTTACGCGATTCATCTCCCTGCAGGTGTGTATGATCTCGATTTTGGGGATATTCGGAAACAGGCTAAGAATTTGTCTTATATTAAGAGAATTAACAAATATAGGAAGAAGTTCAAACCGTTTTGCTATATTGTCCACCCCGAATCGAGGGATATCGAATTGGCTTTAGCAAATTTTACCAGATTGCAAACTTTTCCCCTAGCCCTCGAAAATATGCCTAAAGAATCGCACCTCGGCGGAGATTTATTGGGCTTCGATCCTCCAGGATTGCACGAGTTTTTTGAAAGAATCCCCTCGCTGGAATTTTGCTTTGATATTAATCATGCAATAAAAACGGCTATTTCACTGAAAGCAGATCCGCTGACATTCATCAACGAATTTCTTGCATTTAAACAGCCTCTAATCGTCCACATCGCCGGTGGTAGCCTCTCCACTGCCATAGATGAGCATCTCAATCTCTATGAAGGACAATATGCGCTGTCTGAAATCAAAAGGGTTTTATTGCGGCAGACCTACAATGTAAATTTAACCTTCGAAACGCCTAAAGCTGCTGAAAAAACCATAAAAAATGACTTGAAGAATATAACTTTTTTCTTGAATTTATGAGTTCGGGGAAGAATAGTGAGACGAGAATATCTCCTGCTTTTAGCAATTACATTCATCGGGCTATTTCTGCGATTCGCCTCACTCTTAATTGGGTTCTCCCTCCAAACCAACCTCGACACGAGCCTTTTCCCCGACGAGGCGAATTTCCTCGTCGCCGCCCGCTATTTCTCTGAAGGGGTTTTCCCGCCCCAGTATCTTTATTATCACAATAGTTTGATTCTCTCACCCATAATCGGAGGATTGTACTCCCTTTTCGGAATAACTGCGTTTGCTGGGCGAGCCCTTTCCGTGATATTGGGCACGCTCACTATTCCACTTGCCTATCTATTAGCGAAAGAACTTTTCAAAAACGAGAAAAAAGCACTTCTTGCAGCCTTACTTCTGAGCATCTCTTTTATTCATCGATTCTGGACACTTCGCGCCCTTGCGGATGGTCCTCTCGCCTTCTTCTTCGTGTTATCTCTGTATTTATTTATAATTGCGACCAATTCTCAGCATTGGCGATGGTATCTCTGGGCAGGCCTGTCCACCATCGTCTGCGTGCTCATCAAATACCCCGGCATCCTCATCTTTCCCATCATTTTCATCTATCTCATTATTAATATTTATTTAAAACAAGTTCCGAAAAAAGCTTTGCTTTATTATCTTTTTACTTTAATGATTTTTGGCTTCGTTATTTTAACACTGCTCCTTAGCCAGTTTGCATTAGCTTTTCAACCGCTCAACCAAATTTCCTATTTTCTCAACATTTTATTATCTGGTGCAAGCAACCCGTTCTACTATATTTTCTATACCTTTTTCTTGAATGGCTTTCTGGCATTAATCATTTTAATTCTTCTTGGAGTTGTTATTTTATACTCTATAAAACGGCATTCAAAAGGCGATATTCTACTCCTTTCCTGGGTTGCAATTATTTTTATTTTCTTTTCATTCTATGGAGAATCCGAATTGTACCGTTATTTACTACCTGCAGTCCCTGCTCTATATGTCTTGATTAGTTCATTTTTCATTGATAGTTTCCAGAAATTCCGATTTTCCACCCATCAAATCAAATTCAACCGAAATGCCTTTGTTGCCCTCCTCTTAATTGTCCTTTTAGGATGCTTTATTACCACTGAACTTGTAATCGGAGAAAACCTTATTGTCAAACGTTCCATGAGCTATGGAGGCATTTATCAGAGCAGCTCTTGGTTAAATCAAAATGGCACTCAGGGCGCTGGAATTATGGTCCCAAGCAATTCACTGGCGCAATTTGAGATATACACAAAAAATAATTTCTATTATTTCGGGCTTTGTTCAGATGCGACAGAGGAGAATATTTGGGCATATGTTCAAGCCAATAATATTTCCTATATAATTATTTCAGAACATTTCCCTGAAATTTATTTACTCCCCATTTACGCCCTAATATTCAGTGACTTAACACATTACAGCCTAAATATAACGTTTATATCTGGTACCTTCTCTACATATCTTTTTCAAGTCAATTCATAACTATTTATTTAAAGAATGAAAAATTATACCTTTAGTTAATCATTCGTCTTGGCATCGTAACCTATTTTTTGTAAATAACCCCAATACCTCCATACCCTTGTTTTAAATCTGTAATAATTTCTAAATTTATATAATTATTTTTTATTTCATTCCAAAATTGCATAACTTTACCGCTTTCTGGTTGATAAAGCAAGTCATGAAAGGCGATTATACCACCCTTTTTCACTAAAGGGGCATATAATTCAAAATCCCTCTTAACGCCCTCATATCTATGATCTCCATCAATAAAAAGAAAATCTACTTGAGAATTTTGTATTAAATTTTTGACTTTAACATAGGAATTGATGTTATGTGAGTCTCCTCGAATGAGATAAATCCTCTGCTTGTATTTCTAAAATGAATGATATAAGGGTATTTTCCAATTAGAATATCCCAAGTCAAAGACACAAGACGAGGCACCACCAGGAAGGTCTATACTTAAGATAATTCCCTTTGAGGAGACTATTCTGGTGAATAAAAATAAGGTACCGCCATTTGCAGTTCCAATTTCAAGAATAATTTTGGGTTTTAATTCTTTAACAAGATCGATCAATTTAATAATTTCTTCCTTTACTTGGAAAGGTTGTATCGAAATTTCGAGGAACTTAAAAGAAAATGCAATTTGAACAGCTTTTTCAATATTAACAAGTCCCTTTATTAAAAGGGAAAATTTGCGAATTACAAAAAAAATGATAAAATAGCCGAAGAAGTTTTTTATGAACTTATTATCACTGTTTTTTATAAAAGAAAATAAATATCGGTAAAATTTTTTTAAATAATTCATTTTGGAAATCATATGATTTAAATTCTTTTTTAATCATTTATGCTTTATTTTCTATCAAATGAATAAAAATTTCTTCTAAAGAGGATACTTCTTGAAAAAGACTTACAATTCCGTAATCAGATAAATCTTTTACTATTGGCGTGAGATCTAGTACCTTATCAGTGGTTATAATAATTTCTCTCTCATTAATAACATTAATATCTTTAATTGCAGGATAGCTTTTTAATTGCGGAATGAACTCTTCTATCGAATGAATTGTTTTTAAATGAATCCTTGGATTAACATCGAAAAGTTGCTTCAAGTTTTGAGGCGTATCAACCTTATATAATTGACCCTTGAACAAAAATCCAATCCTATTACATAGAATTTCCGCTTCATTGATGTAATGTGTTGTAATTAAAATTGTTTTATTCATATCTCTTAACAATTTCCGAATAAATGCCGAATTCACTACATCTAACCCTAAAGTGGGTTCATCTAGGAGCAGAATGTCTGGATCATGGATCAATGTTCTCGCAATGGCTAATTTCGTACGCATTCCGAGTGAATAGTGTTCTACTAACTCGTTTAACCACCCTGATAAATCAAGGAGTTCAGCAAGTTCCTGAATCCGTTTTTTATAATCATTAACTCGATATAGCTTTGCAAAATATTTCAAGTTATGATAACCGGAGAGTCGATTATATAACATTTTATCAGAAAACATAACCCCTAACTTTTGCACAATTCCCGAATTTTTTTGAATATCCACCCCATTTATAAAAACTTTACCTGCGGTTGGATATAACAGTCCACAAATCATTTGAATGGTTGTTGTCTTTCCAGCACCATTCGGCCCTAATAGCCCGAAGATTTCTTTTTTCTTAATGGTTAAATCTAATTTATCTACGGCAGTGAAGTTCCTATATTTAGGATATATAAGATTTTTAATAAAATTATTTTTTATTTTTTTTCTGAAAATTTTAGTCAATCCTTTGGTTTGGATCGCGTATTCTACTTCAGATTCAGTTTTTTTAATAGCCATGTATTCCGAATCTCTTCAATAATTTATTAAATAACCAAACCGCTACTATTAATGTAATTACTGTAAATATAATCAAATAAAATAAAGAAAATAAAAGAGAACTATCCATCGTATTTAACCAAATGGATCTAATTAGCAATAACCCATGATAAAATGGATTAATCGTAGCAAAAATTTGGAGATAATCTGGCAGGATTGAAAGCGGTAAGCTATAACAGCTAAAAAATAAAATAAAAAATAACGCAAAAAAAATTACTTGACGAAAATTTTCATTGATCAAATTTATTCCGCCTCTCAATAAACCAATTCCTGCAGAAGCAACCAATACAATGAGCAATATTATTGTAATTCCTACTATATTAATAAAAAGAGTAGGAATAATGAAATAGGATAGGATACAAAATACTAAAAATATAACAAATGACTCTGATAGCGTTTCAATAGTTACCCCTATTAAATAGGCATACTTGTTGATTGATGTCAAGAATAGTGCTTGGATTGTCATCCAATATTTTTCTAATAAGAATCTATTTTCAAAAGTACTAAATCCATTAAATACAAATGTATAATAGATAGTCCCTAAAAATAACCATACGGGATAATTTTCTGGAGTAAGCTCTCCCAATCCGCCTGCTCCAGCATTAAACAATCCTTGATATAATAAAAAATAGGGGATTAAATAAAATAGGGGTGTGACCACAATCCTTAGTAAAAAGTCTTTTCCCCATCGTAATTGTAACTGTAACTCCTTTTCCACTACTGCTAAAACTTGATGAATAAATTGTTTCATTATTTCCCCACTAAATTTTTATCTTAATTATACGCCAAAATTTTTTATTATACTTTAAACGAAATCAAAATATGTAAAGAAGTATTTAAAATGATAGTTGGAATTGATGGAATAGATTTGGATAGAATAGGAGGGGGACAAATTGATACAGTTGAATTTATTAAATTAATCCAAAAAAAAAATCATGAAATCAAGATTTTTTCAAATAGAGACTTTGATGTTACTAAAATGTTTAATCTCTATGGAATAAAAGATGTCGAAATAATTCCTTTAAATTCAAAACTTAATGTACCTATGAATTCTATTTTAATGCATTTTTCTCTTAGAAAGAATCCTGTGGATTGTTTCATTAAAAGTAACTGGTTTATTCCTTCAAAAAGGACTCCGTACTTTAATTATGCATTATTTCCACAGAATATTTTCTTTTATGAAAAATATTATTCTAAAACTTCTAATTTTAGAAGAAGTTGGTATTGGGTTTTTGAAATTATTCAAGAAAAGTTTTTAGATATAAGCGGAAAATATTCATTATGTAATATTGCTCAGTCCTATTTTGTTAAAAAAGTATTTTGGGCTCTATACAAAATTAATTATAATGTTATTTATCCTCCTGTTTTTCAAGAAGATTTATATGCTTCTGAAAAGGAACCAAATTCAATTGTAGCAATAGGTAGAATTGCAAAAGAGAAAAGATATGATATTTTAATTCAATTAGCCAAAAAATATCCTGATTATAATTTTAAGATTATTGGTGGATTTGATTACTCTGAAGACAATTATTTAATTTTAAATGAAATTATTGAAAATACAAAAAAATTAAAGAATTTAGAGGTTTTAATTAATACATCTAGAAAAAAATTAGTCGAAATATTATCAAAATCCCAATTTTTAATCCATTTAATGCCCTATGAACATTTTGGAATGGTAATTGTAGAAGCTTTAGCTTGTGGAACTACTCCTATCGCGCATCAATATGGCGGTCCAGGAGAAGTGATTGAAAAATCAATATACGGAAATTCCTTTCGCAATTTTCAAGATTTGCTAGAAAATTTCAATCAATTTCTAAATCCCAAACCTCCTCCTAAATTGATGGCCAAAGCTAAAGATTTTAGTCCTGAGAATTTTAGAAAAAAGATTTCAAAATATCTTTATGAATTTTTAGATATTGTGAATGAAAAAAAAGTAAGACTTTTATGAGAACATTCGTAAATCCTTCCTTCTAAAAATTTCCAATTATAACTTTAAAGAAAAATATTCTTGCGGTTTAAATTTTGCTTTTTTGAAGTAATATAGCTTGTGATACTGCTAATTTTTTTTGATAAAAGTAAATTCGTGATAAAATATGATCGGCAAGGAATCGAATGGAAAGAGGAAACAAATTAACAAAAATTCCTATTTTATAAGGCCCATTCATGATTGGAGTACCGATATAAGTATGCTTTTTTACAGTATAACCAGAGTGGATAGATATTTTGACCAGTTCCTCAAAAGTAAATAGAAAAAGATGATGTTCTGCATCGGGACCAAATTGGCAACTTTCTAAAGTATTTTTATTTTCGATTTGACTGAATGTTGATAAATGATTCCTAAAAAACGAGCCATTTGGTGTTGTTATTAACACATGACCAGTATCGGATAACCAATTATATATTTTGTTTAAAAGGCGATCGGGATGTGCAAAATGCTCAAGAACTTCCATTAGTAAAATTAAATCAAAATTTTCTTTTGGATCTAGTTTTTCTACATTTCCGGGGAGTAATCTAACATTACCCTTCTCATATTTTAACATTGCATACTCAAGTGATTGAGGATCTATATCGTTTAATAAAACTTCTGCACCATGTTCCGCTAAGATTAAAGAAATATTTGCTTTACCTGCACCTATATCAAGAACTTTTCGCGCATTTAGTTGTTTTATCCAAGATAAAATAATTCGAGAGCGATAATGATGAAATGCAAAGCTAGGAGGGTCAATAGAAGAATTCCACGTATCTCGATTGTCATATTGCCATAAACGTTTATATTCCTCTGGCCAATTACGATTAAATTCTAATTTTCTCAAATAAATTGTTTCCCTTTAACCTTTTACACTTTCAGAATAGAAAAATTATTTTTATTTTTTAAAATATTTGATTTTCAACATGTTTAAGATAGAGTTACTAATATTTTTTAGCTTACCACGAAAGTTCTGAAAATTATCTGTAAATGGATATGTGAGTATAAAATGGACAAAGAATATCATGAATCTGAAGAAATTTACATTATTAAACATAAAAAGTACTTGATTCTTAATCAATATGGATTCTTTTTCATTTCGTGAAAATTTACTAAAAGATTTACTGCCTTTATGCCAAATTTTAGAATTAAAAACACAAACACTATCAATACCCTGTTTTTTTGCCCTATAACAGAATTCGGTATCTTCATAATATCCTGGAAAATATTCTTCATTTAATAAACCAACAATTTTGAAGATTTCTGAATGAATTAATAGCGCACAACCACTAATATAATCAACTTTTTGGTAATTCCCTTTTAAATCATCTATTTCTTTCTTACTATTGATTAGTGGAGCTTCTCCTCGCCATATATTAATAAGACCTCCTGTGGATTCAATTTTATTATCAAGGCAACTCATTATAACCGGCCCCAATAATTCAATTTTCTTTCTATTTGATATGAATTTTATGAGATTAATTAAAAAAAATTCATCAACTATAGTATCACTATTTAAAAGATATATGAAATCTGGTTTTTCTAACAACGCGCGTTTAATTCCTACGTTGCATCCTCCTGCAAATCCTAAATTTTTATTGGTTCTTAAAAATATCATTTTAAATTTATATTGATAATCGATCAATAACGTTTTAAATTTAAGGTCTTTAACTCCATTATTAACTAAAACGATATAAAAATTATCATATTTGATTTTATTTAAAGAATCTAAACATTCAATTAAATCATCGGTATCTTGGTTAGCTTGTATAAGAATAATAGCAACTTTCGGATTTATTCTATTTAATGGTTTATAGGGAATAAGTTCCAATCTTCTATCATTTATCTTTATTTTCTTTTTCTTAATTTTGAGGATTTTTAAAATACCCAAAAGCAATTTGCGAAAGCCCTGAGGAATAATCAATTTTAATAGGAGGGCCGTAATATTTGTTTAAATGTCTTTTGAATTCTGTGACTGTAAATCCTCGTATATGATAGGCATCCGACATCCATCCTATTGGCGTGGATATAATAAATGCAGTCTTAGCATTCAGATGTCCTCGGAGCGTATCTAACATTTTTCTTTCTTCATCGGGATAAATATGCTCAATAATTTCACAGAGTATAATAGTATCAAATTTTTTCCCCTTTTCTAGTTTCATATTTTCAAGACGCATTTGAATAGGAATTACCTTTGGAAACTTGTGCATTTTTAAAGTTTGAATGGATTCTTGAAAGGCATCAAGTGCAATTACTTGTTTTACCTTTTCTAAACTCCATATCCACTTTGTTATATTGCCAATTCCGCATCCAATTTCTAACACATGCCCTTTTACATGCTCTACCACAAACTTTAACCGCTGAAAGTAGGAACGCGCCTTGGATTCGAGTTCTTCCCAAGACATTGTCATTAGGCTATTATAATTTTCCCAGCTTTTTGAATCCCGCCATTGATTGCGATCAATTTTTCTATGGAAAATCGTCCAAATTATAAGCCATTTATATTTATCTACAACATAATAAACAGATTTGGGACTAATTAAGCGCCAAATAAAGAAAATTTTTGTAATATAATAATTAATAATCCTAGTTAATTTACTCAATTTTTCTTCAGTCCAGTTCAAGACATCCTAATCCTCTTATCTCGATGTTAATCGATAATTTCGAATTTAATTATTGAATTCAATAAATGGTTTAACGATTCGATATCTAAAGCCATAGATAAAATCAGTAGAGTTTTCTGTAAATTCTGTTTCGAATTCTTTATTTACCAAGGGTATCCAATTTCTATCACTTTTATGCCCCCAGGTTGTAACCTTTTTTAGCATATCTTGTTTATTTCTCACCCAACTATAGTGATGAACCATTGGTTCATCGTCAATTCCTAGTGCATTTGATATTTTTTCTCCTGGAATTCTAAAATACATCCCAAATCTTAACCAAGGATGCAGAATTAATCTTTCAATTAAGAACTTTTTCTTTATTAATAATCCAGCCCATTCAATATTTAATGCCCTAAATTTAGTTTCCCTAAAATACCAGTACGCCGCTAGTTTTATTGCGTTATAATCTTTATAATTAAAGTTATTTAGCCACTCGATAAATTTTGTCCCCTCTATTATTTCATCAGTATCGATTAATAAGACATATTCAGCATCTTTATTTACCTTAGTAGCCCCTTTAATCATTGATACAGCAAACCAATATCGAGTAAAAAGAAGAGATAGTGAAGGATCATATTTTATTGGAACAAATTCAACCTCTTGGTTTTCTTCATAAGTTTTTTCTAGTAGTCCTTTATTTTCTGGGGATCCATCGAAAAAATGATCTGCGACAGTAATAATAATTTGATTTGAAAACTTTTTAACTTCATTAATACAATATTTAAGAAATTTATAATCAATGGTAGAGTATTGAATGATGGTTGTAATGTTGTGATTTATATTCTTCTCTTTTTTCGTCAATAAATACTGTGCCCATTTTTTATATGTCTTTATATCGATTAGTAATTCCTTTTTTTCCAATTCTAGCTGATCTTTTTCACGAAAAATTATGCCTATAAAGGGGATAATTCTTATCCCATGTTTAATTTTATTAAACCTTTCAAAATAATTGAAATAAGATCTACCTCTCGATTTAATGGGGTTTCTATATTTAGAATTAATTTCAAAATTGCTGGGGTGTGAAATGTCCTCAATCCCAATAGCGCTCTTTTTATGATTTAATATCATTCTAACCCATTTTTTATATTTTTCTCTCAATAAGTTTAGTTCATTAATAGTTATCTTAAGGTTATCCTTTTCGAAGAATAACTGATTAAAAAAGGGAATACTTCTGATTCCATTTTTCAGGGTGTCAAATTTTCTGAAATAATTAATAATTGAAATTGATAAAGGTTTTTTCATAATAAATATCTCTAATAAATTTTCGCTTTCATCTCACAGAAATTAAGACATTTCTGTGAAATTTATCACGAGATTGAAGGAATTAATCGATAATAAAAGCTTTAGAAGGGAGAATTATAAAGAGTTATATATTTATTTATTATATTTTCCCAAAACAGGTTAAATTTTAGTTGAATATTGGATTGAAATGTCTTATAAATTTCAATATTTTCCATTTTTAACATCAATTGGGCTATTTGGTTCGGATCTAATTCAGTAACATACCCAAATCGATTCTTTTTAACATAATAACTTAGACCTGCATATTTTGATAGAACTACTGGTTTATTAAAGGACAATGCTTCTAACGCGACGATAGGCCCTGATTCATATCTTGAAGGAATAATAGTTGCATAACAATTTCGATACAATTGATCTTTTAATTTTCCTTGAACAGGACCTAACATTTTAATATGATTAAAAACCTTTGCCTTCGCTTTACCGGCAATGTATAAAAGTTTTTGACCTCCATTTTCCTTATATGCATTATATGCTTTAAGAAGAATATCGAACCCTTTTATGATTTGATCTCCACCCATAAAAAGAAAATAATTTTCTGAAGAAGGAGTAACAGATTCTTTCTTTTTAGGGATTGCATTATCAATTTTGACTAATTTTTTTTCTTTTATTCCGTCTCTGGCTAAATCTAATTTCATGAAATCATTTACACAAATAATTTTGTCAGAAAATTTGTATGCCAATTTTTCAATGAAATACCAACCAAATAGATAGAAAAAAAGAATTCTAAATCCATTTAGAATTGATTTAATGGATTTTGCGCCTTTAATTGAATCTAAAGCTTCATGCACAAAATTTATTCCAGGACCATGTTGGGTCATTATAAAAGAGATGCGTTTCGGGTATAATAATTTTAAAACTACGCCAACAAGATGATCCATTGAGCCTTGAGTATGCACAATTATATTGTTACCCCTAGAAGTCTTAGAAATAGTTAAAGCTGAGATTATTGCATACAGGAACATTGTAGGAATAAGATAAAAGCGTTGGAGAAAATCTAAATTGATAGTTCTAAATACTTTATCGGATTTCGTAACTGAAATTACTTTAACATCATAATTTTGTTTTAATAGTTCTTCAACAAGATAATACGTATGATAACCTGAGCCTGATGCAAGTGGATCAGGAGGGTATCGTTGGGAAATCATATAAATTGGAATTTTTGCCATTAATCTCAATTATTAGTTTTTTTTAGTTAGTTGATATGAGAGGTGAGAAATTCATATTATCATTTATTATTTTAAGGCATAATCATTTTTAATATAGATACAAACATTCTTAATATATATAAAATCATTTTTAAAAAATCAATTATAATCATTTTCATTTTTTTTAGCATATATCAAGAACACTTTAATTAATTTCTAAGAAATTAACTTTTGGTATAGTTTATATGTTTTTTTGGCAACAAATTTCCAATTATAGTGATTTTTAACAAAATCTTCCCCATTTTTGACAATTTCTTTTCTAAAATTTGAATTTTCAATCAAATTTAAAATGCTTCTTTCAAGGTTTTCTAAATTTAATTGTTTGATTAAAATGCCCCTGTCATTATTTCCTATAAATTCGGATATCGCTCCAACATCAGTTCCAATAACAGGAATATTACAACTCATTGCTTCTAAAATAGCTAGACAAAAACCTTCTTGTAAAGAAGGTTGAATGTATATATCAGCTATAGAATAATATTTAGGTAAATCCGAGTGGTCCTTTTCTCCAAGAAATAAAACTTTCTTTTTAATTTTATTTATTCTGACTAAATTTTTTAATGTAATAAAGTAATGCCGATCCCTTATAGGCCCTATTAAAATCAGAGTACAATTAGTTATATTTTTATTCACTTTTGAAAAAGCTTTTATCAGAAGATCTTGTCCTTTATGTGCTATTATTCCAGCTACATTTAGTATAATTATTTCATCTTTCGGTAAATTGAATTCGGTTTTTAATTTTTCTTTATCATATTTTTTGAAGAATATATCATCTATACCATTGGGAATTATCGAAATTTTGTCTTTTTTAACCCCTGTTGCTCGTGCCAAATTTGCGGTATATTTACTAACACAAATTAAACGATTATAAGGAAGTCCTAAACTAAAAAAGCTGAAAATTCGCAAGATAAAATGATACAATCGCTGAGTTAGTTTACTTTTTGTGATTGAATGCTCTTCAGGAGGGACATTCTGGATTGTGAATACAATCTTTATTCTTAAGAGTTTTGCGATAATTACAGCATATATAATCGAAAAAAAGCCGTAGGTTACATGGATAATATCAATTTTTTCTTTTAGACACACTTTGAGCAGTTTAATTGCTAAAAAAAAAGAAGTATATCTTTCTTTTTGGAGGAATTGAGGAACTTTTAGAAATTTTGGATGTATATTTTTATTATTCTCTATTTCATCCTGATAGGTTTTATTTGAGATAGTAATTAAATATATTTTATTTTTTGGATTAATTTCTGCAATATTTTTGGTTATTTCACGGGTATGTACGCTGGTTCCACCAATTAAGGGAAAATAATGTTCGCTAATGATACAGATGTTCAT
>Ga0315277_10003996_pt1 | contig 19806 bp, 18 predicted proteins | sample YL17G05_15_MG_FD_203695 | JGI IMG/M metagenome (GOLD analysis project Ga0315277, IMG submission 203695) | Sediment microbial communities from Yellowstone Lake, YNP, Wyoming, USA - YL17G05_15 | ecosystem: Environmental > Aquatic > Freshwater > Lake > Sediment | place: USA: Wyoming | collected... | reverse complement strand
ACCCTGAGCGTCGTCGGGAAGACGGAATACTCCCAGTCGCGCGACAGGTGCCGTTCGACCAAAGGATCATTAACGACATACCCATACTGCTCGTCGGCGGAATTGACGATCCCCATCCGGTTGGCCAGGAAATCCGGCACATAGATGATCCCCCGGTCGAACAGTGCCGAATCGTCCCTGGCCGGATCCTCGAGCTGATTGTTGGCGGCGCCGCAGACGATCCTGGCTCTGAGCTGAGGGATCGTCCGCGGGTTGAGTATGGCGCCTGTCGCGTTCGGCGAGAAGATGTCGCATTCTTCCCGGAAGATCGCCTCATCGCCGCGCGATATGGCCTGAGCCACAAGGTCCCGGCCGGTCAATTCTTGGCGAAGGGAATCGACAACCCGGGGATTGATGTCGCAGGCGATGATCCTCCGGACACCTTTTTCGAAAAGAAAACGGATGAGCGGGCCGCCCACATTACCCATCCCCTGGACGGCGATGACTTTGCCTCTGAGGTCGCCCTTCTCCATGTATTCAAGCGCCGCCTCCATGGCGCAGACAATCCCTCGGGCCGTGGGAACGGAAGGATTGCCGCTCCCTCCCCACTCTTCCGGGACGCAGATCGTATACCGGGTGCGCGAGAAAACGTTGGCCATATCGGCCACGGTCGTTCCCACGTCCTCCGCGGTCACATAACAGCCGTGGAGCGAACTGATGAAACGGCCGTACTCGCTGTAAATATACCTGCGCACCTCGGGGTTTTCGGCGTCAACGTCCGGACGGCGGGCCATGACCCCTTTGCCGCCTCCCCACCAAAGTCCGGCCAGGGCGCTCTTGTGGGTCATCCCCTTGGCAAGTCGAAGTCCGTCCCGAAGGTAATCCTCAACTGAATCGTAAGTCCAGTAACGGACCCCCCCGGCCGCCTGGCCGCGACAGGTCCGGTGCACGAACGCCCCTTGCAGCGTATCGTGCTTCTCCGTCACCTGGAAGAACAGGCCTTCGTGCCCGGCGAAATCGCGCCGGTCGCTCTCGAGAAATTCGGCCAGCGGCTGGAGCTGCGGGTGAGAGCACTTGACCTTCTTTTGGACCGGATCATAGACCAGATAAAACCGCCGGATCTTCTCCTTGCGGAGGAACCCGACAAAGTCAGACGGGCTGAGCCCCACGAGATGACTCATCTAATCACTCCTTCCGTGAAATCCGGGACCGGCTTATTTCAAAAAGCCTTTGCGCTCGAGCAGGGGCTCGACCTTGGGCTCCCGGCCGCGGAACCGCTTGAAGAGCGCCATGGCATCCTCGGAGCCGCCCCTGGCCAGGATGTTTTCTCTGAAGCTCTTGGCGGTCGCCTGATCGAAGAGGCTCGTCTCCTTGAACGCCTGGAAGGCGTCGGCATCGAGCACCTCGCTCCAGATGTAGCTGTAGTATCCGGCCGAATAGCCGCCGCTGAAGATGTGCTGGAAATGGGGGCTTCTGTAGCGGACGACGATCTCGGGGATCAGGCCGATCTTTTTCATGGCAGCGTTCTCAAAGGCAACAGCGTCCTGTTCCACGGCCTCGCCGAGCGTGTGCCAGTCCATATCCAGGTAACAGGCGGCCATATATTCGACCGTGGCGAAGCCCTGGTTGAAGAGGCCCGCCTTCTTGATCTTGTCAACGAGCTCCCGAGGGATGGGCTCGCCCGTCTGATAATGCCTGGCATAGGTCCTGATGACTTCAGGATCCCCCGCCCAATTCTCCATGATCTGGGAGGCGAGCTCGACGAAATCGCGCGGCACGTTGGTCCCGGAGAGAGACTCGTAGGTCACGTTCGAAAACAGATCATGCAGGGCGTGGCCGAGCTCGTGGAACATCGTCTGCGCTTCCTCGAACGTGATGAGGGAAGGCTTCTCGGCCGTAGGCTTTGTGAAGTTCCCGACGTTATAGTTGATGGGCGTCACCTTCCGGCCGTCCCGGACAGACTGCTCCCTGATTGAGCCCGACCAGGCGCCCCCCCGCTTGGAAGGCCGCGGGAAATAATCCGTGTAAAGGATGCCGATATGTGTCCCGTCGGCTTCCTTGACCTCGAAGACCTCGACATCGGGATGATAGACGGGGATGTCGGTGCGCGGCTCGAACTTAAGCCCCCAGAGCTTGCCGGCCACATCGAAGGCGCCCTGGCGGACCGCCTTGAGCTCGAAGTAGGGCCGCAGGGCCTCGTCATCAAGGTCGTATTTCGCTTTTTTCAGTTTTTCGGCATAGTACCACCAATCCCAGGGTGAGAGCTTGAAGTTGCCGCCTTCCTTGTCAATCAGGGCCTGGAGATCTTTCGCTTCTGTCTTGGCCATGGCCAGGGCCGGACCCCAAAGCTGGTTGAGGAGCTTATAAACGCCGGCCGGCGTCTTGGCCATGTTCTCCTCGAGCACATAGTCGGCGTGCGTTTTATAGCCGAGCAGGCTGGCGCGTCTGACCCGCAGGGCGGCGATCTTCGCGAGACCGGCCTTGTTGTCAAATTCGTTCGCGTTGTCGCCGCGGCTGATGAACGCCTTGAAGAGCTTCTCCCGAAGGTCGCGGCGCGCCGAGTATTGAAAGAAGGGAATGCAGCTCGGCTTGTGGAGGGTGAAGACCCATTTGCCTTCGAGGCCCTTGGCTTTGGCCGCTTCGGCCGCGGCCGTTACGACGTCCGGCGGCAGGCCGGCCAGGTCCTCGGGCGCTTCGAGGACGAGACTGAAACCATTATCTTCCTTGAGGACGTTCTCGCCGAATTTGACCGTGAGGACGGCCAACTCCTCATTGATCGCCCGGAGCTCCGTCTTCTTTGTCTCGTCGAGGGCGGCACCGTTACGGACGAACTCTTTATAGGTTTTTTCCAGAAGCTTGGCCTGCTCGGGAGTCAGACTGAGAGAATCTTTGCCTTCCCAGACGGCCTTGACCCGCTGGAACAATTTGTCATTGAGAGAGATATCATCTTTGTGCTTGGCCAGGACAGGCGCGATCTCGGCCTCGATCTTCTGAAGCTCCTCATTCGTATTGTTGTCGGTCAGGGCGTAAAAGACGTTGTTGACCTTGGTCAGAAGCTCGCCCGTGCGCTCGAGGGCCTCGATCGTATTGGCGAAAGTCGGGACCTCGCCGCTCGAAGCGATGGCCTCGGCCTCATTCTTCTGCCGGGCCATGCCTTCCTCGAAGGCCGGCATGTAGTGGGCCTCTTTGATCTCCGGGAACGGCGGCGTTCCAAATGGAGCCGTCCATTCCGTGAAGAACGGGTTCGTCCCGGCCGCCGCGGCCGGCTTCGGCTCCTGCTTTTTGGCACAAAAGAAAGAACCGAGTATCAAGACCACGGCAAGGATCAGAAAAACAAGCTTCTTCTTTCCCACTGTTGAGCTCCTTTCTATTTAATCCTGACCGGCCGGTTGAAAGCGCCGGTTGCTCCGAAAGAATAGATATATTGCCTCAAACTATCGGCTCTTGGCAATACTGAACCGAATAGAGCAGCTGCTTTTCATATGATGAACACTATGGGCAATATGGAAATGGCCAAGCGACCTCGAAGGTCTCTGCTAGTCTTCGTGGATCAGAATATTTCGCCGGCGCTGCCGCTTTTAAGGTAGAGGGCTAATATGCGGAAGAGGATGAGGATGATCCCCCCGGCCATGACCAGGGCATAGACGGTCAGGAATAGGACATGAAGCAGCGAATTTTTCCGGGAGGTGTCGAGGGGGAAAAAGAGGTCGGTCACGGTCTTGCCGAAGAGGATGATCAGCAGGATGATGCCCAGGCCCGAGCGATAAAAATATTTCGAAGCCTCCTGAATAGTGACGGTCCTCATCAAGAGCAACGGAAATATCAGCCAGGCCGTCACGGCCCAGATAAACACGAAAAGGGCGATCTTCCTTGTCTTGGGGGAAGCGATAGCGGAAAGACGGGGCACGGCTCAAGCATACCCGTCCCCGGCCGCAGCGTCAATGACTTTGGCGGGCCGGCCGGGCAAAAAGGACGATTAGAGCAAGAATGAGCAGGACGGCATCCGTCAGGATCAGGGTCAGATCAGCCCGGCGGCTGAAACTCCCGAAGCAGCCGCAGGATGTGTCGATCCCACGGGCCAGGGCGAAGGCGACGAGCCCGATGAACCCGATGAGCTGCAGAGATATGAGCAGGGCGCTCGAACGCTTGAGGACTCCGATGATGAGGAAAGCGCCGCTCACGACCTCCACCCATGGGAGCACGAGCGCCACGAGGAACGCCGGCGCACGCGAAACCACCTGGTAGTTTTCAATGCTCTGGGCAAAGCCGAGGGGGTCGATGATCTTCAGAACACCGGCCCAGACAAAGACCCCTCCGACGATGATCCTGAAGAGAAGGAGCGGCCAGCGGTTGCGGATCACGGCGACTTTTCCTCCGGGAGGCCGGCCGCGCTCCACTCCAACCAGCCTCCGGTGAAGACCCGGATATCGGCATATCCCCGGTCATGGATGATCTTGGCCAGGGCAAGGCTCGTCCGGCAGTCTCCGCCTTCGCAATAGATAATCAGGGTCTGGGCCCCCGGAAAAGCGAGCGTTTTGAGCCGATCTGAACCGGCATCCTTTTTCCCTGAGGGTTGGTACTCGTCCAAAGGAATAGGCAGTGCGCCGGGGATGTGCCCGGCCGCAAAATCATCGCGGCCGCGGCTATCGATGAAAAGCAGGCCGTCCTCCCCCTGTATTCTCCGGGCAAACAGATCCTCCGCTTCAGCCAGAGTGACGAACCGGATCCCCGAGTATTCCCCGCGGTCAAGGAAGCCCTCCCGGAACTCACCGGCCGCGAACCGGCGGAGGAGCGGGAAATGGACAACGAAACCGAAGACAACGCTCAGGACGATGATGAGGAGGACGCCCCGGAGGAGGCTTCTCATGGAAACAGCGTCTTGTACTTGACCAGTCCGGCCCGCAGGATCTCCAGCCCGCGTTTGATCTTATCCACTTCTATGACATAGGCCATCCGGACCTCGTCCAGCCCCTTACCCGGCGTCGCGTAAAATCCGGCGGCCGGTGCGACCATGACGGTCTCGCCGTCGAGGTTGAACTCGGTCAGCATCCAGACGACAAAATGATCGCAATCCTTGATCGGCAGCTTGACGGTAATGTAGAAAGCGCCCTGAGGTTTGTAGGCGATGACTCCGGGAATATTTTTAAGCCCTTCGTAGAGCACATCCCGGCGCCGCTGATATTCCTCCCGCACCGGCTTGAAATAGTCCGTCCCCATTTGGTAAGCGGCCAGGGCGGCCTTTTGCTCGACGCTCGGAGGACAGAGCCTGGCCTGAGCGAAGCGCAAAACCGAATCGAAAACATCGCAGTTGCGCGTAATCAGGGCTCCGATCCGGGCTCCGCAGCAGCTGAACCGTTTGGAGATGCTGTCCACGACAATGGCTCGGTCCTCGATAGCGGGGAACTCGAGGATGCTCCTATGGACGGCGCCGTCGTAGACGAACTCCTTGTAGACTTCGTCGCCGATCAAGAAAAGATTACGCTCCTTGACTATGGCGGCGACCCGTCCGAGCTCCTCGTCGGTATAGACCGTTCCCATGGGGTTGTTGGGAGAACAGAGGAGGATCGCCTTTGTCCGTGGCGTGATCTTGGCTTCAATATCCGCCCGGGAAGGGAGCCGGAAGCCGTCCTCGACCCGCAAGGGCAAAGGCACGATCTTGATCGAGGCGATCGAAGCGTAGCCGTTGTAGTTCGTGTAGAACGGCTCGGGGATGATGATCTCGTCGCCGGGATTCCCGACCACACTGAAGGCGAACAGGATGGCCTCGGATCCGCCGGTGGTGATGATGATATGGTTGGCCACGAGCGGGATGTTGTACCGCCCGAAGTAGTCGGCGACGGCCTGACGCAACTCGAGAAACCCCTGGGCCGGCCCGTAGGACAGGACGGGATCTTTGAAGCCATGGAAAGCATCCATGACGGGCTGCGGGGTGGGGATATCGGGGTCGCCGATGTTCAGGAAATAGACCTTGATGCCTTTTTTGAGGGCCTCGTCGGCATAAGGCTTGAACTTCCGGATAGGAGAAGCTTGGATCGTACGGCCCCGCTCGGAAATAACCATTTATAATTGCTCCTTATGAAATAATATGGCCTTATGATTATGGAGCAAGGGAGGGGTTTTTGTCAAAAGCGTGAATAGACAGGAGCCAGACTCTCGCGCCCTATGATATCAGACAACTATTCAGACGACGCGCCGCTCTAGGATTCCCGGAGTCCACGACCGGGATGATATACTTCTACCCCCCTCCTCACGCGGCGGAACCGATCACCCGCGACGACTCAATGGAGCGGCCTTCCCGGCACGCCGGCGTCGATCTTCACCAAGCCGGGGCCGGCCCAAGGAAGGGGCGGCACCCTCACTTTCCCCAAGCCGAGATTGGTCACGAAGAGGCTCTGCCGTTCGCCCTTGCCCGTGCCGAAGAAGAGGCTGGCCGGAAAGTCAAACGGGGCATACAGAGGCAAAGTGTCCGGGACACGGAATGCCGCCACCGTCTCCTGCGATTTGTCCAGGAGGTTGAGGCGAACGACCGCAGACCTGGTCAACACGGCCACATAGAGGTTTCCGTGCACGTCGAGGGCGACGCCGTCCCCACCTACTGGGAGCGGAGCCCTATATAGCGGCGATTCCGGCACATCTTGGAGCATCGCCCAAAGCTCAGGTAACCCGAGACTGCCGTCCGGCCACACCGGGATCCGCAGCACGGTGCCTTTCTCCGTGTTCGTTACGTAGAGGCTGTCACGGTAGTAAGCGATGCCGTTGGCTCCGATCGGGACGATATTCCCCAGCACACCGGTACCCGTGAGGAGCTCATCTCGCAAGCACAGTTCCGCCGTTCCTCCGCGCGGGATGCGCCAGATTCCGCCCTGTCCGAAAGGAGGCGGTGGGCCGATCAAAGATACGGATTCGGTGATATACAGGGTGCCGATATTATCGAAGGCGAGGCCGTTCGCGAAGAAGATCTGATTGCTGCCCGGCAGGAGCTCGATATTCCCCTCCCGGTCCATCCGATAGACTCCCCTGGCGGACCCGGCCGCCAAGGCGATATAGAGGTCTCCGTTGGCGGTAACCATGAGGCCTCCGATTGTCCCCTGGCCGATCTCAACGGAGAACAGCTGCTCGCCGGCAGGCGTGAACTTCCAGATCAGGATGTACTCGATGTTCACGGGGGGCTCCCCGACGCTGCGGACCTCCCCGACACTGACGTAGACGTTACCGACCTTATCGACCGCGACGCCCCTGGGACTGACGCCCGGCATCGGGATGAAGGCCGGGAATATGCCCGCCGAGGCGGCCGTGGTCGTTCCGCCGGCCTGAAAGACGAGCGCGAATAGCACGATCGGCAGCAGCAACAGCCACCATCGATCAGCGAGCCTCGATTTTCCCTTTTTCATGATACCCTCCTTTATTTATTGGAAAGAATAAGCACGGAAATTATCGCTGATAAGCAACTCCTTTTCTTCTGAGAAAAAAAGAAAATTCCCACCCCTCATTCAGTCACAATCAATTGTCACCACCCCCTTTATGTCTCGCCCAGTATTCGGCGGTCTTTTTCAAAGACTCGAGAATTCGGCCTTCTGCCATAGCCCCGTCCCTCTATTCGGAGTAACCGTACTATTTTGCTATTGATTTGTCAATTCTTTAATTATCAGAGGGTTAGTTGCCTTGCCAAAGCCCTTCGATTTTGCTATGTTTGCCCCAAGACGAAAAGCCCATGCTGAAAGACCCGGCGGCCCTCATCATCCGGAAAAAAGCCTGGGCCGGTTATGTCCTATTGGGCCTGAGATCGCCCCGGGTTGCGCGCGGGGCGAAACCGGGTCAATTCCTGATGGTCCGGGTCAGCGGCCAGCCCTATCCCCTGCTGCGGCGGCCGTTGAGTATTCACGCCTGTGACGAGGACGGCGTCGAGATCTTCTTTGCCCGGTCTGGTCTCGGGACGGGGATACTGGCCGATAAGAAAAAAGGAGAAACGCTCGACATCCTCGGGCCTCTGGGAAAAGGGTTCGTCCTGCCTAGGGTCCCAAAGGGAAAAACGTTTTACCTTGTCGGCGGCGGCCGGGGGATCGCCCCGCTGTACTTCCTTGCCCGGGAGCTGCAGGCAAGAGGCGGCCATCCCCGGGTTTTCTATGGCGGAAAGACCGAGGCCGATCTGCCTCTCCTCCGGAACTTCGCTGCCCAAAAGATGGAGGTTTTCATCTCCACGGACGACGGTTCGGCCGGCTTCCCCGGGTTGGTGACGGCCATGCTCGAAAAGGAGCTGGCCCGGTCCGTCCCGCCGGCCCAGTTATTCGCCTGCGGTCCTGACCCGATGATGAAGAGGATCGCGGAGGTCGCGGCGGAACGTCAGATCCCAGCCCAACTCTCCCTCGAGTCGATCATGGGCTGCGGGATCGGGGCTTGCTGGGGCTGCGTCCGGAAGGTCCTGAGGGGCGGCAGCGCCGAGTGGGTCAAAATCTGCGAGGAGGGGCCGGTATTTGCTGCCGGCGAGGTTGTCTGGGATGAAGAAAAACAGCCATAGTGCTAATGGCCGCGTTAAGAAAAGGCCGCTCCCCGACCTTGCCGTCGATTTGGGCTTTCTGAAGCTCCGTAACCCGGTGCTCGCCGCCAGCGGCACGTTCGGCTACGGCCTTGAGTTCAAGCCCTTTGTCGACCTCGACAAGCTGGGCGGTATTGTCGTCAAGGGGCTCTACTTCAACCCGCGTCCGGGCAACCCGCCGCCGCGCCTGGCCGAGTCTCCGAGCGGACTGATCAATTCGATCGGACTGCAAGGCATCGGCGTTAAGTCGTTCTGTGAAAAAGTCCTGCCGCAGCTCCAAGTCCTACAAACACCAATCATCGTCAACGTGTGCGGGGAGACCGACGAAGAGTACGCGGCCGTCATCGATTACCTGAACAAGGACGGGAGGATCGCCGCCTACGAGCTCAACATCTCCTGCCCGAACGTGAAGAAAGAGGGACGCTGCCCGGCCCTCAGCCCCGATCACACCTTCGCGCTCGTCAAGCTCGCCAAGGAGACGAGCCGGCGCCCGCTCATCGTCAAGCTCTCCCCGAACGTGACGGACATCGTGAGCGTCGCCCGGGCGGCCGAGGAGGCGGGAGCGGATGCCATCTCCCTCATCAACACGCTCCTGGCCATGTCTATCGATACCGAGACGCGCCGGCCCCGGCTGGCCAACATCTTCGGCGGGTTGAGCGGACCAGCTATCAAACCCATCGCCCTGCGGATGGTTTACCAGGTGGCCTCAAGGGTGCGGATCCCGGTCATCGGGATGGGTGGCATCATGACCGGACGCGACGCCCTCGAGTTCCTCATCGTCGGCGCCAAGGCCGTGGAGGTCGGCACGGCCAATTTTGTCGACCCCGGAGCATCTCTAAGGATCGTCAGAGAAATACAAGAGTATTGCCGGGGAAAAGGTGTTTCCAGGGTCGAGGATATGATCGGCACGCTGATAACCGAATAATCAGGTATCGCGAGGAAAGGATGGACCCGAAAGAAAAAATCATAATCGCCCTCGACGTGGGGACGAAGCGAGAAGCCTTGGCCCTGGCGGAGGCGCTCAAAGAGGCGCGGGTCTTCAAGATCGGCCTGGAGCTATTCACGGCCGAAGGGCCGGCGCTGCTCGAGGAAGCCGTCCGGATGGGGAAAAGGCCGTTCCTCGACCTCAAGTACCACGACATTCCCAACACCGTTGCCGGAGCGGTCCGGTCCGCCACCAGGAAGGGCGTCCATATGCTCACGCTTCACACCTCGGGCGGAATAGAGATGATGGCCGCGGCCGCGCGGGCAGCGTTGGAAGAATCTGCCAGAACGGGTAAAGAGAGGCCGGTCCTCCTTGGAGTCACGGTTCTGACGAGTCTCAAGGACGAGGATCTCCGCCGGATCGGCTTCGCCCACGCCGTGGCCGATCAGGTCCTCAGGCTGGCCGTCCTGGCCAAGGACTCAGGCCTTGACGGCATCGTCTGTTCCCCCCACGAAATCGAAAGCATCAAGAGAGAATGCGGCGGCGATTTCCTCGTCGTCACTCCGGGGATACGGCCGGCCTGGGCGGCGGCCCAGGATCAGAAGCGGATCATGACCCCTGCCGAGGCGATCAGCAAGGGAGCAGATTACCTGGTCATCGGCCGGCCAATCACTGGGGCGCCTTCCCCCCAGGAGGCCTTTCTCAGAGTTCTTGCCGAACTAGAAGAGTCTTAGAAAAACGCCATCACTCCGCGGATGGCGAAGGCCGCTCCGAGGATGATACCCACAACGGCCATCAGCACGATGGTGACCACGACACTGACGATAAAATAGCCCGTGACCTTCTCCTTCGGAGTCCCCATGAGGGGCGTCATGAATCCCAGATACATGATGTAAAGTCCGTATAGAGAGCCGAGAATGCCCAGGACCCCGAGGGCGGGGATGAGGTTGAAGATGCCCATGATCCAGACAGGTGTCATGGAGTAGACGGCCAGCTTCATGGCCAGAGGAAGGCTCTGGGTGGAGGAGAAGTTCGGCGCCAAGGCATTGATGATAAACCCGAGCGCGTAGACGAGCACCAGGCTGAGGATATAGGAGAAGATGGCGTAGAGAAGAGCCCGGGTCATCCAGCTTCCGCCCGCATAGGGAATGCGGAAACCGAGCACGGCCCAGCCGAGGAACTGGGCCACGGCCGGAATGGCGGCCAGGATGACTGCATACGGGACGAAGAGCTGCTGGATGGTGGTTGGTTCATCTTTGATCTTGACCCATTCTTCCTTGGGCTTGAGAAGGATTGCCTGTACTCTTGCGACTAGATTCATGATGCGCCTCCTTGGTTGATAATGGGGAAACTATAATATGGTCAGGGGTGTCTAGTCAATGGAAAACTTGGGGGGGGCAAAGACTTGGGGAAGGAGTGGAGGCGCGGGGCGGACTCGAACCGCCGAATCGAGGTTTTGCAGACCTCTCCCTTAGCCACTTGGGTACCGCGCCTTTTCGTTCATAAGGACGTTGCTGGAGCGGGCGATGGGATTTGAACCCACGACCTTCTGCATGGCAAGCAGACGTTCTACCCCTGAACTACGCCCGCGTCGGGGTCATCCGGGTTAGGCTCTGTAAAACTAACAGAAAGCAGGAATTGTGTCAATACAAGAGGGGAACGGAGAGGGGCCGAAAGGCTATTTGCCCTGGACCGTCTGTCCCTTGACGATGGAGTCCGAGCAGGAAAGGATCTTTACGGTGGCCGTCCTCTTCCCCACATCGATGACGACCGAGTTGCCGACCCCGATCTGCGGCAGGTCCTTCCGGACCTCGAGTGACTGGGGGTTCCGGATCCTGTTGTAGATCGTCAGCTGCTGGCCGACCTGAATCCCGGTCTCTTCGCCGATGTCGATGATGGCCCAGCCTCCAGACCCGATCTGGTTATAATCTCTCTCCAGGTAGATGATCGTGCCGACCGGCCCGGTCACCCCCTCGGCATAGGCCTCGTATCCAATATCTTTCCCCAACATCGTCTCTTTCTCTTCAAAAGGCAAAAGATAGCTCCCCAATGTGAGCCGTCCGCAGGACTTCTCGATCCTGGCGACAGCCCGATTGTCTTCCAGGAAAACAATGTGGGCACGGCCCCGTTTGTTCGCCAGATACCCGAAATCGCCGACGCGGCCGCCGATCTCGACGACCAGGAACACCTGGCCGATCTCGAGACCGTCCTGCTTGCCCTTGTTCAAGAAGACAATGTCCGAATCCGAGAACATGACCTTCTCGTAGCCCTTTTCGGCTGCCGTGATCATTAGGTCCGGGAGATCTCCTTCGTAGATAAAGAGCGCGCAATAGAGGTCGACCTCGGCGATGACGGGATAGGCCTCCCGGAAAATTTTGGCCCGTTCGATCTGGTGCTGGACCTGCTCTTGGTCGTCGGAAACGATCTGAGCGGCCGCCGGCACGAAGAAGGCCGTCAGCACGGTCACCATCAAGACAGCGAAAAGAGCCCGGTTGTGGGGAAAATGTCTCATCTTGGCTCCTTTACCTCACGGTCATCTTATCTGTTTTTTCATTATAGACAGGGGTTTATGGGCTGTCAATAAATTAATTTCAGACGACTTGACAGCCCCCTGTCTTATCTTTAACATAAAAGGCAGCCGTCTCAACGATTTAGTCGCATGAGGGAGAAGGAGGTTCGAAATGAATAAGAAAGAAACCATCGTCCGGATGTCCAAGGATGCGGGGATCACGGCCCTCCAGGCGGCCAAGGCGTTTTCGTCGCTCTTGGAGGGGGTCAAGGGCACCCTGAGAAAGGGGGGAAAGGTCACTTTTTCCGGGTTTGGGAGCTTCGAAGTCAAGAAGAGAAGGGCCCGCAAGGGCCGGAATCCCAAGACTGGCGCCGAAGTCGCCATCCCGCCGAAGAACAGGGTCAAATTCAACCCGAGCAAGAGCCTCAAGAATTCGCTCTGATCCGCACCCCCGCCCGATTGGACAAGCGGGCGCAAATCCTCTAGAATAGCGTCTCTCTGAAACCGTTGAAGCGCCACAAGGTCAGAATCGCCCTGCTCTTTGGCGGCCGCTCGGCCGAACACGAAGTTTCCCTGGCCTCGGCTGCTGCCATATATAAGAACATCAATAAGACCCGGTACGCCGTGATCTCGATCTTCATCGACAAAAGGGGCCGTTGGCGGCGGGTCGCTTCCCCGCTCCTTGCGCCGGAGAAGCTCCAGAACGGGCCCTCGTCCTCGTTCCTCCCCTGGGAGGCGCTCTCCTCGCTCCCGCGGCGGGTCCGGGCCGACATCTATTTTCCTGTCCTCCACGGTCCCTACGGCGAGGATGGGACCATCCAAGGCCTCCTCGAGATGGCTGACGTCCCCTATATGGGAGCGGGTGTGCTCGCCTCGGCGACCGGGATGGATAAGGCCGTGATGAAGGTCCTCTTCGCCGACCGGAACCTGCCTATCGTCCAGCACCGGGTTTTTGGGGAGGTCGAGTGGAAAAAATCCCAGAAGGCCGTACTCGGCTTGATCGGGAAGGAATTCCGGCTCCCCTTCTTTGTCAAACCGGCCAACCTCGGATCAAGTGTCGGCATCAGCAAAGTGAAAAACCGAGGCGACACGGAAACGGCCCTGGCCCGTGCCTTCCGCTACGACCGGAAGGTCATTGTCGAGGAAGGGATCAAAGGCCGGGAGATCGAATGCAGCGTCCTCGGGAACGACGAACCGCGCGCTTCGCTCCCCGGCGAAGTCATCCCCTACCGGGAGTTCTACGATTACCGGGATAAATACCTGGACGGCAAAACGCGTTTCCATATCCCGGCCGACCTTCCCGCGTCCGTTATCCGGGAGGTCCAACGGCTGGCCGTCGAAGCCTACCTGGCTGTGGAATGCTCGGGGATGGCCCGGCTCGACTTCTTCCTGGAGGACGGCACGCGAAAGCTTTACGTCAACGAGATCAACACCATTCCGGGTTTTACCGAGATCAGCATGTACCCCAAGCTCTGGGGAGTGAGCGGGATTCCCTTCGGCCGGCTCATCGAAAAGCTCATCCACCTGGGCCTGGAGAGGCATCGCCGGAAAAAGCGCTGCCTGGAAAGGCTCGCCCGATGAGGATCCTGGGGCTTGACTTCGGCGACGTGCATGTCGGGCTGGCCTTGAGCGACCCCCTGGAGCTCACCGCCCAGCCCCTGGGCCTATACCATCTTCGCGGGCAGGCCGAAAACAAAGCCTACTTCGGCGACCTCATCCGCAAGCAAGAAGTGGGCGAGATCGCGATTGGGTTGCCATTGCGCATGGACGGGAGCTCGGGCACGCGGGCCGAAAAGACGCGCGTCTTCGCGGCCTGGCTGGAGAAGACCTTCGGGCTTCCAGTCGTTCTTTGGGACGAGCGATTGACCACCCGGCAGGCGATCGGCATCATGCACGAGCAAAAAATCCGGACCAGGGCCAAGCGAACGGTCGAGCACCAAATCTCCGCCGCCCTCATCCTCCAGGCCTACCTCGATTCGCGCCGCGCCCACTGCCATGTTCCACAAGATCGTTAAGACCGGGTTCGCTCTCGCCTCAATCGCGCTCCTCGCCCTGCTCGTTTGGCTCGCGGTCTCACTCTACCGTCCGCATGCCTTCGCCCCGGGAGAGGTATTCGTGGAACTCGAGAAGGGGATGGGGGCGAGCGCCGTAGCCCGCCTTCTGGAGGAAAGGGGGATCATCAGTTCCCGGCATTCTTTCATCATGAGTTACCGGCTCTTCTATCATCCTCGGAAGATCAGGGCGGGCGAGTACGCCCTGACTTCTCCTCTGAGGTCTAAAGAGGTCCTGGATATCTTGGTCAAGGGGAAAACCTATCTCCACTCTATAACAGTCTCCGAAGGGCTGACGGCCTGGGAGATTGCCCCGCTCATCGTTCCTTTTCTGGACGACGGTCAGGACGGTTTCGCGGCAGCGTTCCGCGACGTCGGGATCATCGGCCCGATCGACCGCGAGGCGGATAACCTGGAGGGATACCTTTTCCCCGAAACATATTCCTTCCCCAAGGGCATTTCTTCGGCTGACGCTGTCGGAGCCATGGTCGGCCAGTTCCGGGCAACGTTCAGCGGCGACTGGATGGCGCGGGCCGAATCCCTCAAGATGAGCGTCCGACAGGTTGTGACCCTGGCCTCGCTGATCGAGAAAGAGAGCTCGGTCCCAGAGGAAAAGAAGCTGGTCTCGGCGGTCTTCCATAACCGCCTGCGGATCGGGATGAAACTCGATTGCGATCCCACCATCATCTACGCCCTCAAACTGAAAGACCTCTTCCACGGGAACCTGACCAAGAAGGATATGTCCCTCGATACGCCATACAACACATACCGGAATCCTGGGCTTCCGCCAGGCCCCATCTGCAACCCCGGCCGAGCCGCGCTCGAGGCGGCCCTCTACCCGGCCAAGGAGCCCTACCTGTATTTTGTCTCCCGGAACGACGGCAGCCATCACTTCAGCCGGACCTTCACCGAGCACCAAAATGCCGTCCGCCGCTTTCAGAAAAAACGCTAGCCCAAGTCCCCCAGAGCCCTCCGCAGCGGAGCGGGCACGGTTCCTCTCGGCTTACCGAGAGGAGAGCGGAACGAGGACAGGGAGCGGATTTTTCTCGCCGGGAAAAATCTGCGTCTTTCTGAGGGACTCTCCCGAGCTTCCCCCGAGCCTTTACTTGCAAAAAAATATATTTCTGCTATATTAATCAATCGTCTTTTTTGGCTAGAATTGGCATCCTTCTTGCATGCTTTTTATGGTGGATAGCGATGCGCTTTCCAGAGGAGGAATCATGAAAGCGAAAGGAATTATTGTCCCCGTTCTTCTGATCGCTCTAGTGCTCAGCTTGATGGCCAGCCTGAGCGTTGCGGCCCAGCAAAAGGACAAGGACAAGAAAAAAGAACAGGCGAAGCAGCAGGAAAAAATCTTCATCCCCAAGGAAGTGAAGTCGGTCATCCAGGAAGGGCTGGCTGCCCGGCAGGGACGACAGGATATCCCGGTCAATGTCTTCCACAGCCTCTATCTTCCGGCCAGAGAGAACTTTCAGGTCGTCTTCTTGATGAACATCAAGAACTCAGCCCTCGGGTTTGCGCCGGTAACAGCCGCTCCGGCCGAGCCCAAAGCCGAAAAGAAAGGCCCTCAGGAGACGCCGGTTCAGGAAGCCGTCGAGAAACTGCAGGCCAGCTTTAATGTCTTCCTTCAGATCAACCGCCTGAACGAATCCGGTGAGCCCCAGGTCTTCAGGGAGATCTATGTCCCGGCCAACATCCAGGTTCCGGCTGCCGGGTTTGATCCCGAGAAAGAGGACCTCTACAGCATCGGCTATCCGCTGCCTTTCGGGCACTATCTCCTGGCCATTGCCGTGACCTCCCTCGACCTTCAACAAATGGGGATCGCCTACCATGAGTTCACCATCCCCGACCCTTCTCAGTTCTCAAAGACCCTGGACACGACCCCCGTTTTCTTTGTCAAGCAGATGGACCAGATGGAGTCGGTGGAGCAGCGCACGGTCTTCCATAAGGGCCTTTTCACCTACTCCGTCCTCAAGGTCGTCCCCAACATCGAGAGGGTCTTCCAACCGGGCGAAAACCTGGACATCTTCTTCTTCATCTTCGGCGCCCAGCCCAACCAATCTCAGCAGTACGATCTCGAGATCAACTTCGAGATAAAACAGGGAGAGCAGTCCTCCATCAAGTGGTCTCCCCAGACATACAACTCCCCCTTGATCAGCCAGCCGCTGCCGATGAAACAGACGGTCAGAATCAAGAAAGGTGAAGAGCCGGAGCGGATTGAGCAGCGCGACCTGCCGGCCGGAAGCTACACGCTATTCATCAACATCCTCGACAAGGTCTCCCAGAACACGGTAGTCAAGACAGTCGATATCACGGTGAAATAGGGATTCGCCCCAGGCTCAGCTCATCTCGACCTGTTTCTTGAGGTAATCCAGGAGCTGCTTGGCCACGCCGGCCTTCTCGTGGCCGGGGGCGAGCGCGAGGAATTTCTCCAGACTCTCCACGGCCTCCGTGACTTTGTTCTGCCCGATATAGAGAGTCCCGAGCTGGTAATAGGCGTCGGCATAATCTGGCTTAAGGGCGATGCACTTGGTGAAAGAATCGAGCGCCGCCTCGCCTTCTCCCGTGCTGACCTGGCAAAGGCCCAGGTTGTAGAGGACATCCGGGTCGTCAGCGCTGATCTCCAGCGCCTCCCGGTAGAGCGTCTTGGCTTCTTCGTAACTCCCGGCCTTGGCCAGGCTCTCCGCCAGCTCTTTGCTGGCGCTGTAGCTCCCGGGATTGAGCTCCAGCGCTCTGGCAAAGGCCCCCCTCGCCTCTTCGCCCTTTTCCATCTTCTTGTAGGCCAGGCCAAGGTTGAAATAATAGGCCCACTGGGTCTGGTTGAGTTTGATCGCCTCCTCATAAGAAGCGGCCGCCTCGGCGAACTTGTTTCCGGCGAAGAGCTTGTTCCCTTGGAGGAAGAGTTTGTCCGATTCCGACATCGTCCTCATCGCCTCAGCGCCCGCGGGCTCCAGTTTGACTTCGAATGTGGTCGCCTCGGCGATGTTGACCTTGACTTCGATCGAGCGCGGCGCGAAACCCTCTCTTTTAAAACTGACCATATAGAAGCCCGGCGAGAGGCCGATCTGGGTGAACTGACCCTCCCGGCCGGTTTTGAGGTCAAATTTCTGCGAACCCAATTTCGACGAGACGATTGACACCTCTACTCCGTCCAGCGGTTTTCCGGCGGCGTCCATGACCTTGCCCTCAATCCGGCCTTGATACTGGGCCCATCCCGAAGCGGCCATTAGCACCAGAACAGAAAATAAGGCTATTTTTTTCGATACCATTGCGGCTCTCCTTTCAAAAAAAAGGGGACGGTTCTATTTTTTTCTCCCCATTATTTTTTGATCCCTGCCCGGGCTTTTTCGAGGAGCGCTTTGACGGCGGGCTGGTTGGCGTCGAGCTGGAGCGACTTCTGGAGAAGCGGCAACGCCTGGTCGGGCCGATCGAGGTTGAGCTGGCACTCTCCAGCCAGGTTCAGGACGCTCACTTCGGTCGCCTCGGCAAGGAGCTTCTCGAGATAGCCCAGGGCTGAAGCCCAATCCTTGAGCGCGGCATAGTCGGCGGCCATGACCTTGGCCGCCTCGCGTGACGGCCCGCCGTCTTCAGCCGGCTTCAGGACGTCCAGAGAATCCTGGTACCGCCCGACCGAATACAGGACACGGCCGAGGAGAAACCGGGTGGATCCATCGTCTCTGAGCTTGAGGGCGTCCTCGGCAAGCGTCAGGGCCTTCTCGTACTGGCGGGTCAGGAAATACTCGGTGCTGAGTGATGCGAGGTCCTGGGAATTCGGGAAAGCCGGGTTCCCTTTGGCATAAACCCAGGGCAGGACCGGAGCGGCCTGGGAAAGGAGGACGAAGTTTTCCCTGGCGGTCAGCACCTTCTGCCCGTTCCCGTCGACGAGAGAAAGTTCGGCCGAATAGTAGCCGGGTTTGATCGCCGCGAGAGAAAATGTCCCTGTATCTAGACCTTCCCCATCCTCGGTCTGGACCTCGGAGAAAGCCTTTCTCTGGCTGAAAGCGACCGCCTGGGAATCGGCCTCCCGGACTTCCAGAACGACGGCCGACTGAGCCGGGAGGTTGATCGTGCCGGCCGAGAACATCTGGATATAGGCTCCCATCTTGGACTGGGGCGGGAATTCGTTCCGGGCGTTGACGAGATAATGAACCCCGCCGAAGGTGAACGCCCGCAGGACACCGGATGCCCGTTCGCCCAGTTGCTCGCGGCTGTGGTAGAGAACCAGGGCGCTCGGCCGGATCCCGGGCCCTGCCTCTGGTACCTCGATCGCCGCGCTAAAAGAAGTGAAATCCTGGGCCGATTTGTTCTTGAGCAGGCCGAAGAGCCTGAAGCGCCCGGGGATCACCGGAAGGATATCCTGGAAGGCAAAGAGGCGGCGCTCGTGCGCTTTGTACTGATCGGGGGTGACGGCCAGCGGGATTTCTTCTGTTTTTTCCAGGACCGGATTTCCCTGCCCGTCCTCCAGCCTCAGGACGAGCTCGAAGGACGCCTGGAAGCGGCCGCCGCGGTCGACGAAGTTGACCTTCTTAGGCTCGAGGGCCCAGTGGACAAAGGACTGGCCGCTGTTCCGGAAGACCTTGCAGGTGAAGCTGCTGTCGATGAAATTATCGGTGTATTCGGTTTCGACATAGTCTTTATAGCTCAGGTAGGATCTGGCGTAGGCGTCGGAGAACTTCTTCTCAGGAACGGCGTGGATGCTGGCGATGATGCTGGTCGAAGAAAAGGCGCCGGCCTCCAGCCGCTGTTCGCCGGGAAGATAGCTCAGCGAGGCCCCGGCCAGCTCGGAAGAAATCTCCTTGATGGTCTGGTAGGCCCGGGCCCGGGTGAGGGACCGGGACGTCATCGAGGGGATGACCAGCTTTTCCGGTCCTTCGACACCGGGAGAGTAGAGACGATATTCTCCGCTTCCCAGGGGCTGATAAAAAATCAGATAAAAATAGGGGGGAAGGCCGTATTCCACCGCGCCTTGGTAATACCAGAGCTCGGCCGGCCAGACTTGAGACAGCGTGGTAAAGAACTGCCTTTCCAGGGGTTTTCCGAGGAGCAGATAGAAATAGCCGCGCTCGGTCTGGCTGCCGCGTTTCGAAGATTCATGGCCGAAGTTCTGGTCGGCGAAGCGGACCCTTTCCATATATTCTTTATAGAATTCGTTCTCGGTTGTATCGGGGTAAGAGTCGCGCTGCCGCCAAAAGAAGCGGATGAACTTGTCCCGGTCGGCATCGGTCTTGAGCTTGGTGAAGATCTCCCGCTCCGTACGGGTGATGATCGGCGAGACGTCCTCGAACCATTCCCGGAAGCGCGGCTGGAGCTCTTTCTGGGAATAGGAAGGCAGGGTTATGGCAAGGACAAGAATCATAGAGAGTAGAGTCTTGTTCATCATCATCCTCATCTTTTCAAGTTAGCACAAGACCGGCTGCGTTTCAATTTAACTCCGGCTCCGCATTCCGATTTTTCTCCCCCAAACGACTGCATTTTTCATGCCGCGGCTCTGCTCCCCGCAATGCCCCGGAGCCGGACCGCCCCTTTTTTCTCCGCGCCCGGACTTTTGCCCTGGAGAAAAGAAGGCGCGGATCCCCGGTGACGACCGTAAAACAACTTTACTCCTGACGTTAGAAACTTCACATCCCATCATGATGACCGTCGCTGGTTTCTCGCTTAAATAAGGGGAAAATCAAACCGCGTGCAAAGGACGATCCTCGATTGGCACGAAAGGTGCTAATTATTAGAGCATCCGGAATGGCGTTTTGGAGGTATGGAACCGGTGACGACCGAAAGAGAAACATCAAGGGGCAATCTAAACAGGTCGTCT
>Ga0315277_10003995_pt1 | contig 19807 bp, 12 predicted proteins | sample YL17G05_15_MG_FD_203695 | JGI IMG/M metagenome (GOLD analysis project Ga0315277, IMG submission 203695) | Sediment microbial communities from Yellowstone Lake, YNP, Wyoming, USA - YL17G05_15 | ecosystem: Environmental > Aquatic > Freshwater > Lake > Sediment | place: USA: Wyoming | collected... | reverse complement strand
TTCATGCTATGCTCGGAGCAAAGCTCGAGTTCGCCACTATCGGATAGCAAATTGGGGGCATGAACAGAAATCGGTGAGGACGATGTAGAGAAGAGCATGGCGGGATCGAAAAAAGATAGGAAGCAGGCAGATCAATCGAGGATAAAACCAGTAAACCACGAGAAAAAACAAGCCCATCAACGCCGAAATCAAGTTTTCCAACATTTACCCAAACACCAGTAAAAACGAGCGTTATACAGCCTCAAAGTCCAACTGCATCCCCGGGGCAAGTTAGCGTTGCCACGATCTGTCCAAATTGCCATAACCGATATTCAATCCCATCCTTCAATCCGGAAGCTCCTCCAACATGTCCTACGTGCAACAAACCACTGTCTCGCCTTGTCCTATGCCCTCATTGTGATCAGGAGGCGATAATTGACCGACAATTCTATGCAACGTATAAAAACAAGGAAATACAATGCTCCGGATGCGGTAAAAACTTCACACTTGGATAGATTTCATCATTATTTGACTTTTTCTTTACTTTTTTTCCCAAATCATAATGATTGCGCATTCTCTCTACCAAATGAGAGAAACTTGACCCGTTTCTACCTTTACGCATTTCTCTTCTTTTTAGCAAATTCCTTGTGCATTTCAAATAGCTTGCCACGTGCGTGCATTTTTTTGCATTTCGTGCAGAAATACCCTTCGCCCTCACCATCCTTGCCGACTTTGACATCCGTGCCAATTTTGACATCCATGCTAACGGTGGTGGCAGCAGCACCTTCGATGCCAAGGATTTTGAGCGCCGCGTGCACCTGCTTGACCTGTTCCGGCGTTTGCCGCGTAAACAAGCGGTCATCGTACAAGCTGAATTGCTTGACCGCGTGGGCCACGATGCCGATGATGATGTCGACGACGCGCCGGGGATCTTCCATAATCGCCACGTGGTCCTTTCCAAGCGCTTCTTGCCATATCGTGTTGATTTTTTCTTCATCAGATGCGCCATATTTCACGCGCAAGATGTAGGTATCGAATTTCTTTTTCAATTCCTCGAATATCGTCGCGCTCTGGACATCCGCATCAATTTTATCGCCGATCAAGCCGAATATGCCCGACGCAGGCAGGGTTGGATAATAGCCTTCATCGCCGATGAACACGAAGATCGGCCGTGGATCTTTCATGGCACTCGGCATCTCGCATCTTCGGGCGTAGTAATACGCTACGAGCTCGTATGTCTCGCAGCATTGCCCCCCACCACCGCCTTCCGGGAACAGGGACTGGATGTTGTGATCCAGCTCCCGTCCCTTGGCAAAATCGGTGACCTGGAGCGGGTATTGGTCGCACGTGGCGTCGCCGGTCGCGCAAAATGATATCTCGAAGGTGTCGCGCAATGCAGTGGGCAAGAAAAGGAGGATCTCGTTGTACAGGATGCACAGCTTTTCAAATATCATCTGCGGGTATGTTTTCATGGACCCGGTCACGTCGACCGCCACGACGAGCGGGAGCTTAGCCTTGGTGATGAGAATTTTACCGACTGGTGGCGGGAGTGCTTTCTTATTTCCCTCGTATTTCCGTCCCGCGTCGATGTTATACGATGCTGCGCTTTTTTTCACGACGTCCGCATCAGTTGAGGTGTCGTAATCAGATCCATAGCCGCCCATGATGTTCACTACTTGATACACTATAGCTTGCATCTCTTTGAACTTCTTATCCAAGAAGTTCGCCGCATATACATCTCGCAAACCTACAAAAAAAGGATTTCCCTGGAACTGCTAAGAAATGGCTCCCGCATATTTGTTATCTTTACGAGCGCATCATCGATTAAACACTACTGATCGTGATTATATTTGATGGATAAGCAAGAAACGGTAACTCGTTCTACCAATGAAAAAGATAAGCCGCAGAATGCAAATGTGGAAGCTGTACCGAAGAATATGGCCGTGATATCCCTTCTTGCGCATTGCTTTCTCTTCGTGGCGACTAGCATCCTCGTGTTCACCATAGGGGGATACAACTACTTCATCCCGGACGAGATGAGACTGCTGCTCCGTGGATTGATTGCTGCCTCCTTCTTGATCGTTACGGTTGGAATGTACCGTCACGACAAGCTTCACAAATACCGGCGCGTCTCGCTCGCTTTTTTCGCGGTGGCCACTGGCATCTTTCTTGCATCGATCTTTGGCGGATGGTGGCTTTTAATTCCGGGCTTGATCAAGGATTCCGTTGAAGGATGGGCGCTTGCCAAGGTTGCAGAGGCAGTGCCGATCATCGCGGCCATATTACTCCTGGTAAAACTCGATGGCGGTGAAGCACACGCGCTGCTTCTCGTTGGCGGGAATAAAAAGCGAAGCCTGGTACTCGGTTTGCTCGTCGCCCCGCTCGAACTGATACAGTTTGCGACCATGACGGGATTCACGCTCAATGTTGGAGCTGAGGCCATCGGCGCGTGGCTACCATGGATGATGGTATTCGCCGTCTCTAATAGCTTGATGGAAGAGCTCATGTTCCGAGGCCTTTTTCTCCAGCGTTACGCAGAATTGCTCAGGCCAAAGACGTCCTTGCTTCTAACATCCGTGATTTTCGCAATCTTCCATGCGGTGTTGCTCCCGTTCATGGGATTGGCACTCGTGATGGCCTTCATTGTGTTCACATTCATCCTCGGGTGGATCTGGGGCTCGATCATGCAGAAGACGGGCAGCATTTGGGGCGCGGTGCTCGCCCACGCCGTGGGCGACGTACTATTCGTACTAGCTGCATTTGGAGTATAATTGGCCAAGATTCTTCAAGCCACGGGGGGACGTAAACCCTCCGGGTGGTATCACGAACAAGTGCATGCTGATGTTGGGGGTAACCCGAGGCCTGCGCCATCTGAGTTTATAAATCCCGGGTTTTAATTTCATCTATGGACGTGAAAGTTGCGAAATCTCTCGACGAGTTCGCCAAAGCCGTCATTATCCGGTACAAGGTATTCGTCGTTGAGCAATGTTTTTCCGAGGATATCGAGATCGACGAGCATGAAGCCAGCGCGACGCATCTCATCGCGGTGGATGGAGGCAAGGTCGTCGGCACGGCACGGGTGTACAAGGAGGGGCAAGACGTGCGGCTCGGCCGGATGGCAGTCGAGAAGCAGTGGCGAGGCAAGGGCGTTGGAAGGGCACTCGTGGCGGCTGCGAAGGTCGAAGCGAAAAAAATCAGGGGTAACTATCTCGTCGCGCACGCGCAGGTCCAGGCGCTCGAGTTTTACGAAAAAATGGGATTAAAAAAGGCCGGCGAACCATACATAGAGGACGGGGCGCCACATGTGATCGTGCGGTGCAAACTGTGATGATCACGCCATAAATTTTGGCCGTAGTACTTATTTATGCGAACACGACGACATCGATATCATCCTTGAATACTCGCAACCAGAATCCAGTGCACGAAACATGCCCGATGAACCCGAGAATAAACAAGAAGGAGAAGCCAAGGCACCAGCCGTGGCCTCTCCTGAAAAGCAGATGTCAAGCGAGGACATCTGGCAGAATATCGGGTTCCATAGACCTCTAGGTGGCTTTTTTTACAATCTTTTCTTCTGGTTCTTCGGGATTTTCTTCGGCGCCTTTATCGGGGGCTGGCTGTACAACCTCATGTATCCCTTTCCCGAATCGCTCGGGTATAAAGGTGCAGCGACAGCGATTTGGGGATTGTTCTTTCAAATATGGGATCTCGGCACGGCCAACGTCGTAAATCGATATCTTGGCGAGAACAGCGTCAAAAATCCCAAGAAAATGATCTTGTACGTGCAGTACTTCATTTGGTACCAGTCGTTTACAGGATTGTTCCAGGTGACCTTTATTTCGATCTACGCGCTGTTCTTCGTGCCAAGCTCGCAGCTAGCGTACGCGGTCTGGATCATGGTGTTATTCAGCACGGTGCAATATCCGGGCTATCTCTGGATTTTCAAGGACATCCTCGGCTCGCTTCAGCAATTCCACCGCACGAACATCCTTGGTTTTCTCACGGGCGACGTCATCCAGCGTGTCATCGAGATCGTATTCGTGCTGATCGGCCGCTGGGTGGGCGACAACAATCCGGCGATCGGGGCAATTATGGGTATCGCTATCGGCTCCGTCATCGGCACCTACGTCGATGATTTCCTGTCCATGGGTGTCTGCGCGTGGTTTTTCAAGTCAGCGCTGAGCAAGTACAACGTCCAGGTCCGTGACTGTTTCCGCCACGAGTTCGATCGCAAGCTCGCCAAGGACGTGCTGACCTTCGGTCTCAAGACAGGTATCCCGCACTTGCTTTGGCCCGCCGTTAGCTTGTATTCTCTCTGGCTCTGGCTCACGCTCGTCCCGCAGTACACGACCTTCTCTGCGATAGCCGGCTTCGCCGGGATCTTCGGCGGCCTCGTCGGCATGAGCCTGGACCTCGGCGGCGCGATCAGCGAGTCGTTCCTCAACGATAAGAAGAAGCTGGCGCAGTATTACATCGCCCAGAGCTGGCGTTTCATCGGGTTCATCCAATGGCTCATGTCATCCATCACGGTGCTGATCATCTTCATCTACGAGGACATCGTCCGCCTCGTCGGCCTCCAATATTACATCCTCGGCGTCATCTTCATCGTGCCAAAGATGGTGCGTGATATCCAACAGCCATACAACAACGTCTCCGAGGCCATCATCACGCAAACAAACCACCCGAACATCTCGTTTATTATGCATTTGTTGGAAGATATCCTCGTGTTCGTCGACTGGACCGTGTTCATCTTTTGGCTCCAGTTACCCCAGCGTTACGGCATAATCGCGATCGCGTGGCTCATGCCGTGCGGCGAGCTGCCCGCCATCGTCGCCAAGGTCGCCATCAACTACGTGCTCATCCACAAGCGCATCCTCAAGCTTAAATTTTCGTGGTGGCAGACGTTCGGCGCGCCTGGACTCGCGTCCGCGTGCGTGCTCGGCCTGGGCTTCGCGTTCTATGGCCTCGTGTACGTGCCCGTGAGGGCCGCGTTCGGTTTCTTGCCCGCGATCATCTTGATGGCGGTGTATGGCATCTTGATCACGCCGTTTTACATCTACGCGCCGTTGACCGCCCTTTTCGGGGGCTGGGATGACGGCACGCTCAAGATGTTCAAGATCGCGGCGAAAATATCAGGACCAAGCAAGTTCATCACGATTCCCATGTCGAAGGCGCTGGAATGGACTGCCAAGCGGTCGCGGCTCCACAACCGGTTCAGATTCGATGACGCCGGCGCGCTGCAAGAAGCAAAGGAGCTCATGGAGCAGAAAAACTTGTTCCGGAAGGAGAAGATCGGCGTCCTCTGATGGTCCTCGAAGTGAACCGGGCGGGGAAAGCTTGAAATTGCATGCCCACGAGCTCTATCCATCGAAACGAGATGGCTCGACCATGACAAACGAACCCGCATCTCCCGCGATGGAAACCGTGGCCGGCGGCACCCGGCAGCCAGGCAAGAACTCGCTGGTGCAGCGCGCCGTGCAGTTCATTGCTGCCAAAAAACAACGAACTGCGAACGAAAAGCGAGAAAAGCAGCAATTATGGAACCGCGTGGGGTTTCATCGCGTCGCCGGGGCTTATCTGTACGGTTACATCCTCGCACTCGGTGAAGCCTTGCTCGGCATCGTGCTCGTCGCTGCCATCTTGCCCATCTTCCTCCCGTACCCCGAGATCACCGGGTACAAGAACATGTCCGCGGCCTTCCTCGGCTTCTGGTTTGGCTTGTTCGACCTTAATCTGGGAGGGGGTGGTGGATTTTCGGACGGCATGATGCGCTTCATCGGGCAATACAGCAGCAGCGACCCCCGGCGCGCCTTGAAGTTCATTCAATTCTACATTTGGTGGCAAATGTGGACGGGGCTTGTCCAGGTTACTGTCTTCGCAGCCATCGCCTTCTCCTATCTCGTGAACACGTCGCTGAGTTACTTGACATGGTTCATCTTCGCGGAAATGCTCGTGCAATACCCGGGCATGCTCATGATCATGAGCGCGAGCCTCAAGGCGTTCCAGCGCGGCGACAAGCTCGGCATCCTCGTGTGGCTACAGAACACTGTTTTTCAAGGAAGCGTTAACATCGTGTGCATGATCATCGGGAAGATGTGGGGTGCCAGCGACCCGCGCATCGGGGAGATCATAGGCATCACGGTCTTCTACATATTGTCCATGTTCCTCGACGATTGGCTCAACCTCCTCCTCGGAGGATATTTCTTCAACCAGGTGCTCAAGGACCGCGGCATCAAGGAAGGGCTCCGCGCCGTGATCACGCCAAACTTCGACCGGGCGGTCGTGAAGCAGTGTATGTTGTTCGTGGGGAAACAATGGATAGGCGGGCAGGTCCTGGGCATCTTCAACTACTTCATCGGGCTCTACATCATCGTTACTCTGCCCAGCATGGCAACGTGGACAGGCTTGCTCATGATCCCCGCGTTCCTCGGCCACCTCGTGTCGCATCCCGGGTCTCTTATGGGACTCGCGTCGCCCGCGATCTCCGAGGCCTACAACAATGGCAAGAAGGAATTGACCCAGCACGTCCTCGCGAGTGCATTCAAGTATTATTGCATCGTCACGGGGTTCATGTTCACGTCGCTCGTCATCATCAGCCCGCGCGTCATCATGACCGCCGTCAGGGCCTTTCCAGCCTTGCAAAGTTACCAGCTGGGCATCGTCATGATCCCCGTCGTCATGCTGGTTGACATGACGGGGCCATTGCGGGGTATGTGGGGCATGATCTTCGTGGCATGCGACAGGCCGATGCCCCCGATTTACTTGAGCTTTATTTTTACCCTTCCGGGCTACGTCTTAAAGTTCCTCTTCATCTGGCTCTGCATCGGCATCAACGTGCTCCCGGTCTGGTACTTGCTGATGGTGCCCGATTTCATCAACGGCATGCTGCAGACCATCGTCGCCTTCGCCTGGATCCAGCGGAGCGTGATCAAGATTCGTTACAAGAAGATGTTTTTCCAGGGCATCGCCGCGCCAGTGGCTGCGTGTGCTTGCTACGCCGGCGTCTTGATCCTCTTCTCGTTCACCGCGTGGAACGGCTTCGAATCCTTGCTCTGCATGGTCCTTGGTACCGAGGCGGGCTTGATCGTCATGGGCATCACCATGCTGCTATGCATGATATTTGTCTTTCCCGGCATCTTCTACTGCCCGTTCCTCAGCCTGGCGGGAACCTGGGACGACTATACAATGGAAGAACTGCGCAAGTCCATCGAGCTGTCGGGGCCGAGCAAGTGGGCGATGGGCTGGATGTTCGCGATAACAAGATACTTCAGCCGGTTCTGCAAGTGGCGGAATGCACATCCGTTGTCCAATTACGAGGCCATCGACCGCGAGATGCGAGAACTAGTGGAAAAGTCTTGAATTGATCCTTTCCATCTTCATGAAACGCACTTATACAAACCACCGGGAAACCTTTTTGTAGTCGGTATATGGTAATGTCGAGCATGAAATGGATAACACGCGAGAGAGCCAAGGTCGATCGCATCGCGTGCCCGTGGCTCATCAAGAAATTCGTTGATCACACCGCCGAGTTTTTCTTCGCTCCAGCTGGTGAAGTCATGGCCAAATCGAAAGAGCTAGGCGCGACACCGTTCGACGTTGAGGGAGCAGAGCTCATGCATTTTAAAATGAAAAACGAGGAACGCGTGTCGTTCGATGCTATCATTGAAAAATATAAGATCTCCGATCCGGCGGCGCTTGAATTGGCAAAAATAGTCCGTGGTGCCGATGCAAAGATAACAAATCCACCTGCAGAAAGCGCGGGCCTGATCGCTGCGGCTGCCGGCTTCCGGGAGATTGCCAATGATGACTTCGACAACCTGCGCCTGCAATTCCCGCTTTATGACGCGCTGTATGCCTTTTGCCAGCTGAAGGTGAAGAAGAGACAAATGCAATAATTGTTCGGGGAGCATCCACATGGCTCTGGAAATGAAAGGATCGTTGTTGGCGAAGATATATATAACGAAATCACTCCGCGTGTTCAGCAGCGCCTTGATGAGCATCGTTTTACCCGTTGCATTGCTAGCGGATGGCTATGGCCTCGACTTTATCGGTCTCATCACGACGCTCGTGATTTTATCGAACATCCCATTCAATATCTTGCTCACGTTTTTCATCAAACACATCGGAACCCGAAAGATTCTCGTGCTCCTGTCGATACTCATGGCCGCGTCGGGTATGCTATTTTTCTCGAGCACGCACCCCGCGATCATCGTGATCGCTGCTATCCTAGGCATGGTCAGCCCGAACGGCACGGAAGTTGGTCCCTTCCAGAGCGTGGATCAATCATTGCTCTCCTCGATAGGAACGGAGGACCGTCGCACGCTGCGATTGAGCATGTACAATTTCATCGGCTACATGGCAGCGTCGGCAGGTTCGCTGGTCAGCGGGTTGCCCGATTTTTTTTCCGCAACGGGACTAAGCATCCAGCTATTATTTCTCGTATATACCACGTGTGCCGTTATACAAGGAATAATCCAAGCCTCGATGAAGGAACACCGCGAAGAGAAGAATGACGGAAAAAAAAACGTCCTGGATAACGAGACAAAGAAATTCGTGGCAAAGATCTCCGCGTTGTACTCCGTCGATGCGTTTGGGGGTGGTTTCATCGTGAAAATTCTTCTCGTGACGTGGTTTTCCGTCAGATTCGGCATCGCTCTGGGCTCCCTCTCGTTCATCTTTTTCGTGGCAGACGTGATCACGGCAATTTCCATCATTACCGCGCCGCTGGTCGCGAAACGCATCGGGTTACTCAAGACCATGGTCCTCACCCATCTTCTCTCGAATATTTTCTTGATCTGCGTGCCGCTCGCCGCGGACTTGTCATGGACCGTTATTTTCCTCTTCTTACGGCAATCGATATCTCAGATGGACGTGCCCACCCGTCAGTCATACATGAATGCCATCATCAAGCCAGAGGACCGGGCTGGTTCCGCTGCAATCACGAACACGGTACGCACTATCTCCCAATCGATAAGCCCGCCGCTTGCGACTGCTTTTATCGATGCATCCCAATACGTGCTACCTTTTGTACTTGGTGGGGGGTTAAAAATCGGATACGATTTTGCTATTTACCTGGTTTTTCGCAAGATGAAGCCCCCGGAGGAAAAAAAGGGCCATATTTAACCCTTTAACTACATGATAGAGTTATTAAGGCACTACTCGATCTTGTAGATGCAACGTGACGAAACCTTGAAATTTCTGTTCGAGGCAGATTTACCATGAAAATCAATCCTCTCCCAAAAAAGTTCATCATCTTTTCTGGTGGTGGTGGTATCGTCGAACGGGTTCAGCGGGTGCACCTGGTCTCGGGCGTCAACCGCTTCGAGGTCGGCGAGGTGCCAGCAGCGTTCGATCCTAGTACGACCACGGTATTCTTTCCAGATCCCGTTGAAGAAGTGACCCTCCTCCAGGTCGACGTTAAGCGGCCGGACAAGTTCATCGTGAACAACTTCATCACCCGCGAACAAAATGCATCCAATGCCATCATTCAGAGCAGTGCTGACCTTCGTGGCACCAACAGGGACCAGATCATAGATTTGATCGAGTCTGCTCATTACCGTCGCTACGAGGATATGGCAGGTACCATCGTGATTTCCCTTGAATCAAAAACCGAGCAAGAAATCACCATGGGCATCAAATATTTCCTGGAAGATTCCCGGATCAAGTGGGAACCTAGTCTCCACATCAAGATCGACGAAAAAAAGGGTGTAGCGACCGTTGAAGGCTTCATCCTTGCTATGAACAACACGGACACGAGTTACCCAACGTGCGAGGCCAGCTTCGCCGAGTTCGAGATGCAAACCGATGTAGCTGAAGCCATCGCTAAAGAGGGGTTCTTGAACAATCTCGAAGCAGAACAATCTGCACAAAATGTTATGCCCGCGAACCGTATGATGAAAGCGGTCAAGCAATCGAAACATTTCATTTATTGACCGGAAAGGAAAGGAGGCTGAATTGAATGAAGATCACACTAGATTCAAGAAAAAGCGTTCGATTGAACTGGTTCAAACAAGAGAACGTTCCATATTCCATCATGCGTGAGCTGGAACTCAGCTACACCCTGGACTCCATATCCCAGGATCTATTGTACCAGACAATAAAAAAGCACTACATGTTTTCGACCTTGACCCAGCCAATTCCTGAAACCAAGATCATCCTCTTTGACGAGGAGTTGCCACGCGGCTACTTGTCAACTAAGGGCAGCATCGGCGACAAGATCTCGACGGAGAACGACGAAGACCTCGACATGAAAGTTACCGATCGCATCATGAAGCTCGACCAAGGCGAGGAGAAGATCACGACGAGGCCGGTTCCCCCGGCAGAAGCCCACATCTACAAGGAAATCCAGGTCCGGGAGCGCCGCGACAAGATCAAGCGCAAGATCTCGATCAAGAACGACACGGACAAGCTCATCAAGGAAGCCATCGTGACCTTCATCGAGACCAAGGAAATCACCTTCGTCGATAGCGCGCCCAAGGTTTCGAAATCAGCACCGCCGGAATACAAGTGGAGCATCGAGATCCCGGCGGGAGCCACGGTCTCAATCGAGCTGCAAGTCGAGACGTACACGAAAACCACCTACAAGATAGAGAAAGAAAAGCCAATGCTGGCAAAATGATATGCCCTTTTTTTTATATCTTCGTATTGTGCATAAGAATACGACTATTATCTCACAAAAATGCAAAAACGGCGTTTATATCTTGAAATGCAGGATGCCTTCCTTATCAATTTCCATCTCGATCACGCCCGTGTCAACAAACTTCACGAGCATCTTCTTGATACAATCCTTGCAAGAGTAAAATGGCCCTTTCTCCTTGTATTCTTCTTCATCAAGTCTATTGATGATCACTTGAAACCAAACATCTTTTTTTTTCTTGTTACACACGAAACATCGGATAGAACCTTCCACGGGAAGAAAACTCACGGTGATATTTCCTGCGGTAAAATCATGAGGTATCATGTTATCTCACGAGAGTATTTTTCAGTGCACAGCTGCAATGCATACAATTGATACAAATAAACATTCTACTATCTGCCAACATGACCAAGAAAAAAAGGTAATCACTGCAAAATGATCTTGCTTCTAATATATCCATTCTATGAACGCAAATGATATTTTTTTTCGATCTCTTCCCGATTCGGGCGAAAAACACGATATGCGACCCTTGAACGAGCAATTTTTATCGATGGCACTTCTTCCAGGTCACCGCGTGCGTCCCTCGTTTTTTAACTACGGCAAGCTTCATATAACGGCGTGAAACACCTCAATCGAAAGGTGGAAACATCGCCTTGCAAGAGAAGGTGGAATCAACATGTCTAAAACACTGGAATGCGTTGCCAGGGCATATTTGGGCGAGTCCCAGGCAAGAAATCGCTACACGTTCTACGCAAAAATTGCAGCTGACGAGGGCTTCGAGCAAATCGCTGCGATTTTCCGCGAGACTGCCGACCAAGAGAAAGAACATGCGAAGAAACTGTTTCTCATCATCCAGGATTTGAAGAAAAAGGAAAAGGCGACCGAGCTCAAGATTGACGGCGTCGGTGTCCCCATGGATTTCGGCACTACTCTCGATAACCTGAAAGCGGCGGCGGCCGGGGAAAAATACGAGCAACAAATCATGTATCCCGATTTCGCGAAGATCGCTGAATCAGAAGGAAACAAGGATATCGCGATTGCGTTTGGCACGATCAAGTCTGCGGAAGTGCACCACGAGGAGAGGTACAACAAGCTGATCAAGGAAGTCGAAGGAAAAACCTTCTTCAAGAAAGCAAAGAAGGTTTACTGGGTTTGCAGGGAATGCGGGTACATGTATGAAGGAACCGAGCCACCCGCGAAATGCCCGCTCTGCGGAAAGCCAATGTCGTTCCAACAACTCAAGGTTGAAGAGTTTTAAGGAATATATATATCGCCAATTTCTTCTTTTTTTCATTGCATCTTGTTTCATTGAATTAACGCGATTGCTTTATCGATGGCGACAACGCATAAAAAAGAAAAGCGTAATCACGAAAAGAAAAAGAAAGAATTAGATTGGAATTTCCCTGTTGCACTTCGGGCAAGCAAACGCCATCCCGGCGTACTGCCGTAGATAATCCGGCTTGAGCACGAAGGTTGCACCGCAACCGGGGCAGACCACGGTTTTATTACCAACGGCCTGGGGAGTTGCAGCAGCGGGAGCCGCTGTCGATGCTGCCGCCGGTTTCATTGTCCCAAAGCTCACTTGTTGCCCGGTCGGGCCCGGATAGGGGCGCTCCTGGATCGCCCCGGGCGCGGAGCTAAGCAGTGCAGGTTGGGACGCCGAGGGTAATGCGGGCTGCGTCGTGGCAGGTTTCGAGTAGAGTGTCGTTGTGCCCTGGGCGGGGATCATGGCTTTCGCCCCCGGGGTTCGACCCGTTGCCTTTGCCTTGACAATCTTCTTCTGCCGCAATACAGCCACGACGGCCACGACGGCGCCGATCCCGACGATGATGACGATCCACCCGCCTTGGTTCAAGAAGGTGATGAATACATCCAAATTTTCATCGATGATCAGGACAGTAAAAGTCGTGCGCACGGTGTGTATGCCATCGCTGCAAGTGAAACGATAGTCATGCGACGGCCCGCCACCGGCACGGATTTCCGTGTAGTAAATGCAACCGTCACTATACTCCGTGTCGGAAACATTAACTTTTTGCATAGCGTATACCATGCTATCAAGGGTCACGTAGATGGTCGTAGGTGCATCGTTGTCGGCATCCGTGTACACAATCGAGAACCGGTACATGCGATTCTCGCTAAACACTCGCCCCACGACAGCATCCGTCAATGTCGGTGCAACACCTGCGTTATAGAGGCGCAGCGAGAAGAACGTGCTCCAGTTCCCGTGGAGTCCTTGATACACGGGGCGAACCCGCCAGTAATATTGGCCGATAAACGCCCCTAGGTTCTCGATAATGTTCGTTGTGGATGGTGATTCGGGAATGCTGGACAACGACGTTGCTATGATAGTAAAGGATGACGATGCCGATATTTGCCAATCATATACGATGGTGCCGAACGTTGGTGCCATGCTGGTCCACGAGAATGTGATGCTCCCGTTCGCCATAGACGATCCATTGGCCGGGTTCAATAGATTTAACGGGGATGTGCGCAGGCCGAAAACCTTTACATCATCGATGATCCATCCCCGGTACGTGTTTGAACCGTCCGAAGAGAAATAAAACCGGATCTGGACCGCATTTCCGCTCGCGCCACAATAGGCGGATATATTGTACGTGAGCTTTTGCCACGGGGCAACGGTGCCCGAGTTGACATACAACTGGGTCCACGAGCTGCCGCTATTAGGCCGAATATAAACGCGGCAATAATCCCAGTTGCTCTCCGTGTACATCCAGTGGTAGAATTCCAGGTAGGCCGTCCGGGCAGTTCTCAAATCGAAGGGCACAGTGATCAGCTCGGCAACGAGGGAGTTGGTGTACATTCCAGTCGCTTCAGAACCGCACCACGCGGCATGGGTTGGCGAGTGATCGGGATCCCACGTCCACGCGTCACCCCAGGGCTTCGGCCACGTGCCCGTGATGTGCCATAATCCTGACACGGTAGACCATTTCGACGTATCATTCTCGAAATCTTCGAAGAAAATGGTGCTGTTGGAATAAGCGTTGATGAAGGGGTTTACCTCCGGCCCGGGTAACCACGCGGACGAGTTCGAGAAACCGCCGTCGTAGCAATTCACGCGGAACTGGTACATACCCCATAGGAGCGTCGTGGCGTAGTAATACAACTTGCCATCAATGACATTCGTGTCGCCAACATTCGCCGCGATCATCGTATGCAGGGTTCCATTGATACTGATGTTGATTGCACGTACCATATTGTTGTCAATATCATTGTAAACCGCCGTGAAGTTGAAGACCGTCACGTTGATGCCAATGGCCGGCGTGACCGACAGACCCGATAGCCACGGCGCTTGGACGTTCGATTCCGTGACCACCAGTACTTGGGTTCCCGTCACGTCCGTGAATAAGCCATCGTTGCACGAGAACGAATAGGAGTAAAACCCGGGAACCAGCAATGTCGTGTACTGGTAGAGGCATCCATCCGCGTAGTTGGCATCGGCGGGATTCTGTTTTTGCATGGCATGGCTCGTGCCATTGATGCTCACGTTCACGTATTGCGGCGCGTTATTGTCCGCGTCCGAATATAAAACGGTGAAGTTGAAAGCCGTGCTTTGCGTTCCCGTTGGAGGATTGACCGATCCACTAAATAACGCGGGGCCTGCATTGTTGGGAATGACCGTCAACACGAATACTTTCGACCAGTTTCCCGAGAAGACGTCGTAGATGGCATGGACACGCCAGTAATATGTGCCGTTGAGCGAGGCGAGACCTGCCGTGATGCTCGTGTTGGTCGGTGTCTCGGCAATGTTGTCGAATTCCAGAGCGATGGACGAAAAACTTGGGCTGCTCGAAATCTGCCAATGATACTTGATAGGCCCGAATGGAGCCCCGAGATTATTCCAGGTGAAGGGGATGTTTATGTTGAATCTTGAAGTATTATTTGCTGGCGATATGAGCGCAACGGTGCCATTCATGCCTTCACCATATCGCAAGAGATTGTCCAGCAACGTGTTGTAATTACCCCGGTTGTTGTATGCCCCATATTCGATGGCCAAGCCCACGTAGATCAGCAAGCCACTTCCAAACACGCGGGTAAACAGTCGTGGCTGTTGCAGCGCGCTATCATAAGCCAGCCGTTTTTCAGTGCCCGTGAGCCCGGTGAGATATGATTCGCTCGAAGAGCCTAAACCGCTGAGCCCTGCTCCTGTAATGCCGGCCATGATCGGGTGGCTTGCATAACTCGCGTTGACCGCGATCGTGTCAGCGGTATTTTCAAGATCCGTGTACCCACCAGGCAGCGTACCCGGGAGGTCGTGTGATGCGTCGTAATGCCAGAAATGCATCTGGAGGACCCCGCCAGATGACACGTATGCTTCCAGCCATGCCCGCACCGATGGTTGCGTCAACGCCGTGTAAAACGCAGTGAGCTGGTTCGATTCGATGATGACCTTGTCATAGGGTGCGAGGGAAACGACCCCGAACGACGCGCTTGTATACACCGTGTACGTGATGCCGAGGGCGGTTAAATGGGTAGCAACTTCATTGTAACCCCACGGCAATGCGTTTCGGAATATCGCGACGTTCTTGATCTGCTTAGAACCCGTGAGAGTGGAGAAAGGATCTACTATCGGCGCATTAACAATGCTCGTGGCACTCTGGAAGCCCCCATCGGAGCAATTGATCCAGAACTGGTAATATCCCCATATGAGCGTCGTCGTATAATAAAACACTTTCCCATCCATCACGTTCGTGTCAGCGGGATTCGCCGCGATCATGGCATGCACGGTGCCGTTGATGCTCACGTTGACGGAGCGAGGTAAGTTATTGTCGGCATCGGTATACGTGGCAGTGAAATTAAAGATAGTGGTGTTCATCCCGACCGTCGGGGAGACAGCAGCATTGGAAAGTACGGGGGCATTCAAATTACGCTCGATGACAGTTGGACCCGTGAGCGTGATAGTGGAATTTATGAACCGGCCATCATAGCACGAGAACGAGTAATTATAAACCGTCGTCACTTGGACAAGAGTCGTTACATATTGATACACGCAACCGTCCGTGTAATTCATATCCGCGGGATTTTGCTTGGTCATCGCGTGCACGGTCCCGTTGATGGAAACGTTGATGCTCGCCGGCGCGTTGTTGTCGAGATCCGTGTAAGTCACGTTGAAGGTGAACGACGTGAATTGGTCCCCGGAAGGTGGGGTCACTGCGCCACTCGTTAATGCAGGCGCAAAATCGTTCCTGAAGAGAATTAACGCAAATGACACCGACCAGTTGGAGGTGAATACTCCGTACACGGCCATTACCCGCCAGTAATAGGTTCCTGCGGCATAATCCACGTTGATGGTCCTCAGCGTGGTCGTGGGTGTTTCCAGGATGTTAGATACCGTGTTCACGATCGTGGCAAAGTCAGATCGATTTGAGATTTGCCACGTGTAATTGACGGGACCGAAGGGTGGCTGCATGCTCGACCATGAAAAGTTCATATTTCCGGCCATTCGTGTGCTCGCATTCAACGGTGCCAACAACATGACGCGGGAACCTATACCCTTGATGAGCACGTCGTCGATGTGCCAGTAATCAAACCCGGTTCCTGATCCGCCGAGTTGCCTGAACCGTACCTGGAAGTTGGCATGGAGTGCATTCAGGGGCAGTACATGTAACACCGTGAATATTTCGCCTTGAGTCCCGCCCGCGGCGAAGAAATCGAGCTGGACCCACGTGCCTATGTTATTATAATATTCTGCTACCAGATCTTCTCCCGAGGCATCCGGATGCTCGCTAAAACTACCACCACGACGGATCCAATAGGAGATATTCACGTTGCTGCGGCCATTCAAGGCAATGACGCGCGACGTTATGCTCCCGGCATTCCCGTTGTGGTATGCTGAATACGGGCTTGAATTGCATGTTTGGGTACTAACGCCACCCATGCCCGTGAGTGTCCAGTCCATGCCAAGACTCCCGTCATCGAAATTGTCGTAAAACAACACGTCTGAAAGGATGTTGAACGGGTTCACCACCGGACCAGGAAGCCATGCGGTCGAATTCGCATAGAGCGAATCGGAACAATTCACACGGAACTGGTAGATGCCCCAAGTGAGCGTCGTCGTGTAAGAATACAATTTCCCATCAATCACGTTTGTGTCGGAGACGTTAACCGCATTCATAGTATGAACGGTACCGTTGATGGTAACGTTGATGGCGCGAGGGAAATTGTTATCTGCATCGTGATAAATAACTGAGAATGTGTAAACCGTTTGGTTAGTTCCCGTTGATGGTGTGAACGTTGTTCCGGATAACCAAGGCGTGCTCGTGTTGATTTCGACGACTGATGGCCCCGTGGAGTTTGCCGTGGCATTCGTGAACCGCCCATCATCGCATGCAAAATTATACACATAATTACCCCCTACAAATAAAATAGTTTGGTATTGGTATAAGCAGCCATCGGTATAATTGATATCTGCAGGATTTTGCTTCTGCATAGCGTGAGAAGTGCCGTTGATGATGACCGTGATGGATACCGGGGGGTCATTGTCAACATCGCTGTAGACCACGGTAAAGTTGAATGACGTGAATTGATTGCCACTCGACGGATCCACCGCGCCGGAAGTCAACGCTGGTGCTTCAGCATTGTGGATCAAATTCAAGACAAATGGCGTCGACCAATTGCTATGCAACGTCCCAAAATTCCCCCGAACGCGCCAGTAATATTGTCCCGTCGTGAAATTGACCAGGTGAAGCAGCCTGGTACTTATTGCTGTTTCTGGAATTCCAGTCACCGTATCGAGAATGGGTGAAAAAGTCGAACTGCTGGAGATTTGCCACTCGTAGGTGATCGTCCCAAAGGAAGGCTTGATGCTCGACCAGGTGAAATTGATGTTACCATTGAAGACCGTTGTGTTGTTCACGGGAGCAACGAGTACTACATTGCTGACTCCGCCAATATCGCTGAACATGATAACACTATCGAGGATATCGCTGTATCTTGTTGTGTATCCCCAGCCAAATTCCAACGTCATGCCCGAGAGAATCAGCAGGCCGCTCCCATATTTTGCCGTGACGAGACGCGGGTAATGATTCACCGTGTCATCGTAGATCAAAGCTTTATCCCCCGGTTGCAAGCCCGTGATGTAATTGTGCGAAGCAGAGTTCCAGCCATCTATCTCAGTGTTCGTATGGCCACTCACGATCGGATGCGTGTTGAAAGATACGTTGATAGTGAGAGCGTCGACCACGTTATAGATTGACCCATAACCACAAGGAAGTACGAGATTGGGGCTTTGCGTGACGGCATGGATTTCCAGGATGCCACCCGATGCAACATAGGATTCAAACCAATTTCGAGTTCCAACGGTCTGCAGCGCCGTTTGGAACGGCACGTCCTGGACAGACGCCACGATCACCTTGTTAAAGGGTGCCAGACTCACGACACCGAGACTCGCGCTGCTATAGATCGTGTACGTGATGCCGTGGGCCGTCAATACTTGCTGATTGGATGTATAACCCCACGGGTTTAAGTTCTGGAAAATTGCAACATTTTGCAGCGTGACACTACCCCCGCCCATAAAGAAAGGATTCACTTCAGGCGCATAAGTCCATAAAGTTGAGTTTGATACCGTTCCGTCGGAGCAGTTCATCCGGAACTGGTAAAAACCCCACGGAAGCGCCGTTGCATAGTAATAGATCTTACCGTCTGCGACATTCGTGTCGCCGGCATTCGCTGCGATCATTGATTGAATCGTGCTGTTAATGGTTACATTAATAGCTGCTGGGAGCACATTGGTCGGGTGAAAATATTCTACCGTGAAGTTGAACGTCGTGGTGTTGGTGCCCCGAGCCGGGTTCACGGTGGGATTCATCAAGACGGGCCTGACGGTTCCAGATGACGAAACAATCAAGCCAGCTGCTGTCGTCGCATTCGTGAATCGCCCGCTGCTACAATTGAAGAAATACGTGTAGCTACCAGTTGCAAGGTAGGTGGGATACTGGTATATGCATCCATCCGCGTAATTCACATCGCTGGCGTTTTGTTTCGCTATGCCGTGTGCCGTGCCATTGATGATGACCGTAATGCTCGTGGGGGGATCATTATCCACATCCGTGTACAGCACGCTGAACGTGAAGAGATCCATATCGGATCCTGATGATGGCGTGACCGTTCCAGACGATAGAACGGGGGGATTCGAATCACAAACAAAATTCACCGCGTTTGCGATCATGGTTTGTAGCCCAGCATTCCCCGCTTGGCTCTGGTCCCAGAACACAACAACTTTGCCCGCCGTGGCGGGTTCATAAAGCAGGACTGTCCATCGTGCCGGGTACCCATTGTCGCTGCACAACGTGGTCAACCGGGGGGCTTCGGCGACGCCGGCCATCGCGGTGTTGATCCAATACGCGTCACCTGATGTTCCCGAGATCGTGTTTCCCACGGTATATCCCGCCGTTATCGGGTGGGCGAGATCCACGCGAGACGCGGCGCCGGTTCCATATGTCCAATACGTGCTATAACCATTGCTGCTCTGCGAGGCTGCGGGCAAGATACCATAGTAACAAAGCCCCTCAATGCTGCTGTCGAAGGCAAGAATCGATAGGCCATTCTGCCACGCGGTCCGGAGGGCTGTCGATGCACTCGTCAAGGGAATGTTGTCGACCATGATGAACACGTCGTAATTCGCCAAGGCGCCGCTCGCGATGTTAGCAGATGTCACCGCAGCCGCTGTCGCTCCTTGTGATGCCATGAACGTCACCATGGTGCTGTAGGTGTTCGATAACGTTCCTTGTACAGTGAATCCCGGAGCACCAGCTTCATTCAGCACCGCCACGCGCACGCCGGTCAAGTTTGCCGAAGCACGTAAACCGGGATTGCCAAACACGTCATTATCGTGAGTTGCATCATCACTTACAGGTTTATTGGTAACCAGGCTCGTGCATACAAGAGCAAATGTTAAGAAAATAAGGAGAATTGGTAGATCTGATTGTTTTTTTGCTTTCATTGCTATTTTCCCGTCAATAAAGGTCTTTGATGTAGTCAACAATTGAGACCAGTTCTAGCAAGAACATGCGTACACGTGGTTATATATTATGTACTTCCGTATTGGATGATAGTGCTATGGAAACATAGTTTTCCGAATCTTAGTCGATCGCCATAATCCGTCGAATCCCATCAAAGATTTATTAGGTCCCGTCGATGGGTGAATGATCAGCAATGCCAATGGACAAGAAGCAA
>Ga0315277_10003994_pt1 | contig 19807 bp, 26 predicted proteins | sample YL17G05_15_MG_FD_203695 | JGI IMG/M metagenome (GOLD analysis project Ga0315277, IMG submission 203695) | Sediment microbial communities from Yellowstone Lake, YNP, Wyoming, USA - YL17G05_15 | ecosystem: Environmental > Aquatic > Freshwater > Lake > Sediment | place: USA: Wyoming | collected... | reverse complement strand
GTTTAGGAGAGAAAGCAACGACGGGCTGGAACCATAGTCCGGGTCGTACGGTGGGATTTTCTTCGCTACTGGTTTGACGTTTCTGTTGTTCGGGCACACTTCTTGGCATCGGTCACAGCTCACGAGTCTGTTCTCTATTTTGGTGCGAAGGTCTCGGGGAATTGGGCCAGTCTTCACCGTCAGGTAGTCGATGCACTTGTTGACGTTGACTGTGCCCGGTGCTTGAATTGCCGACGTGGGACAGGCGTGTTGGCAAGCTTGGCAGGAGCCGCAATCCTTATGCAGCGGTTCGTCATGCTCGAAGTCTGCGTCTGTGACGAGGCTGTCGAGGGTTATCCATGAGCCGTGTTTTTCTGTTTGGATCAGGGAGTTTTTTCCTTGCCATCCTACGCCGGCTCTTACTGCGGCCATCTTTTGTGGGATGAGGGTTTTCTCAGCTACTTTTATCCCCCTTTTCCGTAGGAGTTCTGCGAATCTTGCTCTTCTTCTGTACGTCTCGCCGTAGACATCTCGCTGGTAGGCTCTGGCAATGACCCCGTGGGGGTCGCCTGATGTTGTGAGGTCCGTGGGAGCACGGGTGTAGTAGCAGAAGGCCACGGAGATGATTGTTTTCGCGTTTGGAAGACTGTTGGAGGGGTCAGTGTAGGTGCTGACGTTTTTCAGTATGCCCTCGTAGTCTATCAAGTCTTTTGGGTATAGTCCGGCTTTGATTCTTTCTTTCAGTGTTCTTTCGTGGTCAGTGAACGGTTCGGCCGAACACATCTTGACGATCTCGAAGCCAAGTCTGTGTCCGAGTTTAACGATCTGCTCTTTGGGCATCATCCGTTGTTGCCGCCATTTTGTGAAGAAGTGCTAGTGGAGAGATATGATCAGTACGATGATTATTGTCAGGAGGAAGCTGTTGAAGAGTGATAGAGCCTCCAGTCTTTTTCCCTTTGTCCAGAGCAGGATCAGAGACGCCAAGCCGAGTGCTGCAAGGATGACTATTAGGATGAAGGGTGAAAACATCAGGAAATTCTGGGCAGTTTGTTCTTGGAGTAATTCGCTTATGTCGGGTAGCATGATATTTCAAGTGGTTTTTTTCGCTCTTAAGACTTTGGCTTTACATTCGTAGCGGGATAGGCTGTTCAGGCGTTACTGTTAGGTGTTGAGTCCGTACATCTGGTCTGGAGCGAGAATGTCTGGAAAAGCTTTTCTCAGTTTTAGGCGCGCGCTGTAGCAGAGATGGCATTCATCTACGTAACTTTCTTCGTGGTCGACTTTGTACCGTCTAACGAGTTCAGCTGGTCCACCTTTCAGAATCGGCCCACATATGGGGTGTTCATGGGGGTTGAAATCTCCAAATATGCGATGTAGTGGTGTCTTTTTCATGTTGCCTATCGTTACGCCTTGGCAAACGTGAACGTATCCGAAGGGGTCGATGTGGACCCGCTTCTGATTTGAGAAATCTTCATCGTGGCATTTGTCAAACTCTTCCCAAGGTTTTCTGGGTAAGCCCTCAACGAGTTTTTCCGCCGGCCTCCCCTTGAACAGTACGGCGCCTTCTCTGACGGGTTCTCCTTTCCAATATTTTCCTGCCATGGGTTCTTTTGATTCTTCTATGCTTATGTTGCTGACGGGTAGGCCGAGCTCTCTGGCTGCTTGTCGTCCGTGTTTTGCCAAGTTTTCCTCATCCTTGGCGTAATGGAAGGTGTCATCGCTTATTACCGCGTCCGAGACGCCTATTTCAGAAATGGGCTTCAGCCATTCTTTTGCGTCCTCGACGGATGTGGCCCAGTAAGCGTTCGTGATGAAGCCTGTCTTGTAGCCTAGCTTCTTGGCTTCTCGCAATCCCCACAACAGAATAGGATAATAGAGAACTGGCTCGCCGCCTTCAAAATAGATCCACTCGATGTTTCCGATTCTCTGTGCCTGTTCAAGTATTTCTTTTACGTCGGAGATTTTCATTACTCCTTTTGCGTTGGGGCCTCCGAAAACGAAGCAGTGATCGCACTCTAGATTGCATTTGTATGTCAGCAGAAGGTCCAGTTCATTTATTGGCATCACAATCGCTGCTAGACTAGATTTCGTCACTCGTATTTTAATGAGTCTGTGGAAGGGCTTTTGGAGAAGGAGCTGTCAACATTGAGGTTTGAGCTGCAAGACGGTTTCTGAGAAGTCTTATATGCCGATTATGTCAACATGAACGTTTCGGGGTGAGATGTTGAGTGAAGGCAAAGTTGTTAGTAGAACCGTTGCAGTTGCGATTGGAACGCTCTGTGTCGGTGTTCTGATCGGTTTGGGTATCGTGGTTTGGAACGAAAATTCGATTATTTCGAACTACACTTCACTGGTTAACAGTAAGGATGAGACCATGTCGGACCTCTGGAGTCGGGTGACGGACTTACAGGTACAAATATCGTCCATGAACCAACAGATAGCGAACCTTTCAAATCAGGTTGCCGTCAGAGACGCACAAATCGCTGACGAGAGCGTCCAGACATCAGTTCTTCAAAACAGAGTTGCTGATTTGGAAGCTCCGCAGATCATCAGCGTGGACATGAAAGCGGAAGATCACAAGTCCCCCGAATGGACAGAGCCGTACCTCTATGTTAGTGGGCACGTGTTCAATGCTGGAACAGCATGGGCATACCATGTTAGGCTTCATGTGGTTGCTCATCAGACGGGTGGGGTTGTGGCGATAGACGCCTACATAGAGAGAGGCAACTTGTGGGGTAGGTGGTGGATAGAGGTTGACGCAAACATACCCTATCTTGGCGAGGCTCTAAGCGATTGGACGATAACCCCAGAGTGGACAGATACCCTATAGTCTCTCTTTCTTTGGTCTCGGTTTTGATTGCCTCTGGAATGCCCAACTCAAACATGTTCAAAACCATTCGTGAACTGGTTTCTTCATCAAGTCTTGAATAGCTTAGCCGGTCTTGTTGAGGCTTGAACCTGACGCTCGCAAGTCATCTATGCATGCTGAAACAACAGCATTGCCTAGGGAAAAACGTTGGTTGAGATGTCTTGGGGAAAGGCTCTGGGCTATCGCGGACGTTTCGTCGCTTACATAATTCTCTGGGCCATCATTGGCGGAATAATAGTGGCTGCAGGTGCACTTCTGATTGTGGGATCAGTCAACATCACCTACGACTCGGCTACTCAGCAATGGCAAGCTTCAGGCCTGAGTTGGGGCGGGCTTGTCGGCGGCGTGATCGTCATTGTGATCGGAGAAGCCGTTGTGATTCTGGGCGCAATCGCATCGTATTTCAAGCTGATGTCAAAACTCGTCAGTGAAACTTTCCCTTCAGCACAAACACGACCGCCTCCTCCTTGACTTTCGCAGCGTCTAATGCCCTAGTTTCCTCTTTTCTTTTTCATCTCAAAACCTGACTCGGCAGCGAGCGGTAAGCCGTAAAGGAGGGGATAGAGGAGAATGGCAGAAGGCTTTCTTTTAGAAGCGTGGAATGGGGAATGCTTCCTTCTTTTTCGTGAGGGTTTGAGCCATTCTCCTCGATCATGTTAACTTTGGAGGTTTTCTCTTAGATATGCGTTGTGAAGGAGTCTTCTGTAGGAATCTTCTATATCTCAAGAGAGCGCGCTGGGACCTTGAAACCCTGTCAGGCGACACCGGCGGCTGTCTGAGCTACCCGCCACCGAAACTGACGGCCGCTGTTGGCGGCAATGTGGAAATAGACCTTTCACCATTAGGAATGAAGGTGAAGTAAATCCACGAGCGTTATCGCTGTTTTCCACTTGTTCCTTGACCCGTCTTTTTCTTCAAGTCTTGAATTACTTCTGCCTCTCGGTTACTAATGATCTAGGTTTCCAATGTTTGGCTCTCTCTACTTATCAAGTCAATGCGTCCGCGTAGGCGTCCGCGAGCGAATTGCCCCATTGCCACTTCTCGCTCATCTCGTTGTTTTTTCAGTTGTTCTTCTAAGGTTGTCAACATCCTTGCTACGTCCAGTGGTTTCATTATGTAGGCGTCTGCGCCCTTGTTTAGGGCTTCAACCGCGTTCTGAAGTGAAGGGTTACCGGTCATGATAATTTTTCTCATTTTGGGCTTCGTTTCTTTGATTCTTGTCAACAATTCTAAACCGTTCATGTCGGGCAATATTATGTCTATCAGCAACATGTTGTAAAATCTTTCGTTCGCCTTGGCGATGGCTTCCTGAGCGGTTCCACAGGCGTCTGTGTCATAACCGTTTTCGCTTAGGACGGTTGTCAGAAGCTTCCGTATGCCATTATCATCATCAACAATAAGCACAGTTGGCCTTACCGAAGGATTCGGGTTAACCATCTTGCGTGCCTACCTCAACTTCGGCTATGCTATGGCGGTGATATATGAGAGTTTGTGGGGTTACGTCGTTTTGGGTTTCTTTGAGCTGGATTTCGCGAAAGATGAGTCTTGGAATCTTGTTTGTTGTCAACCAGCAAGTAGTAGTCAAAGACTTTTCTCATTCGCCTCGGTACATGATCGCTGGTGAATACTTTGTACATCTTGATGAGTTGTGGTTGGATGCGAAGGATGTCTGTTAACGTTACCAAACCGAGCAGCTTGCCCTTTTCGACTATTGGCATCTTCTTGATGTTTTTCTGGAACATGAGCTTGGACGCTTCTGCAATCTCGATGCTGGATTCTACGGATATTAACGGCGTTGACATGACTTCGCCAACCATTGTTTTTTTAGTATCTTGTGACTTGGCCAAGACTCTTTTCAGAAGATCTCTTTCGGTAATTATTCCTACTGGTTTTTCGTTTTCTGTGACGATCAAGCATCCTATTTCGTGTTCATTCATGAGTTCAACGGCTTCCTCAAGCGTCGAGTCTTTCCTGATTGTTATTACGTTGTTTACCATGATGTCGCGGGCTTGAATTGACATTGGAGTTTCCCGGAAATTTGTATCTCTGTAAAGAAGTTAAGCCTTATGAAGCAAGGATAATTATTTGTAGTTCAATCCTTTGTGTTCTTCATGTTGGTCTTCAACAGTTTTTCTCGTCATATCTCCCAATAACTCTTCGGGCAGTTCCACTTCGGCCCAGAGTCGTCCGTACTTCTCCTGTCTTGCGCTGCGTCTAACGTGTCGTCTAGCTTTGACATGGAGTTCGCAGCAGCCGTCAGGGCAACTCATCGAGAAGCCTCCCTTGATTGTTTCTTTTCTTCCCGGTAGAGTTCTATGTAACCGCAGTTCATGCAGTAGAAGGTCAGGATTGGGTCGCCTATGAACTGGTCTTCCTTCTTCAGTGTGAGGTCAGTGTATGAGCCTAGGTGTTTGTCTCTGGCTATTTCTCCTCCGCACTTGGGGCATTTCTTGACTTCGCTCGTGGGTTACCACTTCCTCTTCCAGCGATTTTCGTGGTTTGAGTTTGGTAGGCTTGGCGAACTTGCCTTCACGCGGCATAACTCTGAGGTGTTTACGGCTGAGGTTCCATGGGCTTGTGTGTGAGGGGTGTGTCCCTGTGGAACCTTTTTGTTTTGACCGGGTGAAGGCAGGGTTCGCCAAACTCCAAACAAGACGGGTTGAGTTGAGAATAAAAAGCGTGTGCCGGAACAACTCTTCTGGAAGGCGGAGAGTAGGGTTAAAGTGAAGACTTCGTCGTTGGCGGATGGATTGCCGCCAATCAAGTGTTTTAGAAAACAAGCTCTTTTGCAGTCGACCTCATTGTCCGGCTTTGTGGGCCGTCTGTTGGAAACCGCGCTATTTATGATCCTTTGTCAAAGCAACCACCAGCTTATGCTCCGAATTTGCGCGGAAGAAAAAAGTCTGTCAACAGACTGATGCGTTATTGCGTCTTCTCGGGGTGGGCGATCATGTGGCCGCCGAATCCGGCGCCCCACATCAGGATCGGATAGACGACCATGCGTTGTATTCCACCCAAGCCTAGGCCTAGGTCGATGCCGCTTATGTAGATGCCTAGCGCTCCGAGCGTCATCAAGCCTAGAACCACGGCGATAACGGAGAGCGGCGGTTTGAGCAGTCTGTATGAGGTTATGGCGGAGAGTCCGCCGAACAGGAAGGCCATTAGCGAAACAATGGCGTGAATTGCTCCGCTGTTCTCCGTGAACGCGCCGGTGCCCATGGCTCCTATGGCTGTGAGAACGAGCAGGATTGTTAGCGGCTTGAAGTTGAAGGTTTGTTGGAGGAAGTAGGTTCCGATGATCACTAGTAGTCCTAGGAGGAAGACGGATGAGTTGTAGATCATTGAGGAGGGTCCGATGCCGAGGTCGCTTATGTAGTTGTCTGATATGCTGTAGCTTGGGTATAGTGCTTCGGCGACGGTTAGTCCGAGGACGAATTGGGATGCTGCGATGAAGAAGAGTGTGCCAGCGATTTTTCCTTTGGAATAGGCCATGGGTGGGAGATACTGCGTTTTAGATTGATAAGATTTGCCGTCTAGTTCTGAGGACCAAGTTGCGCGCGCTCCAAGATTTTTAGAAAACGCAAGTAACCCGCCAGCAAGAAAACCTGGCGTGTTAGCCTAAGAGGCTGGCGTGTTGGTTGTAACCCGCCTTTTGTAAGACTTGAAATGATCACCTTAGACAGTAATCCTACACGCCACTTCTGTATGTCCTCTCGGTCGATGCCTCTACCAAGACTCCATCTCATCATCAAGTAACCTAGCGCGCGCATGGAAACCAATGACCGCTGAGCTGATAGAGCCCGCGATATACACTGAAGCCGAAGTTCAGATAATTTTTCAATGAAAGCTGGGTTGCTGATTGCCCTATATGTTCTATCATGCGCTTTGCTTTTCTACAGCTTTTCTTATTCTGCGCAACTCTTGAAGCACCTGTTCATTGGTGTTTCCAGGAGCACGAGTCTCAGCTTCTGCTTCCACAGCTTGAGGCCTTATTCCTCTCACAAAATTCATTACAAAATCCTTGGTTTCTTCAAACTTCTTTATTCCAACAATCTCTGCTTCTGCAGTTTTGTAACCCTGGCGGCTTACTCCTGAGAACCCTGCCGTCTGGATTGCAAGTTTGGCGAGTCCAAAGTGTCTTGAGATTGGTCCTTGGTAAATGTTGATGTTGGTGATGCGATTGTAAGGCACAACGCTTTTTGTCTTCCACCAGACTCCCTTTGTAACCACGATTTTGTCATCTTCAAACACATATTTTATTGAAGAATGGTATTTCGGTATCCAATACATAGCCACCGCGACGACAAGAATAAGCGGGATAAATGCGGATAGAGCTGCCAGGGTTTCGATCCATGAATCAACTAGGAAAAGAGAGATGGTGACGGCAGGAATCATCCACCAGAGAAAACCGCCTATCAAAACGGTCACTAGATAAGTGTGATACAGGCTCTTCAGTTCTGGGTCCGCCTTGAGTTCCTTTTCCACGCCCATCAAGTCTCACCGAGATGGTATGTAAGGGAACTAAGGTTCTTAAGTGCTTTCGTACTAAGGCAACCAAAAAGCGCTGGTCAAGCGGCGCGCGCGATGAGCTTGTTTATCAGAGAGATACGGGAAATGGTCATCCTGATTCGGATGTTGGCTATGTGTGGTTGGACAATAGTTGCACTTTCGCGGTTCAATCAAACGTAAACGGCAAAATATATGTCATCCTTGGTGTTTGGGGGGTTTGGGAGACACCTCGGACGTATTATTTGGACAGCATCAGAGTAGTATTTATCCAGCTTTAGTTCCAACGCGCGCTTTTAGGAACATTCAGAAATGCAACAATATTGTGCACCAGCTTCCATGTCCTCCCCACTAACCTTTGATCTGGAAGGTTTTGCGACAGCGCGTGCTGCTACAAAACTTATATGGTTGTGAACAACGACCTCATAGAGGAAAAGAAATGTCTAGGTTTAATGAATCTGTCGAGAAAATAGTTCGGACTTTGGAATTGCAGAACGTGCCAATCGGAGTAAGGTTCTCTGAAACCCCAGATAGACAAGGGGTCGAAAGACAACTGAGGATTTGCGAAGCTCTTGATGTTGTCAGGCGAGAAAACGTGGTAATCAACCTTTCAAAAGAGAATTGTACTTGCCGTGGCGGCAGTCACATTGCAGGCTGGCAAGCTCTCACCTTGGAGGAATTTGCCGCCCTTTTTCTAGCGGCCAATGTTTACGAGTCAAAAAAAGTTGCAGAGGCTTCGGTGAGCAGACAACCCAAACCAGAATACAGAGGCAGATTTCTCATTCTAGGCCCTCTTAACAAGTTCGAAACAAATCCCGACATGGTTCTTTTCTTCGTAAACCCTGCACAGGCAGATCGAATCCTTGGCTTGGCATGCTTTGAAGGAGCCGAACCCTCAATATACTACCCTGCCAGTACCGTCTGTTCCACCATCAGCAACACCTTGGCAAAAGGAAAACCTGACGTAAATCTCATCTCGACGTTTGAAAGAACGAGACACAAATGGTCTCCTGACAAGCTTATAGTGACTCTACCTTTCAAGGATTTCATGGCTGCCGTGAGAAGCGTTGATTGCTCTGGTTATGGAAAAAGGGCTGCATCTTAGCGCACGCTGCGATCGATTTAAATATAGTGGTTGCCTTGTCGTTTTGATTAGCAATGGTCTTGCTTTCTCTCCTGCCTCTTTGTGCTGGTTTAGCCATCGTGGTTTATGGTGCAGATGAGGCGATGAAACGACTTTTGAATTTGGCAAGATTCTTTCGCCTTTCTGTGTTCGTCACAGGTGTCGTGATAGCTGGTACAGTTGCAGTTCTTCCTGAAATGTCCATTGGCGTCATAGCGCGCGCGTTAGACTGTTTTTCCATAGTCTTTTGCAACCATCGTCACGTCTATGATGTTTATCGTTCCGTTCTCGTCCATGTCCGCATTGGGGTTCCATTTCTGGTGTCGCGCGCGCGATGGTTACGGTTTCTGTTCTTTTATTCGTGTGGACACCATTAAGGCCGTTTCCCATGTTGCCACGGTTTCGTCTCTCTGATTCTTAACAGTGTTCTTGAACTTTAATATCCCTGTTTCTGGTCTGCTTTTGCTAGGCCTGGCCTCAAGAACCTCCGATTCGACTCTAATAGTGTCGCCAATGAAAACTGGAGCCGTGAACCTAACGTTATCCATGCCCAGAAAAGCCAATGCTTCAACAGGTGGGCGCCCTCTCATTCGCAGCGACATTCCAGACGCTATGCCTAGAGTTAACATTCCGTGGGCTATTCTCTGGCCGAAGGGGCTATTCTTCATGTACTCCGCGTTTGTGTGAAGCTCGCTCCAGTCTCCCGAGATGCCAGCAAACATGACTATATCGGCCTCTGTAACCGTTCTACCTGATGAAACAGCCTTTTCGCCTACTTTGAAGTCCTCGAGACAACTTTTTTCAGCGCTCATCCTCAACAATCACCCCACTTGATTTCTGTGACACCTGTTAAATGAATCCTTACAATATTAAATGATACTTCTTTGTTCACAGTCTATTTGCCCTTAAACTTCAGAAACATGTGCTTATTCTTCTCAGAATGCTTAATAAGAGAGTTATATAGCGCGCGCATTTCAATTTGTTAGGATCTCAACTTTTCGATAACGTCAGATACTTCACACAGCGCTCGCGAACAGAGCGATATCACTCACGCCCTATTTATCGGCATTTGATTTTTCGCTGTGAGCCCCTTATGCGTCAAATCTGTTGGCAAACCGAACGGGCACTGGAGTGCACCATTTATCAGCAAAAGAACTCAAGTAAGCGCACTACAATGAAGATGCTATGTCTATGACTCTGAAGAAAATCTAGTCCATTTAGACATGAATGGGCATATTACATTAAACTGGCGTTGTCTGAGTTCGAGAATTCTTAAGAATTAGAAGTGACTATGTGTTGGTGATGATCATGAGGTGTTATTTGGTTGTCGCAGTTCTGGTGATTCTCTTAGCGGGCGGTTTGGGCCGTGTTGCTGGCGCGGCGTTGGATGAGGGTAATGTTTACGCTCATGAGGGTGATTTGGTCGTGGCTGGGAATGAGACGCTCACTTTTGAGAACTGCACGCTGATACAGAATGGGAACATTTTCGTGAGAGAGAATGGCACATTGATTCTGAAGAACTGTGAGTTGGTCTTGAATCAGAGCGGCCTGTATCAGTACCGGTTGGAGGTGCGCGACGGCGGAAGGCTATTTGCAATGGGTGTTAACTTGTCCTCGGAGTATGGTTTTGATCAGTCTTACGGTGACGACTCGGTGGTGAACTTCACTGACTCGGCTTGGGAGCGTTCTACGTGGACGTACGCGTCTGGCGGGTCTTTGTACATGCGGAACGTGTCTGAGCTCGGCCATTTTATGGTGAGCACGGACGCGGTGTTTGACGGCTGCACGGGGTACGGGTTTTTGATGACGATGGAGAACGCTGATGTTGAGGTTTACGGTTCTTACATCGGGATTGCCTACGTTAGGGCGAGGGATTCGGCTGTGAACGTGAGGGGACTGCATGGTGGCGTGGTGGAGTATTTCAACACGTTCAACAACCTGACGGTTAGTGGCGGAATGGTGGCGAACCTTACGATTCTTGATTCGGACGTTCGGTTTGGTTTTGAACCTTACGATTCCAGCTTGGCTGTTTCCGATTGCGACTTGGACGGTTTGGAGATGTACGGCAACTCCAGCGTGTCCGTCGTCGATTCGACGATGATCAGTGTGCACGTGGGAGACGGGGTGAACCTGTCCTTGTACAATGCGAGCGTGCAGAGCTACATTGTCGCGTACGCGAATTCGAGAACGGTGGCTGATCGATCGTACGTTTATCGAGTGGAAGCCTCTGACGAGGCTTACTGCTCGTTCAGCGGGTCGAGCGTATCTTGGATCGAGGCCTTCGAGTCTTCTGTTGTTCGTGTGGCGGATTCAGAACTGTTGAGGTTGAGTGCTTCCCAGAAATCTGCGGTCTCTCTTGTGAACTGCTGTTGTACTCCTGTCCTCAGCGCGTACGATCAGGCCAAGATCTTGGTTAGCTGGTATTTGGACGTTCACGTCGTGGATTCGACGGGACAGAACGTTGGCTCTGCGAACGTCAGGGCTTTTCTGGACGCTGCCTTGGTCCAGTCAGAATTGACGGGTGCTGACGGTTTGGCGAGACTGGTGTTGCTGGGAAAAACGATCAATGCTACTGGAGAGTTTCCGGTTGCGGGGTATTCCGTTAACGCAGCCTATCTGAGCTACTCGAACACGACAACGGTTGACGTGATGGGGAACAGGCAGATCACCTTGACGTTGGGAGGCTTAATCATCCCAGAGTTTCAGACGCATCTTGCGCTTCCACTGCTTATAGTATCGTCGCTTTTAGCGTTTATAGCTCGAAAGAGAAGACTGCGGGGGGCGTAGGTTCCTCAGAGAATTTCGATTTGACTAGGTAGGAGAGGCTCTGAAATCAACTGATAGGCGCGTGCGCTCAATCTCTCGTGCTGCATCAGCCTTTTTCTCTTGATAGACCCTAGCGCGCGCTACGCGGACTGATCAATAGAATATCCGCTTCTTGAAATCTCGTCAAACCCTTATTTCAGCCTTAACTTCATAGTGCTGGGAACGTGCATCAAATCGTGAAAGCAGTGCTCTCGCCTTTTGGGGGACAACCGCAACTTCATAGTCTTTCCCTGCAAAAGCTCGAACTGCCTCTACTGAGTCGAACCACATGACCGTAACGAACTCTACCTCATCCCCAAGATTCCGACGAAAAAGATGAATCCCCCTGTAACCTGCAATCTGACGGTTCTGTATGCCAGTGAATATTTCGCTTTTAAGAAGTGCCTCATAAGCGTCAGCGTTCGCGGGCGTAGTCCAACCATGCCAGACTCGACTAATCATGTTCAGACTCTCCTTCATTATTGGATATTTGAATTATTATTTAGGCTTTCTTCGGAAAGAGGGTAGCCAATGTTAATGATAAGCCGTTCAATCTTTGTTCTAGAGTTTCACTATTTGGACATCAGATAGACACGGAGATATCTCCCGTATTCCCGACTGACATAGATATCTCCAATAAATGGAGGGGTCAAGCCAGCTCTTAAAGACTGATAGAAGTGTCTTCTATTTTCGTTGTTCTCTTTTCTTCATTTCATTATAGTAATATTCAAACCACTCATACATGGTTGGGTCATCGAATTCTTTCCTAGCACCCTCTGCAATCAGTTTAGCTCCTTTTTCCCATAGTGCTGCCCCCCCGATGAGTTCATCAATCAGATTGATGTCTACGAGTTTTCTGTGACAGAGAACACCCAGCTGCTCATAGAACCCAAATACCATGTGTAATGCCGCTGAGAACGGACCAGAAGAGAAAGAACCATACTTTTTCTTGAAATCTTCGTAGTCCACAAACTTCATGCCCCGTACTTGAAGATTTGCGTCTTGAAACTCTTTGTTAAGTAAGAGTGAAGTGAGCCTAGTAACAACATCCAAGTCTCTAGTTCTGGTTTGATGCCTAATCTGTACAATGTAGTAGATAGCTGCTGCAAACACACCTGATGAAGCAATAGCTATAGAAACTGTCTGTAACAATAGTATGTCAACCATTATTGACACCTATCACGGTTGTTTTGTTTCGGTTCGGCTATAACTTTTCCGCAATCTCAAAACTGGCTTAAAAAGACTGATAGAGAATACTTCTGTTGACTCAAAATGAGTAATTCCAAACTAGTAAGATGCCAAAGATGCGGAAAACCTTTGGGTTATGTGACTGTGTTGGTAAAGGGTCTAACACCGTTTCAGCAGCCTATTCAAGGCGTCAAAATAGTTGCTATTTGCATGGAATGTTTCCAAAAGAAAAAGTAGTCAACGGGTCAAACTGGCTTAGAAAGGCTGATAGAAGAACCTCCTATCTCTTTTTGGTTTCCTTTCTCCTTCTCTCATTTTCGGCATCTTTTGCCTCTGCCATTACCACAACGTCTTTTATGCTCGTTGGTCTGTTAGTAGCCTTGAGAACTAACCTTTCTCTCCATCCGCATTCACGGCATTCATATTTTGGTGGAGTCCACCCCATATGAGCCGACATATCTCCAGTCATCGAGCCGACTCTTCGGACCAATGGGCTTTTGCATTTCGGACAGACTTGAATATCAACATACTTCTTTTCCTTCTCCAGCTCTTCCAAGCCTTTCATTAGCTCTGGAAATAACTCACTCTCAGCTCTTTCAGTCTCTAAGGAACTAAGATGCCTTTTCTTTTTCCTCTTTTTCTTCTCTTGCTCTTGTTCCGACATTAAAGGCACTACTATGGAATGCTTACAGAAAATAAATAGGCATACTGGTTAGTAAGTGTTCAGCTATGACTTTTCCGCAGAACCAAAACTGGCTTTCTTCAAGCGGTTTTTGTCAGTAGCGCGCGCTGGTCATGACCCCTCCAGTTTGAAATCCAATTCCTTAGGACACGTTTTGCTCGTCGTTATTATTGACTCAAACCCGAGCTTTCTCCAGAACCCCTCAGCTTCCTTATTGCCGATAACGTATCTCACAGTCAAGTCTTCAGCCTTGTTTAAGTTAAAGAATTTACAGAGTTCCTCCATCAAGCGTCTTCCAACGCCCTTTCTTCTAAACTGCTTCACGACGTACATAAGCGAGACTTGACCAACAGTTCTTGGTACATGGTCACTTCTGCTCGTAACTTCGCCTCGTACATACCCTATTACCTCATCATCTGCTTCAGCGAGCAATATCTGAACGCTGCCGTTCGCCATGTCAGTCTCAACTTTCTGTCTGATGAGCTTCTTTCCCTCTTCAGTTATTCGCCAAATCAAAGGGTTGGATTTCTCAACGTGCTCCTGCAACAACAATCCTAGCTCAACGATTCTCTCCACATCCGAGGAAGCTGCTCTTCTAATCGTGAGATTATCCATAGGACTTCCTGTACAGGGTTCGGGATAAAACTTTACCCAACCAACCAACCAACTTGGATTCGTGGTACGCTGCGTTATGAGCTGTGGTTGGAAGTCAAGAGGTATAGCGTGCAGTGACGTGTGCTAAAGCACTTCACTTTCTGTAAGCAGTATCACAGTAAGCGTCTGGTGTGGGTATTAATAATAATAATAGTAATAGTTAGTAATTAGTAATTCTATAGCCTCTTTTTTCAAAAAGCAGGTGGAAAAGAGGGTAGGAACAAATATTAATCATTCAACGCACATCATTAATTAACTTGTTCCCATGCATAGTTAAGTTTAAATACTAGTATGCTACACAATAGAGCTTTGGGGGAGGAAGGGATGAGGAAAGAGAGAGGTGAAACTGCGCTCATGGAAACCCACAATGACGGAAAGGAAGAAAGAAAGGAAGAAACATGGCGAAGAGGAAAAAGCCAAAACGAAAAGCTTCCCGAAAGGGAAGGCTCAATACGGTCAAGAAGCTATTGCAGGACAAGAATGTCCGTGACCTCATCATACAGATAATCCGAATAATCATAGGACGATGAAAAGGTAAGAAAGTTGACGACCGAATTGAGCGTTGGCAGGGAAGTAGTGTCAACCCTCGCTGAATGTTTAGAAGCTATTGGTCACCCGACCCGCTTAGGAATCGTTCAGTATTGTTTTCAGCCTCATACGTTCACAGAGATAATTCTTAAACTAAAATTGAATCCAGCCTCTTTCAAATTTCATGTGAAGGTTTTGATGAACTGCAATCTAATCGAGAAAGTGGAAAGAGGCGTATATGAGACTACTCAATTGGGTAAGCTTGTACTTGAGCTTGTAAATAAAGCTAACAATCTTTCATCGCTCAGAATGTGACTATCTATCGCAAACATTCATGGAGTTGTCTAGATTGTGCTTTCTAGTTTTAAACTCAAGATTTAAATAATCTAGTAATTGAAATGTACAAGAGGAAATATGGGCACTGAACTTAGAAAACTGTTGGATAAAGCTAAGGGTACTCCGGAACACGTCATCGCAATTCTTCTAGACATAAGAGGCTTTACGCCCTTCTGTGAAAAAACTGGGGAGTCTCTGGATGTGGCAAATTTCCTGAAAAGAGTCTACATTAGAATTATAGATGACTACTTTCCTAAGGCTTCGTTCTACAAACCAACTGGAGACGGGCTTCTTATTGTCATTCCAATCAACAAAGAACCTCTAAAGGACGCAGTAGTCAATATAATGGAGAAGTGTCTAAATCTTCTACAGAACTTTGGGAGACTGTGTGAAGGTGACGACATGATATATTTCCCTACGCCCGATAAGGTCGGAATAGGGATGTCCAGAGGAACTGCATGTTGCATATCTTCTAGTGGAACGATATTGGACTATTCAGGAAAAGTCATCAATCTTGCCTCTAGGCTTAATGACTTTGCCAGACCCTGTGGCATAGTGTTTGACTCGAAACTTGGATTGAGTCTTCTCCCAAAAGACGTGCAAGAGTTGTTTTTGTGTGAAAACGTATATGTAAGAGGCATCGCTGAGGATAAGCCCATAGCTATTTGTTTCGCCAAGCAATATACGATTATACCACCTTCTCGCAAACAACCGCTGAAAGAACCACAATGGTCGGTAGAAACTTTCGGAGATACATACAAGGGAATTAAGGAAGCAATCTCGTCTAGGACTAAGTATTTTACGACACACTTAAAACATAAACCGCTCGATGAAAAGCAAATACACATAGAGCTAAGGTACGATATTGGCGGATCGATCAGTCGATCATATTATGCGATGGACACGGCGAGTGAAGGTGTGAGCTATTTGAAGCGGGGCATAAAGCACTACGTGTATATCGACCTTTCGGTACTGATAAAAATGCTAGATAAAGATGGACTTGAAGACGATACAAAACTCAGGTTTGAGGTCATTTATCCCATTGCTCCAAATGGTGTGTAGAACGCATATTTAGCTCTTTGAGGCTCTTTTCCATTTCTGGGCAGAATTCATAAAAGGAGACTTTTCTAGGCACGGAATAACCTATGAGAGCTAGGATAGCCTCTATTCTCTAGAGGAAGGAGAGATTGAAGACTAAAACGCTAAAGATAGCCCTAGATAGCTTCGGCTCTTTTCTTGGGAGAGAAAAAGGCTGCCTAGTTGTGAGAAATAGAGAAGGAAAGGCTAGAAGGTATCCTCTTTTTGAGAACTCCATAGCGGAGATACAAGTGGCTAGTGGGAATACCGTCAGTGCAGGAGCGTTGGCTACCTGTGCATTCTGGAACATAGACCTGATAGTGCAAACGCAATGGGGCAATCCGATAGCGGTACTGAAGAGCCTTAACGATGATGACCACGTAAAGACTAGGATATGCCAGTATCAAGCATTGGCAAACGGTAAAGGATTAGAAACTGCAAAACAGATTGTACTGGCTAAGATAAGAGGTCAGAACGAGCTACTGAAGAAGTACGGTCTAAGGTGGCTTGACTACTATCCGTATTCTCAAGCGGTCAAGTCTACTAGCGGAAAGGATATGCAACACGTTAGAGCTAGGCTTATGAGCTATGAAGGCAAGTTTTCTGAACAGTATTTCAGACAAGTCTTCCAACTGTTTAACGAAGCGTTCAGACCAGAACGTAGAAAGACGTTCAAAGCCTACGATGGTCTTAACAATATTTTTAACGTGGCATACCGAGTGCTTTCTTGGAAAGTTCACCTAGCTCTGATAAAGGCTAAACTGGAACCTTATCTCGGATTCTTGCACGGCATACAGTTCGGACTGCCTAGCTTAGTGTGTGACTTTGAGGATTTGTACCGATACTTGGTGGACGATTTCCTGATAGGATTCTGCCAAACAGTTAAGGCAAAGGACTTCGTGTTGAAGAATGAAGATTATTCTACGAATCGAAAAGGCAAGAGAGAGTATCTGAACAAAGACAAGAATCGAGAGCTTGTGAACGGACTGAACAAGTATTTCGAGAGCAAGGTCACTGTTCCAAGGATAAAACGAGGAAATAGGCAAGAGATTGAAACACTAATCAACGAAGAAGCTCTGCTGTTTGCCATGTATTTGAGAAACGAAAGGAAGAAGTGGACGCCTAGACTTTCTCTATATTGACGGTCACTGTTATGACTGCTTTTCTTCCAGATTGTATCAAGCGGTTTACTGCATCTGCCCAAGCATCGTTCACGTCTTTGTGGGTTGTGCTCACAACCGTTCCGTCAATTTCTATTTTTATATGACTTATTTCATTAAATTGCATGAACTCTCACCCCCCATACAACCAATGCTAGCACTTTCGTGTCGCTTGAATTTAAATTTTTTCTTTTTGCTGTGAAATCGCAACAAAACCTGATCAAAAATAAAAAAGATTATCTATCCACACTCTCTCCAGTCAACTGTCATGCATTTCTCGATTAGTGCTTCTTCTTATGCCTCTTAGCAAGCGATCTTTCTGCATTAATTCTCGTTATCTCTAGGTCTCTTGCAAGAGATGGATCAAGTTCCGTTTCAGTTAGATAAAACTTTACCCCCAAAACCCCAAAACCCAAAACCACGACGACGCGCGAACTTATTCTCTCGATCAATAGCACACCAAAATCTACTTATCGCTTTGGGAACAGTATTTTTCTAGGAATAAAAGTGGGAAGGTGTGAGGTCTGCGGAGCAGAAGTCGAGCTTCCTTTCCAGTGCAACTACTGCAAGAAATACTTCTGTGAAGCTCACAGGCTTCTTGAGAATCATAATTGCCCAAACGCACCACCCCGAACTCCATTAGGAAGCTATCAAGCCAAACAAATGTTGGCGAGTACTGACAAAAGGAGAGAGGTCAAAACTGCAATCGAGAACATGCCTCTTATGGTCGGGGGTAAGACGAAAACATACGGCAACAGATTCCACCATCATTTTGACGTTCCTGTCGAGGTCTATTCAGATGAGGGATACCGTAAGAAGTTGAATCACGCCAAAACACTTAACGAAGTAGACCATATCGTTCACGATTATTACAAGCACCATCGAAAAGAGATAGAAAGATGACCAGCAAATTGACTTCTTGAAGTTGAACACGACTGAGTGAGTCAAAGATCGATTGACCATCCAAACTCTCCTATGGCGACCGAAAAACATGTATAGCCCGCGCTCAAGGACGAGGCTTTATCGTAGATGGTGTTCTAGACGGGCTGCCGTCTTTCCATTTTTGGTATCTTTTCGCTATGATAACAAGTATCAGCATTCCAATCACCGTACTTAAGACATAGACCAACGTTTCTCTCGCAACGGAGACGGCAAACTGTTCAATGGGAGATATTATGTCAGTTGGTGGGGGTATTGTCTGCGAGGTAGTCGTTGCTATTTCCCATGTGGTTACCGTGTGCCATGTCGCCGTTGCTTCTGATGTTTCCACGAAGGCGAAGTTTCTGCCATAAGGCACCAACAGTAAGAGAAGGGATGATGCGACTAGTACGCCCTTGAGTTTCATTTTTATCGGCTTAAATGCATTAGGGGGTAGGGAGGCTTATTTCTGTTTTCTGACACTTTTATGTTAAATCGATCGATCTACACACATTCTTAGTCTTAACTCCTCATTCTCCAGGAGGGTAAAGTTCTATCCAACCAACACAAAAGTAATATTGCGTCACAAACGAGCTATAGATACGGCGAAGTCCTTGTCAATGGATTATTCGGTCTATGAAGGGATGACGGCATCAGAAAAGCAAGTTGCCGATTACTTGAAGGAGCTGCAACTTTGGTGGCATTATGAATCTCCAGTATTCCTCAAGGACGAAAAAAGAGAGACCGAGAGTCTGGACGCCCGACTTTCATATTCCAAAGTTGGGTATGTACGTGGAAGTCTGTGGTTCAGAAAGTCTCCGAGAACAGTATCAATACAGGGAGAAGATCTACAAGAAAAACAGTTACAGTGTTATTTTTCTGCACCTCTACAAAGAAAGAGAAAGATGGAAAAGTTTTCTATTGAAGCGGATAGTCCAACTCGAGAATTCAAGACACTTAGAAGTGATGAAAATTCTTGAGTCAAGGATCTAGTGTCTGGGATAAAACTTTACCCCAAACCAAACCTTCAAAGACTTCCGACATAGGCGTAGGTTTTTGGCACACCCATCGCATTGAGCGTAGCATGACGACAATAGCCGTCAACAAGCTGATAGTCTTCTCTTCTCACAATCAAAGGCGAGAGAACCACACCCCCAAGCTCTATAGATTGCCGAAGTTCTGAACTTCTCCTCTCTAGGCTTTTTGAAAAGACATAGCCTCTCCTAGGGTCAACATAGTTCATAATATCGGGATTCAATTTGATTTGAGTTACACCCATCACTTCCAAGTGCCATTTTCGTTTTCGAAGAGTCTCCAGCCACAGGTCATCTTCTGGTTCTCTATACTCACTTCTAGCGTCTGTTTCCCACTCTTTGCGAATTTCTGTATTGATAAAATCGTAGATTGCATCTACGTCCTCAATCACCCAATAGCTTATTCCTTCAAGTCTCCGAATAGGCGTATTCAAGACAGCTCGCCTTCTATGTTCTCTACCTTATCTCATCTGCAGTTTCTCCAGTTCAGCTATAACTTTTCCGCAAAAAGCGCGCGCGTAATACGAATTCCCATTTGCACCATGAGTCTTTAGAATGCTTATCCGGCGGGCAGACCAGGCAGTTCACTTCAACCTTCGGGTTCAACGTCTTCGCAAAACCCTTCAAATAGCCAAACCGCACCCGTTTGCACGGAAACTCACCCAACCCCTTGCTCAAACGGGTCTCCTGCGTCCTACACCTACCTATGCCCAAAACGGCATGATTGTTCTTCACTTCTATGGTTTTGAAAGGTTGATCCAAAGCCCAGCTCGTCTTCTGCAGAAGATCCATAATCGTGGCAACGTCAGGATTCTCAGCCGCACCAAACATCTTCTGCAAACCCCTAGCCTCAATAGCAGCCATACTCTCCCAAACACCAGCATCAATCTCGGTCGCCCCTTCAGTCCCGAATTTCTTCTCTATACCCAAGAAATACAGGCCGTCGAC
>Ga0315277_10003993_pt1 | contig 19810 bp, 14 predicted proteins | sample YL17G05_15_MG_FD_203695 | JGI IMG/M metagenome (GOLD analysis project Ga0315277, IMG submission 203695) | Sediment microbial communities from Yellowstone Lake, YNP, Wyoming, USA - YL17G05_15 | ecosystem: Environmental > Aquatic > Freshwater > Lake > Sediment | place: USA: Wyoming | collected... | reverse complement strand
ACCCCCTGCCCCTCTCCCAGAGGGAGAGGGGAGACTTTTCGGACAGCCTCTAAGTACGGTTCGGCTCAAGCGAGAAGGACATGAGCGACAGGTTGAGGTCGATCGCGGGTTGGGCCGGGCAGGAATCGCTGGATTCCCAGGGGCGTTCGCCGGAGATGGATCTCCGCCACGTGAGGAGAGTCACCAGCAGCCTGCTGCGGGAGGCACTCGATACATGGGCGGAACTCTGGGAGGAGTTCCAGGACCGGGTGATCAGCGGGGCGATGATCCTCCCGGAGGCCCAGAAAGGCTTTAGGCCCCGCTGCGGCTGGCCCGAGTTCCTGGAGAAGATGTGGCAACTGAAGTTCTACCTCGATTCGACCAAGAGGTTCTGTGAGCAAAGACCGTAGGGTAAGATTACAGGGGATTGGGGTGGATGCCCCGTGATGTCCTTTGTTTATACCCGAGACAGGGCCGCGAGCTGCCGTGGCGCCCCCCTGGCCGGGGTGGAAGCAACGAAACGTGGAGTGAAAAGATGAGCGCTACAAGACTAGAGGCCGCGGGACTGGCGTCGGTTCCGGGGGAAGACCGCAGGGAGTCACGCATGACGCCCAAGCAGTTCTTCGACTATTGCAGGAAACACAATGCGGCGATGATGGACCTGAAGTTTGCGGACCTGCTAGGCACCTGGCAGCACTGCACGTTTCCGGTGGCGACCCTGGATGGGGAGACCCTGGAGGAGGGTTTGGGGTTCGACGGCTCGTCGATTCGCGGATGGCAGGCGATCCACGTTTCCGACATGATGGCCGTGCCGGACTTGGAGACGGCATGCATGGACCCGTTCTTCGCCAAGCCCACAGTCAGCGTGCTGGCCAACATCGTCGATCCCATCACCCGCGAGCCTTACACCCGCGACCCGCGGCACGTCGCCCGCAAGGCTGAAGCATACATGAAGCAGACGGGCATAGCGGACACGTGTCAGATCGGGCCGGAGCCGGAGTTTTTCATTTTCGACGAGGTGCGATACCAGCAGACGCAGAACTTGGCGATGTACCAGATCGACTCGGTGGAGGGCGCGTGGAACACCGCCCGGTTCGAGGAGCCCAACCTGGGCTACAAGCCCAGCTTCAAGGGCGGCTACTTTCCCGTGAGCCCTACCGACACGCACCACGATTTGCGCGGGGAGATGGTGGAAGAGATGGGCAAGCTGGGGATCGTGATCGAGGCGCACCACCACGAGGTGGCCACCGGGGGGCAGGCCGAGATCGACATGAAGTACCAGCCGCTGGCGAAGATGGCCGACCAGTTCATGTGGTACAAGTACATCATCCGTAACGTGGCCAAGCGGCACGGCAAGACGGTGACCTTCATGCCCAAGCCGATCTTCGAGGACAACGGCTCGGGGATGCACACGCACCTGTCGCTGTGGAAGGAGGGCAAGCCGCTGTTTGCCGGCAACGGCTATGCGGGACTAAGCCCGTTGGCGCTGTACGCCATCGGCGGCATCCTCAAGCACGCCCCCGCGCTCTTGGCCTTCGCGGCGCCGACGACCAATTCCTACCGCCGCCTGGTCCCCGGGTTCGAGGCCCCGGTGAACCTGTGCATGTCCGCGCGGAACCGCTCGGCCGGCTGCCGCATCCCCATGTATTCGCCGAACCCCAAGGCCAAGCGGGTGGAGTTCCGCTGCCCTGACCCGAGCTGCAACGGGTACCTCGCCTGGTCGTCGCTGTTGATGGCGGCCCTGGACGGCGTAGAGAACGAGATCGACCCGGGCGAGCCGCTGGACCGCGACATCTACGAGATGACGCCGGAAGAGCTTGCCCATACCCGCAAGACACCCGGCTCGCTCGATGAGGCGATCAACGCGCTGGAGGCAGACCACGAGTTCCTCACCCGGGGTAGCGTGTTCACCGGCGACCTGATCGAGGGCTGGATCAAGTGGAAGCGCGAGATGGAGATTAACCCCATGCGCCTGCGGCCGGTGCCGTACGAGTTCGACCTGTACTACGACGCTTAGTCCTGACGTAGGACGGCCTTTCCGGGCCGTTGTTTTGCGGGACGGGCCTCTCAGCCAGAAGGTGCCTGTCACCTTTTCGGCCACGCCCCTGCCACTCGTCATTTCAATCTTCAGAGGCCACCAGGTGCCACGGAGAAACCCTGCGCTGCGAGGAAAAACAACCAGAACATGAGCCTCGACCCCGAGATCGTCGTCCTCTACTGCCAGCACTGTGTCGCCCAGGACGCCCATGTCGCCGTGGCGGCGGAGCAAGTGCGCGGGCTGACGGTGCGGCCGACGCTGATGCCGTGCAGCAGCAAGGTGGAGGTCCCCCACCTGCTGAGGATTCTCGAGCAAGGGGCGGACGGCGTGGAGCTGGTTGCCTGCCCCGAGGCCAAGTGCCGCTTTCTGGTCGGCAGCCTGAAGGCCGAGCAGCGGGTCTCGCGTGCCAGGGGTCTGCTGGAAGAGATTCGCATGGGTGGCCAGCGGCTGGGCTTTAGCCGGAAGGAAAAGCTCTCGGCCGAAGCGCTGCTCGATCTGGCAGAGGCCCGGGCCGTCGCGGTGAAGCCGCTGGGACCCAACCCGATGAAAAAAGGAGAGCCCGCGTGATCGTCGCGGAGTGGAAACCTGTCAACGAGCTGGCCGCGGCGCTGGGCAGCCACGGGAAGATTCTCCTGGTGGGCTGCGCCACCTGCGTGGCCGAATGTGCCGCCGGCGGAGAACGCGAGGTGGAGACGCTCGCGCCCCTGCTGCGGATGGCGCTGCAGGTGGAAGGTCACCCGGTGGAGATCCGGGCCAAGACCCTGGAACGCCAGTGCGAATGGGAATTCCTGGAGGAGCTGGACGAGATCATCCCGGAGGTGGACGCGGTGCTGAGCCTTGCCTGCGGCATCGGCGTGCAGGCAGTGGCCGAGCGGTTCCCGCAAGTCCCCGTTTACCCGGGCGTGAACACCACGGCCCTTGCCATCCGGGAACAGCCGGGACTCTGGACGGCCCGCTGTGCCGCCTGCGGGGATTGCGTGCTGGGGGAGACCTTCGGGCTGTGCCCGGTCGCACGCTGTGCCAAGAGTCTCATGAACGGACCTTGCGGAGGCACGCGCAAGGACGGCAAGTGCGAGGTGGATGAGAACACCGATTGCGTCTGGACCCTGATCGTCGAGCGGGCCAAGGCGCGGGGATCTCTCGACTCCCTGGCCCAGGTCCGCAGGCCCAAGGACTGGTCTAATTCGCGGCACGGCGGCCCCAAGCGGATGTTCCGGGAGGATCTTCGAGAATGATCCGGACCCTCCTTGCCGGAAGCCGTTTGGAGCGGGTACTCTCTGCCGGCCATTTTGCCGTCACTGCCGAGGTCGGTCCCCCCAGGGGACCCGATCCCGAGGCGATTCGCAAGAAAGCCAGGCTGGTTCGAGGCGTGGCCGACGCCTACAACGTCACCGACAACCAGACGGCGGTGGTCCGCATGTCGAGCATCGCGGGCGCGAAGATCCTGCTGGACGAGGGCCTCGAGCCCGTGATGCAGATGACCTGCCGCGACCGCAACCGCATCGCGCTGCAATCCGATCTGCTGGGGGCCTGGGCATTGGGCATCCGCAACTGCCTTTCGATCTCGGGCGATCACCAGAAGGCGGGCGGCGGCGGGAAGCTCAAAGGACACCCCGGCTGCAAGAACGTCTACGACGTGGATTCGATCCAGCTCGTTTCGATCCTCAAGGGCCTCCGCGACGACGCCGTGCAGCAAGGCGGCGACTCGATTGAGCCCGCCGCGCCTTTCTTCATTGGGGCGGCCTGGACGCCGCTGGCCCCGCCCCAGGAGTTCAGGCTCCTACGGCTGGCCAAGAAGATCGCCGCCGGGGCAGACTTCATCCAGACCCAGGCCGTTTACGACCTGGACCGCTTCGCCCAGGCCGTGCAGAAGGCCGTGGAGATGGGGCTGACGGAACAGGTGGCGATTCTGGCGGGCGTGATCGTCCCGCGCTCGGCGGCGATGCTCAGGTACATGAACGCCAACGTGCCGGGGGTGGAGGTGCCGGAGGACCTGATAAAGCGGATGAAATCAGCCTCGGATCCGCGGGAGGAGGGACTAGAGGTCAGCGTCGAGCTGATCGGCGCGCTCAGGCAAATGCCCGGCATCCGGGGCGTACACCTGCAGGCCATCGAGTCGGAAGAGCTGCTGCCCGAGGTGGCGGAACGTGCCGGTTTGCTCCCCCGGCCGGAGGTGCTGCAAGGCTTCATGCTACAGCGATAGGTTCAATGGTTGGAGATGGAGTTGTCAGTGGTCAGTTGTCAGTTGTCAGTTGTCAGTTATCAGTTGAGCGTGTCCGGGAATTGGCGTGGCACAACCCCGCTTGTTGGAGGCGTCTCCGACGGCGACAGCTTCAGGCAGAGACTCCGGTCGCCGACAGAGTCGCCTCCCACAGCTTTTAATCCCCGGACACCCTCAGGTACTTCCGCGAGAACCAGCAACTGGGAACTGACAACTGAGAACTGACGACCGATGACTGAAAACTGATGACTGAAAACCTCTCCCCACAAGTGGCAGCGTTAGTCGTGCCCAGCGAGACTACTACCATGGCAGACCGACAACGAAAAATGCCCGCGAAGTACCATGTGGCCGTCGACGAGGCTCCGCCGCGATTTGCGCCCGTGCCGAAGCTTAGCGCCATCGAATCCGAGGGCTGTCTGGGCTGCCTGCATTGCGTCAAGCGCGAGTCGTGCGTCTACGATGTTTATCGCAAGCGGGCGTTCGACCCCCGCCAGGTCGTCGACACCGCGGACGTGATGTGCATCAGTTGTTTGCGCTGCGTCCAGGAGTGCAAGAAGAACATCCTCTCGCGGGCACGCAATCCCCAGTACGAGCAGATGGGAGACGACTACTGGAGGCCGCCCCTGTTGGCCAGCATCTGGAAACAGGCAACCACCGGCCGGATTCCCGTCTCGGGGGCCGGTTATAATGGACCGTTCGCCGGGCCCGGATTCGACGAGATGTGGACCGACATGTCCGAGATTGTCCGGCCCACCCGGGACGGCATCCATGGCCGCGAATACATCAGCACCATGATCGAGCTGGGGCGGCGTCCCGAGCGGCTGGACTTCGACGCGCAGGGCAATCTCACGACCGAGCTGCCCCCGCTGCTGGAAATCCCCATCCCGATCGTGCTGGACGTGCCCCCGCTGGGCTTTGTGGGCACGCGGACCCGGCAGGCCATTGCGCTGGCCGCCCGGAAGCTGCAAACACTGGCGGTGGCATCCTTCGCAGAGGCCGCCGGTCCGCTGGCCGACCACCGGCAGGACCTGATCGTGAAGTTCGACGCGGCGGCGGACGATCCGGCTGGCCTGGAGGGGATTCCCATTGCCGAGGTGGCGTACTGCGACGGGGTCCTGCGGTCCGTCGAGAAGGCGAAGTCGTCCCAGCCGGGGATCATCGTCTCCATCCGCGTGCCGTTGGATGAGCATGCCCCCGAGCGAGCCTCGAAGCTGGCTGCCGCGGGGGCCGAGATCCTCCACTTCCAAGCGGACTACAAAGGACAAGGCTGGGGCGAAAGGCAGGGCGACTTCGCCACCAGACTGATCCGCGAAGTCCACTTCAGGCTGCTCGACGACGCCGTGCGAGAGCAGGTGACGGTCCTGGCCTCCGGGGGAATCGCCCTGGCCGAGCACGTGGCCAAGATGATCGTCTGCGGGGCCGACGGAGTGGGAGTAGACCTGGCGCTGCTGGTAGCCCTGGAGTGCCGCGTCTGCCGCGATTGCCGCCAGCGGAGCGCCTGTCCCGTGGCCATCGACCAGGTCCCCGTGGATTGGGGCGCCCGGCGGATCGTCAATCTGTTCGGGTCCTGGCATGCTCAATTGATCGAGGTCCTGGGGGCCATGGGGCTCCGCGAGGTTCGCCGGCTGCGGGGCGAGCTGGGCCGCGCCATGTTCTTCGAGGACCTGGAGCGCGAGAACTTCGCCCCCATTTTCGGAAGGCGGAAGACGGAAGGCGGAAGCCGGAAGGCGGAAGGCGGAAAGGCTGATTGCGAGCCCGCACTCTCTCCTCCCGCTTCCCCCTTCCCCCTTCTCCCTTCCCCCGTCCCCTCTCCCCCTTCCGCCGTCTCGCGTTGTCCCTCGCGATTCCGCAACCGGATGGGGAGATACAAGGTGGTGCGGACCTCGGCCTGCGTGGCCTGCGGGAAGTGCGCCGAAGTATGTCTTTACGGCGTACACAAGAAGGCCGGCCAGAGAATGCTCGCACCCAAGTCGCACCTCTGCCGTGGTGCGGGGATCTGCCGGGCTGAAGGGTGGTTCTGCGTGGATCACTGCCCCGTCGGGGCGGTGCGGGTCGGGCCCGATCCCTCCTGGAAGACGTTCGGCGATCCCCGTTGGACGGCCGAGCTGCTCACGGCGACGTGGATCCAGGCCGAGACGGGCTATCCGCCGGGGGAAGAGATCGAATACAAGATCGGCGCCTCCGGGGGCGGCTTCGACCGCATCCACTTCGCCTTTCCCGACGAGGCGCCCGATCCGGCGCTAAAGCCCGAGGAAATCGACCTCAGCCTGCCGCTGAACCGCCGTGGCGACGGGCGACCGGAAGTCACCATCGGCCTGCCCGTCTACGGCGGAGGGATGAGCTTCGGGTCGATCAGCCTGACGACCATGTTGGCCCGAGCCCGGGCGTATCAGGCGATGGGCTCCTTCACCTGCACGGGCGAAGGAGGCTATCCCCAAGAGCTCGAAGAGTACGACGACCACGTGATCACCCAGGTGGCCACCGGGCTGTTCGGCGTGAGGGAGGAGACGATCCAGCGGGTGAGGATGGTGGAATTCAAGTACGCCCAGGGCGCCAAGCCCGGGCTGGGCGGCCACCTCCTGGGCGACAAGGTGACTCCCGCGGTTGCCCAGATGCGCGAGGCGGTGGAGGGCAGCTCGCTCTTTTCGCCCTTCCCCTTCCATTCCGTCTATTCGGTCGAGGACCACAAGAAGCACGTCGACTGGATCAAGCACATCAATCCCAAGGCCCTGGTCTCCGTGAAGGTCTCCACGCCCAGCGACGTGGACATGGTGGCGGTGGGGAGCTACTACGCCGGGGCCCACGTGATCCACCTCGACGGCAGCTACGGGGGCACGGGCGCCGCCCCCGACATCGCCAAGAAAAACATCGCCATGCCCATTGAGTACGCCATCCCCAAGGTGCACCGCTTCCTCCAGGAGGAGGGTGTGCGGGAGGAGGTTACCTTGGTGGCCTCCGGTGGTCTGCGGACGGCCTGGGACGCGGCCAAGGCCATCGCCCTGGGGGCAGACGGCGTGGTGATCGGCACCGCCGAGCTGGTCGCGCTGGAGTGCGTCCGCTGCGGCGTGTGCGAGAGCGGGCGGGGTTGCCCGCGGGGCATCGCCACCACCGACCCCAAGCTCTCGGCAACGCTTGACCTCGATTGGGCCACCCAACGGCTGATCAATCTCTTCCACGCTTGGATCGTGCAACTGCGGGAGATCCTCTGGCGGCTGGGTCTCGGGAGCGTCAGGGAACTGGTGGGAAGAACGGATCTGCTGGTCCATCTGGACTACGACAACACGGCGTCTGCTGGACCGGCCGCAAACCGGCCCGCTGTCGCACTGGAGATGGAGGTGTGAAGTGGAGAGTGGAGAGTGGAGAGTGGAGAGTGGTCAGGGGCCCGGAGCCAGGGGTCAGGGGGCAGGGGCGAGGGGTCAGGGATCAGGGGCCAGGACCGAGCGGCCGGAGGCCGGGGGCGAGGCTCTCGCCTCTCCCGTCTCCACTGCTTACTCCTCATTCACCACTCACCACTCTCCACTCACCACTCACCACTCACCACTCTCCATCCGGATCATTGCCTCGCGGCACCGCCTGGCGGCCGGGATGGCTCCGCGGCCGAGAGCGCCGGTCCAGGAAGGGGGCTGCGGCGTCGTGGGGTTCGCGGCCAGCGTGCCGGTCCGCGGCCGCCACATCTTCGAGCCCTCCATCCAGATGCACAACCGCGGCAACGGCAAGGGCGGGGGCATCGCCGCCGCCTGCCTTACGCCCGGACAGTTGGGCGTCGACGCCGCCACGCTCCGCGACGACTATCTTCTCCAGGTTGCCCTGCTCGATTCCCGGGCAGAAAGCGAGGTGGAGCAGGCCTTTGTCTCTCCCCACCTGCGGATCGACCACAAGACGCGGCTGGAGCCGGCGGCCGATTACCGGCAGCTCGGGCTCGAGGTCCGTCCGCCCGACGTGGTCCGCTATTTCGTGCGGGTCAAGGAGGAGTCGCTGGCCCGCTTTGCCGAGGAAAACCACCTGACCGATGCGGCCCCCAGGCAGCTCGAAGACGAATTCGTGTACCAGAACAGTTTCCGGCTGAATCGGGCCTTCTATGCCGCGCTGGGCGAGAAGCGGGCCTTCGTGCTCTCCCACGCGCGGAACCTGGTGGTCTTCAAGATCGTTGGCTACGCCGAGCACGTCGTGCAATACTACGGCCTGGAGGATTTCCAAGCCCAGGTGTGGATCGCCCACCAAAGATATCCGACCAAGGGGCGGGTGTGGCACCCGGCCGGCTCGCACCCGTTCATCGGCATGAACGAGGCTTTGGTCCATAACGGAGACTTCGCCAACTACTACAGCATCTCGGAGTACCTCCGGCAGCACAACATCGTACCGCAGTTCCTCACGGACACCGAGGTCTCGGTGCAACTGTTCGACCTCTGGCGGCGGACCTACGGCTACCCGACCGAATACGTGATCGAGGCCCTGGCCCCCACTACCGAGCTGGACTTCGCCCGGTTGCCCGACGAGAAGAAGAAGGTCTACGGGGCGATCCAGTCGCTGCACATGCACGGTTCGCCGGACGGGCCGTGGTTCTTCATCATCGCCCGCTCCGAGCCCGACGACGACCGATTCCAGTTGCTGGGCATCACCGACACCTCGATGCTGCGGCCGCAGGTGTTCGCCTTGCAGGAGGGAGAGGCTACGATCGGCCTGATCGCTTCCGAGAAGCAGGCCATCGACGCCACGCTGGACTCACTGTCCAAAGAAGACCCGCGGTTTCGCCCGGTGGCCGACGTGTATTGGAACGCCCGGGGCGGCAGCCACACCGACGGCGGCGCGTTCGCGTTCAGCGTGCACCGGAACAACGGCCAGAGCACGGTCTCCTGCGCGGACAAGTTCGGCAAGCCCATCACTTGCCCGGTGGGAGAGTGGGCAGTGGGCAGTGGGCAGCCACAAATCCGAAATCCGAAATCCGAAATCCGAAGTCCCAAGTCCCAAATCCCAAATCCGAAATCCGAAATCCGAAATCCGAAATCCCAAATCCCAAATCCCGAAGAGTCCTTCGCCCAAATCTCTGGCCAGATCGCCTCCTGGGGCTTCGACCGGCTGCTCTCTCTCACCCGGGAGATCGAGCAGGCCGCCAGGGTACCCTCTGGGTGCGACGGCCGGGGCTTCGAGTGGGCCCTGGGACTGCTGGCCATGCTCAACGACCGCCGCTACGACTGCGGCCGGATGAAGCGGAGCGCCGTGCTGCAGGTCGTCCGCCAGGCCATCGACAACGTCCTCGACGCGGTCCCCCCGATCGCCCAAGACGGACCCGGCCGACCCGCTTCGCGGGTACCCCGCCGGCGGATCGAGCTGGGCACGCGAGAGGACCTCCGGCCGCCGCGGGCGGGCGAGACCACGCTGGTGATCTTCGCCGAAGGCTTTCCGCCGGAGGGCGACCAGTGCGACTCGCGGCTGGCGGTCAGCGCCTATCAGCTCGGCTGGCGGCGCTTCATCGTCTACGGGCTCAGGGGCCAGCGATTCACCGGCTGCGGCCTCGGGCCGAACACCGAAGGCGTGCGGATCGACGTCTTCGGCAGCTCGGGCGATTACCTGGCCTCGGGCATCGACGGCCTGGAAATCCACGTCCACGGCTTCGCCCAGGACCAGCTCGGCCAGATCCTCAAACGCGGCACCCTGGTCGTCCACGGCGACGTCGGCCAGACCTTCATGTATGGGGCCAAAGGCGGCGAGGTCTACGTGCTGGGCAACGCCGCCGGCCGGCCGCTCATAAACGCTGCCGGCCGGCCGCGGGTAGTGATCAACGGCACCTGCCTCGACTACCTGGCCGAGTCGTTCATGGCCGGCGACCCGCATCATGGCGGCGGCTTCGTGATCCTCAACGGCATCGAGTTCGACCACCGCGGCCGCGTCAGGGAGCAAACGTCTCCCTACCCGGGCGCGAACCTCTTCTCGCTCGCTTCGGGCGGGGCCATCTTCGTCCGTGACCCCCATCACAAACTCATCGCCGAACAGCTCAACGGTGGAGAGTTCGCGGAGTTTACCGACGAGGACTGGCAGTTGATCCTGCCGTATCTGGAGGCCAACCAGCGGCACTTCGGCATCTCCATCCAGCGTGACCTGCTGACGATCGACGGCCGCCCCCGCCCGCCCCGGCAAGTCTATCGCAAGGTCCGCGCCGTGAGGCTGGCAGTGCTCTCCAAGGAAACGGTGCCGGAGTGAGCCCTGCGGCTCCCAACCTCCCCTCTCCCGCCGACGGGAGAGGGGCAGGGGGTGAGGGCTGTCTAGACAGCGACGAATGGCACAACGCGCCGCGTGCCACTGCTGGCTTGTCTAGCAGTGCTTGCCCAGGACCGTGGTTCGTCTCACTCCCGTCACCGCGGGCGACGCGAGAAGGCCAACACGTGCGGCGTGCCGAGCTTTTCGCAACGGCAAACCCCTTGCGCCGGCGCGCCTTTCTCACCCCTCACTCTACCCCGCCCAGCACTGTTGGGCAAGCCAGCAGTGCCACCCCGCCGGGCGACAAAGTGCCCAAATCACCCAGTATATGCGCCTGTCCCTTTTAAGCTCCTAACGCCACAGAAAGGCGGCCGGCCGCCAAAGCTTCGCAGACCACCACAATGAGGATTGTGTCCCCGGGCATCGACATTATATTGATATTGGATTTGGCAAGTACGGTCTGACGGTCCACCCGGACAAGGCGCGGCTGGTGCCGTTCCGCAAGCCGCAAGGCGAGCGGAACCGGCCGGCAGCGGGCGGCCCGGGCACGTTCGACTTCCTGGGGTTCACGCACTTTTTGGCGCGCTCTCGGAAACGGAACTGGGGCCTGATGCGGAAGACGGCGGCCAACCGGTTCACGCGGGCAGCCAGGACGATCTCCCAGTGGTGCCGGTCGCATCGACATGACCCGATCGCCGAGCAGCACACGGTACTCTGCCAGAACCTACAGGGGCACGCGGCGTACTACGGGATCGCCGGCAACAGCCCGGCGTTGGCCCGTTTTCACCACGAGGTGCTCAAGGTCTGGCGCAAGTGGCTCATGCGGCGACGGCGGGCGTGGCGTACTTCTTACGACTGGTTTTGCCAGCTTCTCCAGCGCTACCCCCTGCCTTACCTGCGATCGGCCCACTCGGTGTACCGCGGCGTAGCGAACGGATAACTTGAGGAACCGAATGCGTTAATTGCGCACGTTCGGGTCTGTGGGAGCCCCGGGCGGGCAACCGCCCGGGGGCACCCGGTCCGCATTCGAACCTGTATTTGAGAAAGGTGATGGTATGTGGAAGCAATGGTTAGCCAAACTTCACACTGGTCTTCTGCTGCTGGCATCCATACTCATTCTCATACTGTGCTTTTCACCAGAACCGCTCTTCGGCATTCCTGAAACGATATGGCACATTGCTCGGCTAGCCGTGGCACTGGCTGTCACCTTGTACTGTTTCGTTCTCGGTGTTTGGGTAGCGTATAGGGTACCACGCCCGAAGCTCCTGGCGTTTGTGTCTGCCATGTTGGCACTGCTTCTCTTCGTATTTGCGCTTATCTATCAGACGTTGGGGCTAGTTGGACCGGACGGCAAGACGTGTAACGACTTCTTGCCCTGCATGTATTTCAGCGTTATCACTTTCACCACGGTCGGATATGGCGACTTTCGTCCTTCTGATCTGGCCCGTCTGTTTGCGGCTCTGGAGGCATTGATCGGGTACTTCGGTCTCGGATTGTTCATTGCAGCACTGCTCCAGTTGTTCAGCCGTTTACCCAAAGATGTCGATGAGAACGACTTGGAGAGATTCTAGCTGCCGTCGCCGTGATTTCGCGAACGGGATAAAGGGGTCGGGAGTCTTAAATCGGCCCGCAACTAGGACACGCCCCAGTCCAGCCATACGCGAAACCTACCAGAATCACGGAATCCCGCCAAGAGTTATGTATGCTGGCCGGGTGGCCCCGGGCGGTTGCCCGCCCGGGGCTCCCACAGATCCGTACATGCACGCATTAGAGCATACGGCTCCTCGGGTCACGGGTTCGCTACCTGACGTAGGAGTGGACGATTCGTGCTGGCGGAAGCGGGTATCGCTTCAGAAGCCGCTTGAATCTTGCCCAAGTCATCTCCCGCTGGCGATTGCGGCGATCCAGCCACTTCCGCCACGCGCGAGAGACGGCCCAGAGGAACCAGTGCAGCGCTCGCGCGTTGCCTGTGATCCCGTAGTACGCGTAATGACCGCGCACTTTCTGGCTCAATTTCGTATGCTGCTCGGGTCGGTATGACCGCGCACTTTCTGGCTCAATTTCGTATGCTGCTCGGGTCGGTAAAAGGGGACATCACTGATTTGATATCAGTAATGTCCCCTTTTTCTTTCCGCTCTGGCTAAGTCGGCCGCCCAGATGGCACGAATCGCGTCCTCATCACCAAGTCCGTCCGGGACGGCCGGACTGGGATTGTTGGCGTAATACCAGCGCATGCGATCCCGTGGCGAGCTGAGCGTGCGGCTGCCGGGCATCTGGAGATAGCCGTTGGGGTCCGTCCGCCGCACCCAATCCCACGCATAGCGGAGCCAGTTGCTGCGATACTGCCGGCTCTGGTGGGCAAACCAGGTGATTTCGTCGTAGCCCCAGATCCAGATGCCTCCCGCCTTCGCCTGGCCCGGCTGCCTGCTCACGCCCCAGTTGTCGATCTCCACCAGATAGGGCAGGTGCTCGCACTTCCAGCCGCTGGAGGTCGTGCCGCCCTTGCTCCGGCCGTAGATGCCGTCGGAGAAGCCCAGCTTGAGGATCGCCTCTTGCGGCTTGTCCGGAACCTCCATAATCCGCAGGGGGAAGGAATGGAAATCCATCAAGAGTTGTCCCTCACGCACCAGGCCGCCGCTGGGAACGTGAGAGTCGCATAGCACCATGTGCCGTCTGGCGTGTTTGGCTGCATACGACCGGATCAGGGTGAGCACTTGGGAGTAGTGATCGAGATTCCGGTCGTTGCCGTTCATCAGTTCCGTCTGTCCGAAGTGGATCGCGTCGCAGCCCACGCCGATGAACGAAACCCCCAGATAATAGAACCAGAGCTTGGTTTCCGGCCGGCTCACATCCGGGACCGACTGTCCCGGTCTCCAGTGGTCTTTCAGCCGCCCGCTCGGATAGAGCATGTCGGCGTAGCGGAAGTTCCGTTTCTCGACCGGCTGGCCCAACGCGGCCAGGGCCCACTCCGGCACCGGGACCTGGTCCACCTGGGTGGTCACGATCTCGAAGATGCAGGCTTGCAGGATCATTTCCGGGTCGGCTGCGTGGACCTTGGGAAGTTGCTGGCTCGCGCGCTCGAGATTCCGCAGCAGATTCGCCTCGCCGCCCCACAGGCAGAGGCTTCTGCCTATAAACTTCGCCCCAATGCTCTTGAGCATCCGAATGTTGTCTTCGAGGTCGCCCCGCCCGTTGAGCAGACCCTCCATCGTAATCGCCCGCGACAGATAGCTTTCCAGCACCTCCCGAGAGATCGTCCTGTCGAACTGATATTTGCCGGGGTGCGAGGCGATCGGTTGTTCGGCCGCATGGGCTGGCTGCACGCCCAATAGGGAGCCCGCTACGAGGCAAGTCGCTGCCAGGCAAGAGGCTCTCCGTGCGATATGGATAAACGAATTGTTCATGGTGGTGTCCTTCAATCCCGGAAACGTAGAAACACGGAACCGCTTGCGCAGGCCATCAAGCCAAATCCCTTGGGACTATTAGCTGGCACCTCACTTCACCCTGACTTCAAGCCGCACCGCGGATCGCGGCGGGTGGATCTCCCATCCGGACTCGCTTCGCCGGGCAGCGACTTCGCCGAGGTCCTTCTCCTGCTCGTCGAAAGCCTGCACGACGACGGCCTGCGATTGGGCGATGGCCGCGACGGCCGCTGGCACGTCCTCCGGGGCGAATGTGCCCGGGGGTTTTCCGATCACGAGCCGGTCCACACCCTCGATCGTGACGATGGAAAGGCCCTGGCCTTCCTTGGCCCGCCGCACGGCCACGCTGCCCGAGGTGCCGATGCCGTCGAACTGGCGCCAGGTGCCCCGGCCGTCGAGAAAGACGCACTGCGGCGTGCGGGCGCGATCGTAGCGTTTGCCGTCGGCGGATTCCGAGCATTCAGAGAAACCGTCCGTGCCCACGGCGAGCCAGCCGAACGGCGGCAGCTCGTGCGCCGCACCTTCATGCTCCACTCGCCACGACTCGCTGGCGTTGCCGTTGACCCAGACCCGCAGGCCGCCGGGATAGCGGATGAAGATCTGCGACTTCCGCCAGTCGCCGCTCAGCAAGGCCTCTGAGGAACTCACGGTCCCCCGATCCGTCCCGTAGCGGATCTCCTCCGGTTTGAGCATCGCATAGCGGGCTTGCAGCGGCTGGAGCATGTAGTACGACCGGCAGGTTTGGCGCATCCCGTGCGCCTCCTCGACCAGCCAGCCGATGTGGCCGTAGGCGATGGTCGCCGCCAGGAACTGGTCGATGCTGGCCACGATGTTCTCCGGCTTCTGCCAGCCTTCCTTGTCCTGGAAGAACTGTCCGGTCCAGGGCACACCGACGTCGACCTCCAGCGGGTGCATCTTCAGCAGGTCGAAATGCGGCAGGTAGGGATACTTCCAGAGACGCAGGCTGGAGTAAGCCAGGCCGTAGTTGCCCGTACACAGGCCGGCGTAGAGCCACTGGTGGTTGCCTTCAGACCAGCAGTGGCCGTCGTAGACGTCCTGGTCGTGCAGCAGCAGCTCGCCGTAGGCGTAGAAGGTCGCGGCGAAGGTGCCGGCGCCGGGCACGCGGGCATCGAAATCGGTCCGATCCCACGGCGCCACGGAAGTGTGCACGTCGGTGTAGGCCGCGTTGGTGTTGTATTTCCGTTGGATCAGCGGGGCGAGCTTGCGATCCATCTCCACGGCGAACAGTGCCTTGGGCGAGTAGCAGCGCGGCCAGGCCGTTACGAGATTGCCGTCCGGCCGGCGCATCACGCGGTCCACGTCCCAGTAGGCGTTGACCGGTGCGAAGTCGGTGTAATTCGTGTAGAGGCCCGATCGCCAGCCCAGCGAGCGCTGGGCCGCCACGTATTGCCGCAGGGCGTCGTCACCGCCCTTTAGCGGCGCGGCCTTTTCGCGGAACGTGAAGCTCTCGCCGCCGTCGCGCCAGGTGATCTCGTGGTTGCACTGGGTGAGCAGCTCGATGCCGTACGCCCGCAGCTTTTTCGACCGCGCATGTTCGCGCTCGTAATTCTCGGGGCCCCAGCTCTCCTGCCACAGTCGCGTGCCGGCCTCGCGCCCGCGCTTCGCCGGGGGGTTCGCGATCGTGGCCAGCGTCTCCTCGAATGCCGGCGAGAACGTCACGAAGAACCGCTCGTAGAGGTCGTTGCGCCGGCCGTCCGTCTTGGGCAGGTAACGCACGCCGCCGTTGAGGTAGACCTTCTCTCCGTCGATCCTGTCGAGGCAGTACGGCTCCGACGCGTTCGAGCGGTACCAGTCCATCCAGACCGAGGCGAAGCAGGGGACCTTGCCCTTCGACATCAGCACGCTGAGATGCTGGCCCCCGTAATTCATGTAAGGCAGCAGCAGCAGCTCCGGGCTTTCCACGTCCTCGATCCGGCCGTAGGAAAGCTCGGTGGCCAGCCCGCCGGTGCAGATACAGTCGACCACCAGGCTCTTCTGCCAGAGCCGCACGGTGGACTGGACGACGACCGGCGTGCCGCCCAACTCCGCTCGCCAGGACGCCCGGAGCTGGTCGCCGGCCGACTCCGCCTCGGCCAGCCGCCAGTCTTTCGGTTCGCTGGCGAACTTCGGCCCTGCCGCCACCATGGCCTTGCAGACGGTGGTCCCGTTCAGGCTGACGCTCACCGCATCCCAGAACCTCGCGCCCGGTCGCAGCTCATACTCAAGCTGCGTGCCGGCGTCCTTGTACGTGAATCGCCAGCCCTCACCTGAGCGAGCGCTCAGTAATGATCTGTTCGATTTCAGTGTAGTAGGCACACTCCGTGTGCCGTAACCCGCGGACGGCACACGGAGTGTGCCTGCTACAACTTGTCGCGGTTGTTTTTGAGCACTCCCTGAGCGTGCCAGCTTCGTGGTGAAATCCTTGGCATGGTTCTCGGGCAGGATGGTTTGCTCGCGGGTGGGGAAGGGCAGCCTGGTACCCCCTGGGTGCGGCCCGTTATTGGCCCCGGGTGACTGGCCGGGCAGCGGATCGACGCCCCGCTGCGGCCGCGGCTCAAAACGCAGCGGCGCGGATGTCTCCTGGAAGAAAACCAGGTCTTCCAAGAAGAGTTCGCGATCCTCCTTGTTGGAGCCGCCTGCGACCCGGATGCCGGCCAGGTGAAGTGGCTTCCGCTCGAGCAGCGCGGGCGGCAAGAGCTTGTGAACCAGCCACCACTCCTTCCAGCCGACCTGGGTCAACTCGAGCGGGTGCGACGTGTTCTCCCGGTCAAGAATCAGCAGCGATACGGTGACCCGCGGCGTGCCGGGCTCGGGCGACCACGCCCAGTTGTTGCCGTAGATCCAGATCGTCGCCGCCGACACGGGATCGGGGATCGAGACCGGCGCGGGCGGGCGGAGGATCACCGTGCTCTGCTGCGACGTGCCACGATAGACCAGTCGCGCCACCGGCGACTCCCACACCCGCTGCCTCTGCGAAACGCTCAACTCCGCCACGGCCCCTGCACTGCATTCGACCTGCCAGCCTTCCAGCGAATCGAAACTCACTTGCGGCGCGTGCGGCGGTTTGCGGTCCGCCCAGACCATCTCGTAGGGCCGCGGCCCCGGCGCCTCAGTCGCCGGCATGGGCTGGGCCGGGCGCTTCGACTCGGCACGCTCGTCGGCCGACGCAGTCGCGGTGTCGGCACCCTGGCCGAAGGCCGGCACCCACGCGAAGCACATCACGCTGCACAGTGTGCACAGTGCAAGTCGGTTCATGGCGATCTCCTGTAGTGAAAGCAAAAGTGCTGGGTGGTGCCGCCGGCGGTCTTGACGATCCACCGCCCGAGGCCGTCGAACTCGTACTCGCCCAGCGTGTTCTGACCCTGCTGAACCTTGACCAGCCTATTCCAGGCGTCATAAGTGCAGGTCAGGGCGTTGGCGGTGTTACTCGGCTTGGGCATGGTGGTCACATTGCCCGCCGCGTCGTGGGCCACATCGGCCCAGGGCGTGCCCACCATCTCAGTCGTTGCGGTGCCCTCGTTGGCCTGCTTGTGGGTGCGGGTCTGGTTAAGCGCGGTGCTGCCGCCGCTGCCCTTAGGCACGTAGCCGGCCCAGTTGCCCAGGGCCTCCAGCGAGAAATCCTCCTCGTGCGCTTCACATTAGAATCTACGGACTGACCCCGTGTCCGTGTCCGTGCGGAGCCGCTTGCACTCGCGCAAGGGGTTCTTTGTTTGTTAGCTAGGTGGACTCTCAGTAGCATCGGCTCTTGGGACGAGTTGTCCGCCGACCTGTTCCAAGAACTCGCCACGGCGGAGCAGCTCTCCGATGCATTTCGATACCGTGCTCGGCGGCAAGGCGAGGTTGTCCGCAATCTCTTTATGGATACCCGTTGCCCATGGTTGAGGAGGCAACATCTCTCGGACCTGCTGGAGAATGTTCGGGTCGATGCCGGGTGGTATTTCCTTGGCTTTGTAGTCCTGGGACTTGCCAAGAAGTTCCGATGCCTGTTCTGTAAGGTAATCTTTCCACTCTTGCGAACTCCATGTTTGATAGTTTGTGACATGCTCGGCCGGAACCGGGGTTCGCAGAATGCGTGCCCAATCAGAAGTATTGCCGCCAGACGCAATGAAGTGCGGGTACAGTTCTTTTCGGAACACCTTCCCCTGTATCAATTTCTTAATGGTAATAGCCGCGCTCTTTGGTATTCGCGGTTTTCTGAATCTGCCACTCTCAAACGCGGTGCGGAATTCGCGCATTTCTTGTGCCAGTGCCCTGAGGACCAAATCTTGCGAAAGGGATTCCGAGGCCGCCTGGATCGTCGCGATTCGAGAGACGGCTTCCATAGGCCGGTAGAATTTGCCCTGCCGTGCAGCCCGAATGAATGAGACGAGCTTCTTGCGGTTCAACTCAAGGTCCATCAAGTCTCGGAGGTGACGCGGTTGGGTAGGCTTCGACATATTCTGGGTCAGGGGAAGGGGTCAGTCCGTAGATTTTAGTGTGAAACGCACGAGGAGGTTTTTACCCTCGATCCGACCGGCAACTGGAGCAGTTACGTCCAGAAAACCTCCGGCACCACCGATCTGGACCAGGACCGCACGCACAACCACGTCAACGAGATCGACGTGGACGACAACCACGGCAATGCCGCGGGGGCCAGCATCACGGCCACCACCGGCACCAACTGGGCCGATCCCGTGCACGACGCCACCGGGAACATGACGACCGCGCCGAAACCCTCCAGCCCGGCCAGCGGGCTGACGCTGAAATACGACGCCTGGAACCGCTTGGTGGAGGTCGAGGTGAGCGGCACCGGGGTCTTCGGCCACGAGTACGATGGGCTCAGTCGCCGGATCATCAATCTCTACGACTTCGGCGAGTCGGAGTGGCGCGAGTACTTCTATTACAACGCCTCGTGGCAGATTCTGGAGCGGCGGTGGGTGGAGGCCCAGAGCGCCCAGCCGGAGACGTTGCAGCCCTACTGCCAATACGTCTGGTCGGCCCGCTACATCGACTCGCCGGTGGAGTGGGACGTGAACGCCGACCAGGACGGGCTGTGCGACGACCAGCGGATCTACGTCCTTAGCGACGCCAACTTCAACGTGACCTGTTTGACCGACACGGGCGGCGACCCGCTGGAGCACTTCCGGCGGACGCCGAGAAGGGATCAGTGTGCCGCCGCAATCGGGACAGCAGTCGAGCGTGTAAGGAACGAACTCGTTGACGGTCTCGGGGGGAAACTGGGGCCGCGGGTGTTGCTCATGCCCCGGCTGCCCGCCACGTTTCCACTTTTTTCCGCCCTTGGGCAGCGGCTTCTTGGGCTTAACGATGTCGCTCGACGGCGGCTGGGAGGAAGTCGAGGAGTCTTTGCGTGCCGCGGCCAACTGCCGCTGCAAACGCCCGTTCTCCTCGCCCAGACGTTGGTTTTCCTCACACAGCCGGCGGTTCTCCTCACGCAGCCGAGCGTTTTCGGTTTCCAGACGGGCAATGCGCCCCAGGGCGTCGGCCAACTGTTGTTCCAGTCGGGCAAGGCGCTGTGTCAGAGGCTGGCAGTTCGGGCAGTGTGTCGCCGGCGGCAGCTTCATGGGGCGGAAAGATTCCCTTGCCACGCCACCCGAACAAGATCGACACGATGCCTGAGGGATCGGATTCTTGGAAACTTCTTGGGGGGGCGTTTGACAGCACAAAAAAACGCACTGAGAATCAACTTTCGTTCGGCCACCGCTCTGGGGTCCCGGTGGCCACGACAAGGCTAAGGATCCCGTGAACCGTAACCAAATGGGCAATGACCCATTCGCCTACGTTGCTTGGGGCCTTCTATTGTCTCCGCAACGAGTCCGTGGTAGGCTGAATAAGGCTTGGGGCCTTTGGATAGATCTTACCAGTGCCTTTAGTCGAGGGCTAGCATGCTACGCCGATTGACGGTTCAAGGCTTCAAGAGCCTGGAAAACACCTGCGTCGAGTTCGGCCCAGTCACAG
>Ga0315277_10003992_pt1 | contig 19812 bp, 7 predicted proteins | sample YL17G05_15_MG_FD_203695 | JGI IMG/M metagenome (GOLD analysis project Ga0315277, IMG submission 203695) | Sediment microbial communities from Yellowstone Lake, YNP, Wyoming, USA - YL17G05_15 | ecosystem: Environmental > Aquatic > Freshwater > Lake > Sediment | place: USA: Wyoming | collected... | reverse complement strand
AAGATACAGTCTTGCGTGGCCGGGACGTTCGGGCCGAGGGTGATGCCCGGCAAGAGCGCTTTTGCCGGGATGTTCCGCCTCGACTACGACGAGCGGCTTTTCAAGAAGAATTACCGCAACCCCGTTCTGGTTGCTTCCACCGACGGGGTGGGCAGCAAGGTTCAGTTGGCGGTAATGGCGCAGAAGTACGACACCGTCGGGATCGACCTTGTGGCGATGAACGTCAACGACATGCTCATCCTGGGGGCTGAGCCATTGTTCTTTCTGGATTACCTTGCGGTTCACAAGCTCGATCCATTGGTAACGACGGAGATGGTCAAGGGCGTTGCCGCTGGCTGCCGAATTGCCGATTGCGCGCTCATAGGCGGCGAGACCGCCGAGATGCCCGATACCTACGTGGAGGGCGATTTCGATATGGCCGGGTTCTCCGTCGGAGTCGTGGAGCGAGAGAGGATTATCAACGGCAGGAACGTCAGGAGGGGCGACATTGTTCTCGGTCTGGCATCGAGCGGGGTGCACAGCAACGGTTACGCTCTTGTTCGCAGGATATGCTTCAAGCAGCATAAGATGGATATGGGCGAAGCGCCGCCGGAGCTCAGCGGGGCGACTTTGGGCGAGGTGCTGCTGGAACCGACGCGGATTTATGTCCGGCCGGTCGTCAAGCTGCTCGGGGAGTACAAAGTCAAGCGGGTCGTTCACGCTATGGCGCACATCACCGGCGGCGGGCTTGTAGGCAAGATTCCCCGTGTCCTTCCCGGCGACTGCGACGCCGTCATAACGAAATCGAGCTGGCCTGTGCCGAAGGTCTTTAAGTTCCTTCAGGATAAAGGCCCCGTTGAGGAGGCCGAGATGTTCAGGGTGTTCAATATGGGAATCGGTTTTGTCCTGATAGTGGCGGAGGACTTCGCCGATTCGATTGCGAAGAAACTGGCCAAATATGGCGAGCAGGTCTATAAGATAGGGAGAATTACCACGGGAACCGGTAAGGTGGTTCTCAAATAGAGCATTAACCGTGTATTGGCGTATTATTCGCACAGAATCGCACACACATAAGAGTTCTGCAAAATTACAGGTTAGGCCTATATTGTTGAAGAAAATCGTCTTTGTGATTTTCTTCAATAATCACCTAACCTCTTGTCTGACAATAAGTTCGCGTTAAAAAGAAAAAATCAAGACCGGATTTTTTCTTTTATTAAGTAGGCCTAACCTGCAATTTTGCAGAAGCCTTATTGAAAAGGAGGTATAAGATGAGTGGCATATTCGGAGTGGTCTCGAAGGGGAATTGCACGGAGACTCTTTTCTACGGCACAGACTATCATTCGCATCTGGGCACGGAGTACGGCGGGCTTGCGGTGCTGGGCGAGGATTTCTCTCGCCAGATTCACAACGTCAGCCAGAGTCAGTTCAAATCGAAGTTCTGTGACGACCTGGCGCGGATCAAAGGGAACAGGGGCATAGGCGTCATAAGCGCGTTCGAGGAGCAGCCGATATACCTCAATTCACGATTCGGGCCTTTTTGCATAGTCACCAATGGGATCATAGAAAATGCCGAAGCGCTGGTTGCAGAGCTTCTGAAGAAAGGCGTATCATTCAGCGAGGTATGCAAAAAGGGAGTCAATCCGACTGAGCTGGTTGCGAAGCTGATCAATCAGGGCGGCAATCTGATAGAAGGCATCGAGCGGATGTTCGAGGCTATTGAGGGGTCGTGTTCGCTGCTGCTGCTCAACAGGGCGGGGATATACGCCGCCAGGGACAGGTTCGGCTATACGCCGCTTATCGTCGGCAGGCGAGACGACGCCTGGGCCGTAACCAGCGAGACGTGCGCGTTTCCAAACAACGACTTCGAGGTTATCAAGTCTCTCGAACCGGGAGAGATCATTCTGCTGAACGAAGACGGCATAGTGCAAAGGCGCCCTGGTGACGGCACAAATCAGATCTGCTCGTTTCTCTGGATCTACACGGGCTTTCCTGCGTCGGACTACGAGGGGATCAATACGGAGATTGTCCGGGAGAGATGCGGACGGGCCCTTGCCAGACGCGATAAAGACATCAACGTTGATGTTGTTTCAGGTGTTCCGGATTCCGGAGTGGCCCACGGCCTTGGGTACGCGATGGAATCGGGTAAGCCGTTCCGTCGGCCTTTAGTGAAATACACCCCCGGCTATGGCAGGAGCTATACGCCGCCTTCCCAGGAGACGCGGGACCTGATCGCCAAAATGAAGCTTATCCCCATTAAGGACGTTATTGCGGGTAACAGTATCGTTGTCTGCGAGGATTCCATCGTGCGGGGGACCCAGCTTAAGAACTTCGCCATAAAGAAATTGTGGGATTGCGGGGCCAAAGAGGTTCACATAAGGCCCGCCTGTCCACCGTTGATGTTCCCGTGCAAGTTCAATTTATCAACGCGATCTATCCATGAGCTTGCGGCCCGCAGGGCGATCCGGGCGCTGGAAGGCCACGACATTGAGGATGTCTCGGCATACGTCAACCACGATTCGGACAAATACCGGACAATGGTCCAGTGGATAGCCAAGGACTTGGGCGTGACAACGCTGAGGTATCAGACGGTCGATGATATGGTTGAGGCAATCGGACGGCCCAAAGAGGACTTATGCCTCTACTGCTGGACGGGCCAGTGCCCCAAGACAAAGCGTCGCAGAGCGGCGATAGACATAGCAGATGTTGGAAGAACAACAACGAAGCGCACAGAAAGAAAAGTCCCGGTGTGAAGCCGGGACGGCAGGCATGCGGGCTTCTGAACGGTTTTGGATGCTTAATGCAGATGTTGGGTGTCCGACCCGCCGTGCCGTCGCAGCAGGTGTTTGATATTTGGCTACCGCTTAGCATGGATGTACATGGCAAGGCGCGGATACGGCAAGTTTGTTGTGGCGGGGCTTGTTTTTGCGGGTTTCGCTGCGAGTTTGTTTTGGTGGCGTTTTGAAGGACTGAAGCGGTGGGAATTCCTTCTGCCGGTGAACATTTGCGCTGGGGCGTTGGGCTGCTACGTTCTTAGTCGGCGGTGGATTTCTTCATTCTTAGGGTCGCTTTTTGCCGGTGCGATTTACGGATTCGGGCCGTTCATGCTCGGCTTGGGCAAGTTTCATCCGACGGCGGGCTTTTTGGCTGCCTCGATTCCCTGGCTGTTTTGCCCGTCGGCTTTCGGCGGTAAAACGAAATGGCGGCGCAACACGGGACTGCTGGTGATTTTGCCTTTCGCTGCGATAGTGCTCTTCTTTGAGCTATCGGCTTATTATGGCTTGTTCCCTGTCCCAATTCGGATCAGGCTGGGCAGCGACGACCTTGTGAGCCTGTTTGTGCCGCTTGTAGTGGCAGAGCACGACATTGTGAATACGACGATGGTCGGATTCTATCATATCCCGATAGCGGCGCTGGTGATGGGTGGAGCGATGCTGCTTGCCGCCAAGAGGCTGCATATCGTAGCGATCTGCTTTGTCGGCGTGGCGCTGGCGTGCTGCAAATCGTTTCTCGATGTAAGCCCGGTTATGTGGCTATCGATACCGGCAGTCTGCTGCTCGGTGCTGATAGGGGCTGGAATTGAGGGTCTTACGCTGGCCGGCTCGGCGGACAAAAAGTGGCTGCTGACGGCGGCAATCATTCAGGGCGCCTGTGCGATTGCAGCGCTCTTCTTGGCCACGAAATACTTCCAGGTGTTTCTCGGCCTGGGCGACAAGTACGCCCGGCTCTTCGTGCAGACGGCTGAGATGTACGTGCTCGGCGCGGTGGTGGTGTTGATCCTATTCTTCACCGCCGCTGCCAAGTTGCGAATCCGCCCTATCCGCTGGGCCATTCTATGCCTCAGCATGGCCATAGACATCTATCTCGCCGCAGGATTCATCATTGCCCGCCTGCTCTGAGGGGTATTTTGCGCCTTATCCTTGTGGTTTGACGGCAGGGCCTATTGACTTCGGCGCTGTTATATGGTACTATAAATATGCTTGGCCTCCGCTTGGGGCCTGCGAATTGCCTGTGACGGGAACCGATTCCGGCGCCCGAAATTGTGAGGAAGGACATAGTAGATGCTCTTGTCTGTCAGAACGTTCTTACTGAGTTTTGTCCTATCGGCCCTTTTCGCGGCATCGGCTTGGGCCGTATATTATCCGGTCGGAGACCTCGACGAGGGCAGAGACGTCGATTTCGACGACTTGAGGCTCTTTGCCGAACGCTGGCTCGATGAAGGCTGCCTCATACCGGGTTGTGAAGCCGATCTGGACGGCAGGAACGGCGTCAATGCCGCTGATTATGCCTTGCTCGCGCGGAATTGGGGCGGCACCGCCGTCATTACCGAATTCATGGCCGCCAACCACAGCGAGGAACCCCTCGGCCCGGGCGAGATCCTCGACGAGGACCGGGAGTCTTCCGATTGGATAGAGCTCTACAATCCCTCCGACACAACCGTTAGTCTGGCCGGCTGGAGTCTGACCCACGAGCCCTGCGAGCCTGCTGAGTGGCGGTTCCCGGACGTTAAGCTCGACCCCGGCGAATTCCTCGTGGTATTCGCTTCAGGCCATGACCGGCGCAACCCGGATCCCAATTACCCCCTCCACACTAATTTCAACCTCAACAAAGGCGGAGACTATCTGGCCCTGGCGGCCGCCGACGGCAAGACTATCGTCCAGGAGTTCACGCCGGAGTACCCGGACCAGTTCGATAATATTTCTTACGGCTTGGCACAATATGCAAAGGTGCTTGTGCCATCGGGAGCGGAGGCTTCTTATCACGTCCCGGCCAGCAGCGATGAGGGCATAGACTGGACAGAGATCGCTTTCGACGACTCGGTATGGCAGAAAGGCCCGATGAGCCTCGGCTTCGGGTTCGGCGGAGCGGAGAAAGTCTCCTATAACGACTGCATCTTCGAAGGCGCGCAGTACATCGGCGAAAACGTTACGACCTACGCCATCGGCTCCGGTTTTCCCGGCGTCAATTCCGGGCCGCTGCTGGACCAGGCGACCGGCGAGCCGACCGGCGTAACCGCAACGTTCGAGCAGAGCGGCGGCGTCAACTGGCAGTCTAATCCGGCCAACGGAGGCAGCGATTGCGCACCCGGAACCGATGCCTACAACACTTTCGGCGGATTCGCCGATATGACCGGCGTGATCTATTACGGAGCTACAGGCTGGTGGGTCGATTTGACTTTCACCGGCCTTGACCCTTCGACCGAATATACCTTCGCCACATCGTCGGCCCGCAACAGCTATCTCGATCGGCTGACCCGTTACACGATCAGCGGCGCCGATACATTCACCAACGCAAGCACAGTCGGCGTCGATGTGATCTCCGAAGACGCCGTCCGCTTCAATACCGGCGACAATCACAACGAAGGCTATGTCGCCCGGTGGACGGGCATCAGGGCATCCGACGGCACGTTCAAGGTCCGCGCAGAGGCCGACCCGGCTAACCCCAGTGGTAACAGGGCGTATGCCTTCGACGTCTTCATGCTCAAGGGCGGTTTCGGCGGCACGGACCTCCGCGGACAAATGCAGAACGTGAACTCATCGCTTTGGTCGCGAGTCGAATTTCGCATCGACGAAGATCCGGCGATTTTCGATACTCTGACGCTCCGGCTGAAGTACGATGACGCATTCGTAGCCTACCTCAACGGCGTGGAGGTGGCCCGCAACAATTTCGCCGGGACGCCTGCCTGGAATTCCGCAGCCGACGCGAATCGACCCAACGAGTACGGCTACGATTTCACAATCTTCAACATTTCCGACCACGCATCCGAGTTGCGGGAGGGCACGAATATCCTGGCCATCCACGGGCTTAACGACGACGCGGGGGACGCGACTTTTCTGATAATGCCCGAATTGATCGCAGCCAGCAGCATGAACGTAACGCAGTACTTCGCCACTGCCACGCCCGGCGAGTATAACACCTCAGGCGCGCTCGATATTGTGGCGGACACGAAGTTCAGCCACGACCGCGGCTTCTACAGCACTCCCTTCTTCGTAACCATAACAACCGAAACCGCCGGCGCAACGATACATTACACCACCGACGGCAGCGCGCCGTCGGATGTCCACGGCAGCGAGTATGTCGGCCCCATCGAAATAACCACGACGACGCCCCTGCGAGCGATGGCCTTCAAGCCGGGCTGGGTGTCGTCCGACGTCGATACACAGACCTATATCTTCCTCGACGATGTGATTCATCAGCCGAGCAGTCCAGCCGGGTTCCCGGATTCCTGGGGCGGCGCCGCCGCCGATTACGCAATGAATCAGACTATTGTCAGCGCCAACAGCGCCACAATCAGGAATGACCTCAAATCGCTTCCGACGATATCGCTGGCGGCGGAAACCGACGACATTTTCGGCTCAGGCGGAATATATTCCAATCCCTGGAACTCGGGCATAGGATGGGAGAAGCCGGCATCCGTCGAGCTGATATATCCCGACGGCTCAGACGGATTCCAATTGAATTGCGGCGTGCGAATCTACGGCGGAGTCGGCAGACAGGAGAAGAAAAAGACACTTCGCCTCCTGTTCAAGCGCACTTACGGGCCGACCAGGCTGCAATATCCCATCTTCGGCGACGATGCCGCCGACGAATTCGATACGATTATCCTTCGCGCAAACTTCAACGACGGCTATCCCTGGGGCGGAAGCAGCAGCCAGTATATACGGGATGAATGGATGCGACGGACAAATCAGGCCATGGGCCACCCTGCGGCGATAGGCACATTCGTCCATTTGTACGTCAACGGCCTGTACTGGGGCCTCTACAATCCCTGCCAGCGGCCCGATACGGCCTTTTCCGCAACTTACTACGGCGGCGACAAGGCCGACTGGGACGGAATCAATTCCACCGTCCCCGTCAACGATAGCCAGACGACTGCATGGAACACCCTGATGAGTATGTCTAATGAGAGCCTCGAAAACAATCGGGACTATCAGCAAATCCAGGGCAACAACCCCGACGGCACGGACAATCCGGCTTACGAGAACTACATCGACATCGACCAATACATAAACTTCCTGATAGTGAACTTCTACGGCGGCAACAATGACTGGATGACCCACAATTGGTACGCCGGCAGGCTCCGAGGCCCACAGAGCACCGGATGGAAGGGATACACCTGGGACGCCGAATGGGTCATGGGAATAGGATCGGGCCTCGATGAGAATAGCATCGGCGACACGACCTCAGGCAGCTACCTCCTCAAACCTTATACTTACCTTCGGCTGAACGCCGAATTCCGTTTGCGATTCGGCGACTATGCGCACAAGGCGCTCGTTAACGGCGGGCCGCTGTACGTCAATCCGGCCTATCCGGCCTGGAATCCGAGCCATCCCGAGCGAAATCGACCGGCGGCTCTGTACGCCGGACTCGCCGGCTTGATTGAGCGAGCTATGATCTGCGAAACGGCAAGATGGGGCGACGTGGGCGGCGGCTCAGGTTATACTATCACTGACTGGCGCAACTCCCGCAATTGGGTCCTCAATTCCTATATGCCGAATCGCTCTGCTATTGTACTGGCCCAACTGCGCAGCGCCGGCCTCTACCCGACCATCAACGCGCCAACGTTCAACCAGCAAGGCGGCGCCGTCGCGAAGAATTTCCCCCTCACTATGGCAGCGACCCAGGGGACAATCTACTATACCCTGGACGGCAGCGATCCGCGCCTGCCTATAGGACAATCAACTCCGGGCGGCTCCGTGGTTCTTGTCGCCGAGAACGCAGCCAAGAAAGTCCTTATCCCCAGCGAACCTGCTGAGTCCACCACAGGGTCGATTCTCTACGAGTACTGGACGGGCATCGGCGGCACCGGTGTCGCAGACCTCACCTCGAATGCAAATTACCCCGCCAATCCGAGCGGCAGCGATTACCTAAGCATCTTCGAGGCGCCGGTCAATTGGGCCGATTATTACGGCGCCCGTATCAGCGGCTATATACACCCTCCGACCAGTGCGAACTATACCTTTTGGATTTCCAGCGACGACAACAGCCAGTTGTGGCTGAGCACCGATGAAAGCCCCGGAAATGCGATACTGATTGCACGCGAAGACTCCTGGACCGAGTCGCGAGTATGGGAGGAGGGGACTGAAAAATCAGCCCCGATCTATCTCGAGGCGGGCAAGAAATACTACGTCGAAGCGATAATGAAGGAAGACGGCGGCGGGGACAACCTTGCCGTTACCTGGAACGGACCCGCAGGGTACCCAAATCCAATCGGCGGCGCGTATCTCTCCCCGGCGACGGCGACCTGGTACATCCCTTATTATGACGACTCAACCTGGCCGAGCTGGCCCGCCGGGACAACCGGCGTCGGCTACGAGAGAGAATCCGGCTACGAAACGCATATCGGTGCGGACATCGAAGGTCAAATGTACAACACAAACGCCGCTTGCTACATACGTATTCCGTTCACTACCAGCCACGCTGATTACGTCGGTATGACACTCAGAATCAAGTACGACGACGGCTTCGTGGCCTACATAAACGGGGCCGAAGTCGCCAGACGCAATTTCACCGGCTCGCCCAAATGGGACTCCGCCGCAAACGCCGAAAATCCGGACGCTTCAGCAGTTGTTTTTGAGGAGATCGACGTCTCCAGCCATGTCGGCGTCTTGCAGGCCGGCGAAAATATCTTGGCTATCCAGGGATTGAATCTTGCCGCGAACGACCCTGATTTTCTTATTTCTGTCGAGCTTGTCGCCGGCGAAGTTGGCCAGGGCGATCCTTCGCCCGATGCGATGAGATACGCAGGGCCGATTGCGCTGCAGCAAAGCGCAATCGTCAAGGCCCGCGCCTTCAATGGAGCATGGAGCGCCTTGAACGAGGCGACCTTCAGCGTCGGTCCTGTGGCCGATAGTCTGCGGATTACCGAGATCATGTATCATCCGCGGGAGACCGGCGATCCGAACGATCCGAACGAAGAGTACATCGAGCTGAAGAATATCGGCACCGAGGCGATTAACCTCAACTTAGTCAAATTCACCAACGGGATAGACTTTACATTCGGCGATTTTGAGCTGGGTGCGGGCGAGCTTGCGGTCGTTGTTAGAGATCGCTCGGCGTTTGAGGCTCAGTACCCGGCCTTCCCCGGCGTTATTGCGGGCGAATACTCCGGCAGCTTGGACAACGCCGGCGAAGAGATCGACCTGGAGGACGCCCTCGGCGCCAAGATTCACGACTTCGATTACGACGACGACTGGCGTCCGCATACCGACGGCGACGGATTCTCCCTGACCATAATAAACCCGCTGAATCCCGACCCGAATAGCTGGGATGAGAAGGACTCCTGGCGTGCAAGCGTCTATGTCGGCGGCTCGCCCGGCTCAGACGACAGCGGGATTCTACCGAATCCCGGAGCGATAGCCATTAACGAGATAATGGCCCACTCTCACGCCGCGGCGTCGGACTGGATCGAGCTGTACAATACCACCGATGAAGAGATTGACATCGCAGGCTGGTACCTCAGCGACAGCTCGGCGGACCTTAAGAAATATCGCATCGCCGACGGCCAGAAGATAGGCGCCCATTCTTACAAGCTCTTTTATGAAAGCACGCACTTCGGGCAGTTTAGCTCCGATCCTGGCCGAATTACCCCCTTCGCCTTTAGCGAGAACGGCGATGCGGTGTATCTGAGCTCGGCTGAGGATGGGGTTTTATTAGGCTATCGCGAGTACGAAGATTTCGACGCATCGCCTACGGGCGTATCCTTCGGGCGATACTACAAAGAGACGACGGGCAACTACAACTTTGTACTGCTGGACTCCAACACCCCCGGCTGGGCCAACTCATATCCCAAGGTCGGGCCTATTGTGATCAACGAGATTATGTACAATCCGGCATCGGGCGACCAGGATGAAGAATATATTGAGCTTTACAATATCAGTGCCGGCCCGGTTACGCTGTATGATTCGGCTGAAGGCTTGCCGTGGAGGTTCACCGACGGTGTGGATTATACGTTCCCGGATAGTCCGGGCCTTACGATACCTGCGGGCGGATACGCGGTGATAGCGAAGGACATAACGGTTTATATGGCCAAGTACGGCCTTCCTCCGTTCGGAGTTTCAATACTCGGCCCATACACCGGGTCGCTGAGCAACGGCGGCGAGAAGCTCGAATTGTCGATGCCGGGGGACGTGGATGAGTACGGGACGCGGTACTATATTCGCATCGACCGGATCAATTACAGCGACGGCTCACATGATTCCGATGCTCCCGGCGGGGTGGACTTGTGGCCTGTCGAGGCCGACGGCGGCGGAAAATCTCTCACTCGCAAGGTCCCCGCCGACTACGGAAACGACCCCGATAACTGGACCGCGCAAAACCCATCTCCAGGCCGGTGATAAATATGCCGATAGACTTACTGCGTGATCTGGAATAGCCGCACCTTGATACAGGTTACTACGATGAGAAAAGGCTAAAACATGAGAACCAAGATATTCCCGATAATGGTGCTGGTTTTGTGTGCGATAGGCGGTGCCAGCCGGGTCGGAGCGCTTCCCCTTATTACGAGGGTTGATCGAACCGACGGCGTGACCGACAATCGACCGCCTATCGGCGCGTACAATAGCGAGACGGATCCCCTGCAGTCGGAGGGCGGCCTGGCAAACGGTCTCTACTGCTTTTCCGACCGCACTTACCCTTGGTCAAACATGGTGCCGCAGATGGCCGGCAAGGAATACGTCCGCACGTTCAACAGTGATAAGGGCGACACCGACCGCGATGTTATTTACAGAGTGACCATTTCCGGCCCCGGCACGTTCTGGATTACTATGGACGACCGCTTCGCCAATCAACAGTCGTTTGTCGATCAAACTGTGGCGGACTTTGCCCCGCCCGGGACCTTTACCGATACCGGCTATGATCTGTTTATCCAGGAGAACGCCACGACTGACCGCAGAGTGAGTGTTTTCAAGTCCTCGGTGACGAGTCCTGCGGGGATTTACAACTTTCGATACTCGGCGAATAATAATAACAACTACACAATCGGCATTGAAGCGCCGGTGGGCAACCAGCCTCCCGAGGTCGATGCCGGCATCGACGCCGAGATTACGATGCCCGCCAACTTTGTTGTCTTGAACGGAACAGTTGCAGACGACGGCCTGGGCAACCCCGACGGTTACCTGGCTAAGCAATGGTCGAAACTGAGCGGGCCGGGAGACGTGCAATTTCTGCCCAGCGCGACGCTTGAAGACCCAACGGCAACTTTTGAACTATACAAATACGGCACTTACGTTTTGATGTTGTACGCCACCGACGGAGAGTTCGACGACTCCGATACCGTGACGATCACGGTCAACGAGCCGGATTGCCCCATCGGCGATATCAACGGCGATTGCGTGATAGACGAGCAGGATTTTTGCCTCTTCGCTCTGCAATGGCTGACGAATCCGGGCGGGCCTGCGGACTTCAGCGGCGATGATTTCGTTGATTTTTCCGATTATAGATGGATTGCCGAGAACTGGCTTGTCAATAATCAATCCGCTTCCTTGCAGGTAACGATCAATCCCGAAGAGGTTCGGGGCATCGGGGCGCATTGGCGAGTCAACGGCGGCCCCTGGCATGACAGCGGAGAAATAGAGGACGGGCTTCCGATAGAAACCTGTACGGTGGAATTCTCCGAGCTGGCCGACTGGTATAAACCGGCCGACCAGCAGGTCGAGATCATATATGGTCCGTTGAATCAGGCCGTGGGCACCTATGTTCAGCATACGGGTTCTCTGCGGGTGGATATATCGCCGCCGGGCGTCCTGCCGGGTGCTAAATGGCGGCGATTAGGCCAGACCCTCTGGCAAGATAGCGGCGCCACCGAATCCAGCGTGCCGGTCGGCCTTCATATCGTGGAATTCAACCCGGTGGTCGGCTGGTTGACGCCCGCAAGCCGCGAGGTCGTAATCGCAAAGGATACCCTCCATACCTTGGCGGCGGAATATACCGATTTGGGCGATCTAACGCTTCGAATCAATGAGTTTATGGCAGCCAATTCGAGCGAGACCGGCATTGCGGATGAGCACGGCGATACCGACGACTGGATCGAAATTTATAATGCCACCGATTTCGATATAGATATGGCCGGCATGTATATCGCCGACGACCAGGATATTTGGCGCATCCCCGCCGGCTATTCGACGCAGACAACCGTTCGAGCGAAGGGCTATATCGTCTTCTGGGCGGATAATGAGGAAGAAACCGAAGGTCCTTTGCACCTGCCCTTCAAGCTTGGTGTCGGCGGAGACTCAATCACCCTGTATGATACGGACCGAACAACCGTTATAGACAGCGTGGCCTTTGGCTCGCAGATGTGGAACGTCTCCTACGGCCGATACCCGGATGCCGCGAACGACTGGTATTTCTTCGACGATCCGTCTAACGGAGCGGAAAATGATCATGCCGGCGTCGCAAACCGAGTCGAGGATACCAGCTTCTATCCGGACCGAGGTTTCTACGATGCGCCGTTTGAGGTGACGATCGAAACAAATACGCCGGGCGCCTCCATCTACTTCACCACCGATGGCAGCGACCCTATCGGCGCCGACGGCTCTCCAACGGCCACGGCTCAGACCTACAGCGTCTCCAACAAGCCTTATATAACCACAACCACCTGTCTGCGAGCGGCGGCAGTCAAATCGGGGTATCTATCGACCAACGTCGATACGCATACCTACATTTTCCTCAACCACGTGCTTGCCCAGCCGGTTCTTCCCGCCGGTTATCCGGCGACTTGGCCGGGCGGATCCTATTCAGGGGCTGTAACCGGCGATTATCAGGTGGACCCGGATATTGTGAATCATGCGAATCCTTCGGACCGTTTGACGGTTTCGGATCTGCGTGCTGCGCCAACGATTGTTATGACGATGGATATCGATCAGTGGTTTGATCCGGGCATCGGTCTTTACGTGAATCAGCCTTTGGCCGAGAGCGGCAAAGAGTATCCCTGCTCTTTCCAATACTTTGATCCCGACGGCAGCGGCAAAAACGTGCAGCAAAACTGCGCCCTTGCGATGGCGGGCGGCCTGAGCGGCGGCGGGACGAGCCTGGATCACTGGAAGACATATAAATGTTCGATGCGGCCTCGCTTTAAGACGCAGACCGATGACGGAGTCATTACCGGGGGCGGGACGAAGCTCAGCGAGCGTATCTTCCCGGATTCCCCGGTCAATGATTTTGACTCGATTGTTCTGGATGCGGTGCTGAATCATTCCTGGCTGCACCCCGACCAACACACGCAGGCCCGTTATGTCCAGGACCAGGCGGTATCGGACTTTCACAATGCAATGATGCCGAATCATTCTCCGCACGGCGCTTATGCCCATGTGTATATTAACAATCTGTACTGGGGTATGTATTATATTCACGAGCGTCCCGACCATGCGTGGGCGGCGGAGACCTTCGGCGGCAACAAAGACGAGTACGACGCGATTAAGCACAGCACCAGCACTGTGATTAACAACGCCGTGGGCGGGCCCGGCGCGACCGCGAGCTTCAACGCTATGTCATCGGCGGCCACCGCGGCCGGGAGCAACCCGACAAATCTTGCGAAATGGCAAACCCTTGAAGCACAATTGGATGTGGATAATGTCATCACATATCTCCTTGCAGAGTGGTTTGCCGCCAATCACGACTGGCCCACTAAGAACTGGTACGCTACGCATAAGCTTGCAGGCCAATGGCGATTCCACACCTGGGACGCCGAGCACACCTTTGAGGGCGGAAACGACGTCGGGGAAAGCCCGACCGGAATACACGATAAACTCAAGAACAACGTGGAATACAAGATGAGATGGGCGGACCTCATTCACAAGCACTTCCATCATGGCGGCCCTCTGAGCTATCCTCGTTCCAACGAGATTTATCAATTCCGTGTTACACAGGCGAACGAGGCGATTCGCGGCGAGTCCGGCCGATGGGGCGATAATCGTTCTTCGACGCCCCATACTCGATCGCAATGGCTGGCGATTTCTCCCCAAAACGGTGGGTACTTCCCCACTCGATCTGATACGGTGTTTGGTTACCTTGAAAGCGCAGGCCTATATCCGGCCACAGACCCCCCGGATTTTGCAGTCAACGGCTCGCCCATGTACGGCGGATATGTATCCCTCGGCGACAACATTGCCATTACGAATCCGAACGGCGCCGGCACAATATACTACACCACCAACGGCAACGACCCGCGCCTGCCGGGCGGCGCCGTCAATTCCGCCGGCGGCGCAACTACATACGCCGCCCCGATTACCGTTCCCAACACTATCCATCTCAAGGCCAGGGTGCTGAATGGGGCCGAGTGGAGCGCATTGAGCGAAGCGGTATATGCGATTGCGACCGTTGCCGAAAATCTGCGGATTACGGAAATAATGTATCACGCCCAGGACCCGCCCGAGCCCAGCGACTACAACGATGGAGACTTCGAATACGTCGAACTCCAGAACACCGGAGCCGAATCCATAAACCTCAACCTGGTAAAGTTTACCAACGGCGTTGAATTCACCTTTGATGCGTCGGTACTAGTGAGTCCGGGCGAGCATGTCCTCGTTGTCAAGAACCAGACTGCCTTCGCCACCCGCTACCCGGCCTTTTCAGGTCTTATCGCGGGCGAATACTCCGGCAGCTTGGACAACGCCGGCGAAGAGATCGACCTGGAGGACGCCCTCGGCGCCGAGATTCACGACTTCGATTACGACGACGACTGGCGTCCGCATACCGACGGCGACGGCTTCTCCCTGACGATAATAGACCCGCTCAATCCCGACCCGAATAGCTGGGATGAGAAGGACTCCTGGCGGGCAAGCGTCTATGTCGGCGGCTCACCCGGCTCGGACGACAGCGGGATTCTACCGAATCCCGGGGCGATAGCCATTAACGAGGTAATGGCCCACTCTCACGCCGCGGCGTCGGACTGGATCGAGCTGTACAATACCGCCGATGAGGAGATTGACATCGCAGGCTGGTACCTCAGCGACAGCTCGGCAGACCTTAAGAAATATCGAATCGCCGACGGCCAGAAGATCGACGCGCATTCTTACAAGCTCTTTTATGAAAGCACGAACTTCGGGCAGTTTAGCTCCGATCCCGGCCGAATCACCCCCTTCGCCTTTAGCGAGAACGGCGATGCGGTGTATCTGAGCTCGGCTGAGGATGGAGTTTTATTGGGCTACCGTGAGTACGAGGATTTCGACGCCTCGCCGACGGGCGTATCCTTCGGGCGATACTACAAAGAGACGACGGGCAACTACAATTTCGTGCTGCTGGACTCCAACACCCCCGGCTGGGCCAACTCATATCCCAAGGTCGGGCCTATTGTGATCAACGAGATTATGTACAATCCGGCCTCGGGCGACCAGGATGAGGAGTTTATTGAGCTTTACAATATCAGCGGCAGCGCGGTTACGCTGTATGATTCAGCCGAAGGCTTGCCGTGGAAATTCACCGACGCCGTGGATTATACGTTCCCCGCTGGTCCGGGCTTTACAATACCGGCGGGCGGATACGCGGTGATAGCGAAGGATATAACGGTCTATATGGCCAAGTACGGCCTTCCTCCGTTCGGAGTCTCACTACTCGGCCCATACACCGGCTCCTTGAGCAACGGGGGCGAGAAGCTGGAGTTGTCGATGCCGGGGGACGTGGATGAGTACGGGACGCGGTATTATATTCGCATCGACCGGATCAATTACAGCGACGGCTCACATGATTCGGATGCGCCGGGCGGGGTGGACTTGTGGCCCGTCGAGGCCGACGGCGGCGGAAAATCCCTCACTCGCAAGGTCCCCGCCGACTACGGCAACGACCCCGATAACTGGACCGCACAAAACCCGTCGCCGGGCGAATAAGAACCTTATCCAAGCTGAAACCACTATAAGACCGCTTTTGCGCCGGAGCTGTCCCACCATCGTGGGACAATTGAGAAAATCTGTTACCCTTTCAGCGCGGCCTGCCTTATACTTGTAGAAGGACATGTGAATTTGGCAGTTGAAAGGGCAGCACTATGAAAACGCAAAGATACATCACGATAGTTGCTATTGGGGCGGTTCTGGCGATTTCGGCTGGGACTGCCGAGGCAAGGCCTGCGCACGTCCACATGGGCTGGAGCGTCGGGCATTATATTGCATGGCCGATTGCCCCGATGCCGGTCGTTGTAAGGCCGGTAATCGTGCCGCCGCCACCGGTCCGGCCGGTTGTAATCACCAGTCCTCTTCGCTGCCGGTTCGTGCCGATCGGGTATTACTACAAGCCGGTTGTGGTCGGCCCGCCGGTCGTGGAAACCATCGTTGTTAAGCCGGCGCCGGTTGTGATTACAAAGGTGGTCACGGTCGAGTCGGCGGTAGTGACGGTGTGGATCCGTAACTCGAACGGCTCGCAATCGCCGGTGCAACTGACCCGCAGCGGGCCTGGGTATATTGGGCCGAGAGGCGAATACTATCCCCAAATGCCGGACAACGAGCAGCTTAGAACAGTCTATGGCTTCTGAGGGGCAAGCGATGAATCCGGGGGAGGAAACTTGATTGAGCGAATAGGAATAAGCGACCAATGAGCAACTTCACATCACTTGACGGCGGCATTGTCGGAGTATATCTGCTCATCACTATGGTTGCCGGCGTAATGGTCAGAAAATACGTCGGCAAGGTCGAGGACTTCCTCCTCGCCCGAAGAGAGATGGATGTTTATCTCGGCATCGCGTCACTTGCGGCAACGGAATTCGGCATCGTAACGTGTATGTACACGGCGCAGAACGGCTTCGAGAAAGGATTTGCCGGAGCCGTGCCCGGCTTGCTGACGTTCGTAGCTATGTTTCTTGTGGGATGGACGGGATTCTGCGTCAAACCTTTGCGTGATTCGGGCGTAGTTACTATCCCCGAGCTTTTTGAGAGGAAATTTGGGCCGCGCGTCCGCTGGGCTTCAGGCGTTGTCATTGTGCTGGGCGGCTTGCTGAATATGGGCGTCTTCCTGAGAACAGGCGGCGATTTCCTTGTGAATGTCAGCGGCCTCGACCCCAAATACCTCAAAGTCATGATGACGGCATTGCTGGTCGGCGTCGCGACATACACAATTCTCGGCGGGATGCTTTCAGTCCTCATAACGGACTTTCTCCAATTCATTGTTATGAGCGCCGGCCTGATAGTAACAACGTTTCTTATTCTCTATAAAGTGGGCTGGAGCACGCTTGTCAACACCGTCCAAACCCACTACGGCGAGGGTGGGTTTAATCCGTTTTTGAACGAGAATATGGGATGGTCCTACGTCATCTTCAATGCACTTCTGAACACGGCGGCAGTTTTAACGTGGCAGACGCAGATTGCCCGCGTTCTTGCGGCGAAGGACTCCAGGACCGGACGAAAGGTCTATACCGGCACATCATTCTTCTTTGTTGCGCGATTCCTTATCCCCGGCATCTGGGGTATTGCGGCCCTTGCGCTGCTCACGCCCCAGCAGGTTGGAGGAAATACCCTCCTGGCTATGCCCAAAATGCTCAGCATACTTGTGCCGCCGGGGCTGATGGGATTGTTGGTGGCTGCGATGCTGGCGGCTGATATGAGCACGGATTCTTCCTATATGCTCACCTGGGGCAGCGTAATCTACAACGACATTATGGCGCCGCTCCGCAAGCAAAAATGGTCGGAGAAGAAGGGCCTTCTGTGGAATCGCACTATTATCGCAATCATTGGCCTGTTCCTGCTGGTCTATGGACTATGGTACAAAATCGAGGGCGACCTTTGGACATATCTTGGAATCACCGGCACAATCTACCTTTCAAGCATGTCGGTCCTGTTGATTGCCTGTTGTTACTGGAAGCGCGCGAATAGTTGGGGAGCGACCGCCGCCATTATCTTCGGCGCGCTTGTGCCGGCCGCCACACTTATTCTGCAAAAGGTTGGCCCGATGACCGACTGGTTTCAGAAAAACGACACATCGTGCGGGGTCGCCACATACCTGATTGTGGCGTTGGGAATGATTGTCGGCTCGCTTCTTAAACCTCAATCTCAAAGCCCGGCTAAGGGAGGCTAACGATGACGGCTATTATCAACGCAGCAGCAGCAATGCTTAAGCACCACTGGTTTTGGGGAGCGACGACTCTCGCTTGCTTGGTCTGGTATTCAACGATTACCATTTATGTGGCGATAAAAGGCATCGGCGATATCCGAAGTATGCTCCGCAGACTATCCAGCTCGAAGAACCAATAACCCCAGCCGACCGGTTTTGGAGAAGACGGCTCTATTGGCTATTATCCTTCAGCCAGTTGCCGCTGAAGGCCGCCAGGTCCAGCCCATTGATGGAATCATCAGCCGGAGTGCTAATGTCGCAGTCGGGATTCCAGTTGGGGCTGTCGCTCGTAGCCGACCACGACTCGGCCAGTATGCAAAAATCCATCATGTCAACTATGCCGTTCTCGTCAAGATCTGCGAGGTCATAGCCTCGCAGAGGCCTGAAGTTCTGTCTGTATCTGAAGCCTGATTCCGCAAGGCCCCACTGGTTCGGCGAGCCAAATGTGCTCAGGCAGTTGCCGTCCCTGTAGTATTCCGACTGCGGTGTAATCCAGTCGCCTGGGTTTGCCTCCAGCCGGAATATCTCCCTGCTGTTGATACCGCCCGGCGGACTGACGCCCTCGCCGGTCGGACCGTATCTGATGCCGTTGCCGGCGTCCCTGATGATGAGCTGCCAGTCGTCGTTGGTGACGGGGAAATCGCTGTTGCTGATGTATGTGCCGGGGGCGTACATGTCGGCCTGGACGTTTATCCACCAGTCGCCGGCTTGTGGGTCGTAGCTTGCGTCATCGGGGGCATCCTCGGACACGGTGATGATGGTGCCGCTGCGCAAATCCTTCCACAGCGGATGGCCGGTCAAATCCAGAGTTTCATTGTGCAGTCCGTCCAGCCATATCTCAAGCTTCCAGCCCCGCATGTCGAGGTGGTCGGTGACAACAACCAGCTCAAACCAGTCTCCTCCATTGCCCTGGACGCGTCCGAAATAGCTATCGCAGGCATAGCCGCCGTTCTCATCCTGGTATGCAGTTCCCCCGTTAAAGAAGTCGCTGCCGTTGACGGCATTGTACTCATTTAGAATAACATCCGCCGCCGGAGATAGGCCCGCGCCAATCCAGGCCAGACAAACCAGAACTAATGCCGCTGCCGGTAACCTCATCATCCACCCTTCTTGAGACAGCCCGTCTTGCAGGGAAAAATGCCTAAAACGCTCGCGCACTCGGACGGTGTTATGGTTCGCACCATGATGTTTGTCTTAGCCACTCCTCGGTCAGCAGAGCAAGGTCGCCCATATCGACCGAACCGTTGCGATTCAGATCCCCTCGCCGCCGGCTTTCATCTTCCGTCATGCTGGCCGCCTGCTCGGCAAAATCTTCAAAATCCACCTTGCCGTCGTTGGTCAAATCGGCCCGCAGCGCCCAATCGTATGGCGGCATACTTGCCTGCGCTGTCCCGCCGTAAGCGCCGATGTTTATCCGCACGTTCCGCCCGAATTGATTCGACGGGTCAACCTCCAGAGTTACAGGCTCGTTTCCGAGCGGCGAACCCGGATTGCCCGCATCCACGCATCTGCTTGTAACATCGTCATACCGCCACGGCGGATTACCACCTTTGTCCCAGCGCCACCCTTCGCTCTTCAAGTGGTAATCGCCCTCGATCCAGAAATCATCATTGGTATCCTCAGGCGTTCCGTTGACGTTCCAATAGCCGGGTTCGACAAAACACGGGTCTTCTTCAATATTGCCCGCCCCCCAGTTGAGATTGCACCCAGCCTCGGCGTAGAACGCCGAAGACCCGCGTCGGACATCGCTGTAGCTGACGGTCAGCGTTGAGCCGGCTATCAGCGCAATCTCGCTGCCGTTGACAG
>Ga0315277_10003991_pt1 | contig 19813 bp, 17 predicted proteins | sample YL17G05_15_MG_FD_203695 | JGI IMG/M metagenome (GOLD analysis project Ga0315277, IMG submission 203695) | Sediment microbial communities from Yellowstone Lake, YNP, Wyoming, USA - YL17G05_15 | ecosystem: Environmental > Aquatic > Freshwater > Lake > Sediment | place: USA: Wyoming | collected... | reverse complement strand
CCGAGGAACGCAGGTCTCCCGACCTGCAGTACCGCAGGTTTCCAACCTGCTCTTCAACCTGTCCAAATCAAAAATAGTGAAAATGACACCATCTTGGATTTTGTCGCCAACAGACTTTCCTTGGTTCGCCTCGCAAAACCTACAAAGAGGATTCGTGGGACGAATCGAGAATGTTGTATGATATGAGCGGCATGCAGAGGTCGGCGGATAAGGATAATCCCGATTTTTATACGCTCAATGCGGCGGGAACAATCAACGCGTTCATCGAGAACTCGAAGGAAAATATCAAGTGGGATGACGGCAGCAGATCGACAAGCGCCGGGGATGATACGATATCGGGCAAGGTTCTGTTCCCGAATCGCGGTGGATGGAGTTCGATCATAGGTGGAGGATTCATGATGGGATCCGCGACACCGCCATCACTGGGAGGGATTGGCACGCTCGGTCCATTAATAGGATATCCTGGGGGTTCGATGATGGATCCGAATGCTCCATCGCCGGAAGCGCCGTTTGCGCCGCCGTCGGGGACAGTAATCCCGTGGAGTCCGCAGCCGGGACCTCCTCCGCCAGATCCGCATGGACGTCTTGATGAATTAGATCCCGGTTTTCATCCTCACTTCCCTCGAGGTCCATTCGGACCGGGATCATCGATTACAATGGATGCCATGATGAGCGCTGGATATAATGATCCAAGTTTCGGACTGCCGTCTGATGCTGGCGGCTCGTTCATCGGTGTTGGCGAGATGACCAAGTGCATCATGCCGCTACCGATAATGCCCGCGACTCCTCCCGGTGGTCTCTTCGGTCCCGATGCCTTCGTGCCATTCTGGGGAAATCCCGGATATGACACTCCTGCGAACATTACCAATCCTGGCGTCTTCATGCCTTTGCCTTCGGGAGCATGGGATGAAATCAACTCCATCCTTGCTGATCCCGGATTAGGAGGTGCAGTAGGAGGAAGCCCATCAATACCCTCGCTCGGAAGCATCGCAAGCGGACCACCGGTAATCACTGGAGGACCTCCCAGCTGGAAAGACCGAATGCCTGAAATAATGCCCGCTCGACCGCGTCCTCGACCATCATTGCCTGAATCGACACAAAACCCATTTATCACAGTTGAGACATACCAAGAAACCCAAAAAAGGGTTTTCGGACATGTTCTACCGAGACGATTGCACAGAAAGCGAAGATGGAATCCATATAGTTTGGGCGCTCCGCATCCGACAATTCCTGGGCTTTATTATGCGGGAGGTGGCAATTGGAGATCGGGCTACGCAGGTGAAATAGGAAGCCAGATTCATGTAGGTTCTGGCGGAGCGGGTAAGAAGGTTTATCGAAATGTAAGGGGCATTGAGGCAGGTGGGAGAGGAGCTCCAAGGCGTAACGGTGGTCTTTTGGGCAAGATTTTGGATGTGCTCATAATCGCAGCTGGAGTGATTTTAGCAGGTGCTTTAATCTATGGTGCTGTCGCCGCAATTTCTGCTGCAGCAGCTTTTGTTACTGGTGTTGTAATACCGCCAATAGTTGAAACTGCAGCAGCAATTTCATCAGCTATAGCACCGTACTTTGGTTTAGCTTACTCCTATGCATATCTTTATTGTCCTTGGCTTGTAGGTTTCATAACTGCTTATGTATCCAATTCTGGTGTTGGAACAGCCACTGATGAATCTGTTAAATGGCTTATTGAATGGGCAAAACGTCAGCCAAACGAAAAGCCAGGTGAGCGACCTAAAGATCCGAAAATTATTCCTTATTGTCCACCATGGCCATGGTCAAGGATATATCAGTAATTTATTTTATTATTTTTATTATATATTGTAGTAGCTTCATTATATCACCATAGTTTGTCTACAGGAAATGTTTTCATGAAAAATATGAATACAATATTTTTCCTTTGTGTTATTTTCATAATATTTCTTAGCTTTCCTTGTTATGCGATTAGTAAATCAAATGATAAAATTAAAGTTTTAAACCGTCAAGCTTGGGAGTTAATTAAGCAAAAAAAGTATTCTGAAGCAATGGAAATATGTGAAAGAATATTGAATATCGATAATAATAATTCAATTGCATTGTCCTATCGAGGTTATATTTATGACAAAAAGGGCCAATATGAACTGGCTTTAAAAGATTGTGAAAAAGCGGTTAAAATTGATAAAAATAATAAATTTGGTTGGTATGGAATAGGTACTACGTTAGCTCATACAGGGAAATATGATCAATCCATTATTAGTTATAATAGGGCAATCGAAATAGATCCAAAATGGTCTTGGTCATATGTTGGAAGAGGCGCTACTTATTGCCAAAAAGGGCAATTAAATCAAGGTATAGAGGATTATTCAAAGGCCATTGATTTGGATCCAAATGAAATTACCGCTTATATTAATCGTTGTTCAGCCTTTGGTGAATTGGGAAATTATCCGCAAGCTGTTGAGGATTGCAACAAAGCAATTACCATTGATTCTTCTAATGCAGATGCATATTTTGGAAGAGGTTTTGTATATATGCACATGAATGATCTAAAAAGTGCTATTTTAGATTTCAATAAAACTATTGAGATAAATCCAAATCATAATTACGCACATTCGAGCCTTGGATATTGTTATTTATATTCAAAGGAATATGATTTAGCAATTGAAATATTAACAAAAGCAGTTAATATTGATCCTAAGGAACCATTAAATTATTTTTATCGCGGATTAGCATATTATTATGAGGTAGATAAATATCAATTTGCAATAGAAGATTTTACCGAATGCATAAAAATAAATCCTAAATATGCTCCTGCATATAGTAAACGAGCTGATTGTTATTTGGTTTTAAGACAATATGAGAACGCAATAAAGGATTGCACTCAAGCTATTTCATTAGAGCCAACCCCTGATACCTATATTGGACGGGCGGTTGTGTACGCATTTAAAAGGGATTTTAATAAGGCAATAAGTGATTTGAAGGAAGCAATAAAATTAGATCCAAAGAATTATACCGCAAACAGAAATTTAATAATAATATACATTATTAAATATATATGGTTAGTAATTATAATATTGATTTTGACTGGTATGTTCATTTACGGGAAAATTTTAATCAGAAGAGCTCAAAAATGAATATCCTTTTAGGCTTTTGGAATTAAAATATTTCAAACACTGATTTCCTTGGTTCGCCGCGCAAAACCTACAAAGAGGATTCGTGGGATGAGGCGAAAATGTTGTATGATATGAGCGGCATGCAGAGGTCGGCGGATAAGGATAATCCCGAGTTTTATACGCTCAATGCGGCGGGAACAATCAACGCGTTCATCGAGAATTCGAAGGAAAATATCAAGTGGGATGACGGCAGCAGGTCGGAAGACGCGGGGGATGATACGATTTCGGGCAAGGTTCTGTTTCCGAATCGCGGTGGATGGAGTTCGATCATAGGTGGTGGATTTATGATGAATGGCGTAACACCGCCAAGTGGTGGTTTTATAATTGGTCCAGCGAAACCTCCGGTGATGCCATCGATTCCCGATTGGACATCGCCATCGCCGGAATCGCCATTCACGCCGCCGTCGGGGACAGTAATCCCATGGAGTCCGTCGCCGGGACCGCCTCCGCCTAATCCGCATGGACGTCTTGATGAATTAGATCCCGGTTTTCATCCTCACTTCCCTCGAGGTCCATTCGGACCGGGATCATCGATTACAATGGATGCCATGATGAGCGCGGGATATAATGATCCAAGTTTCGGATTGCCTTCTGATGCAGGTGGCTCCTTCATCGGGATTGGCGAGATGACCAAATGCATAATGCCATTACCCATCATGCCCGCGACCCCTCCCGGAGGTCTCTTCGGTCCTGATGCCTTCGTGCCATTCTGGGGAAATCCCGGATATGACACTCCGCCAGACATCACGTTCCCGGATACTGGTGGCTTTGCTCCATCGATTATGTGAAAAAGGGGGACAGCACCCTTTATAATAATTTATTACTCACATCAAGAATAAATAAAATCGCGCCGGGTGCAATTTATTCTATAAAGCAAGAAGCAGGAAAATAGCATTATTCCAATGTTGAAGTCTTGCATATGTAGGACCTGGATTGTATCATTTAATTGTTTGAGAATAGCATTATAAGGCAGGTGGTATCCATGGCTAAATCGGAACGTATTGAGATTAATCCCAAAATCATGATGGGAAAACCGGTGATTCGCGGAACGAGGATTACAGTTGAACTTATCCTTCGCAAACTAAGCGAGGGAGCTAATGAGAAAGATCTTATTGATGCTTATCCGAAATTGACAAGTGCGGCCATAAAAGCTGCCATAAAGTATGCCGCTGATACTCTGGCTCACGAGGAAACAGTAATCACAGGCGCATCCAAACGCAAATCAGGTAAATAATGTATGCGATTTCTTGCTGATGAGAGCTGCGATTATTCTTTGGTTCGTTCTCTACGCGCAGATGGTCATGATGTGCTTGCTGTTTCCGAGCTATCGCCAAGAGCAAAAGACTCGATCGTCATAAAGCTTGCTATTGATGAAAACAGGATATTGCTAACTGAGGATTCTGACTTTGGACAACTTGTTTTCGCTCATGGATTAAAGAAAGTAAGTGTAATTTTCATGAGATATCCAGCATCCGCAAGAATGCAACAGACGAAAGACATAGTGGATTTTATAAAAAAGCATGGAGAAAAAATTACAGGTTGTTTCGTGGTTGCCCAACCCGGTAGAACCAGAATAATACACACTCCCCAAGGATAATTAAATCGTGCCGTGCACGACTTTTCTGTGAAATTTTTCACACAAAACTCGTGCACGGCACGAGTTTACGATTTCTGAAATTCTCCCAGTAAGACTACCATCGGGATGGCTTTGAAAACGATCCGATCTTATCTTTCATAACCGCTGGAAATTGGCTCCTGGCAAGTTGGTAACGTTTAATCCGCCAGTAAAAGCTTGCAACCTCTCTCAATTTGTGACTTGTCATTTTCTTATCAAGAGAAGGATTAATAACTCCAACCGGCAGGTTTAGTCTCTCTCTAACAACCTTTATCGGCTCCGCTAAATCAGAATCGTTTGTGATAACCACAGCAATTTCATAATCATTTTCATATCCATCAACCAAAAGATAAGTTGCCAAGTTTACATCTGAACCTTTTTCTTCAGTTTTGATTACTCTTACGGTTTTATTATTTGGATCTGAAGGAGTCTCCAAAACCATTTCCCTTGGATGAGAAAGGAAGTGTCCATAATGTATAGTCAAATTTGGTATTGTTTTTAGAGCTCGGATGAAAATCAATTGACGTTCTAATTTTAAAGCGTCATCACTTGGTGATCTTACTAAAGCCGTGAAATACCTGATGCGGTTTATATTATGTTTTGGAAATATATTCCTGCATAAGAATGATAAATCCAACCACCTATATTGTGAATTTCTTAAACAACCATAATACAGGTTAAATCCATCTATGTAAACGTTCATTCGCATCATACTGAAAATAACGGCAAAGGTCGCCACAAAGAGCGACCTTGCACCCAGCTCCCTAAAGAACTGGGGGAACTAAGTATTTATACCATAATTCTTTCATTGTGTCAATTGTTTCAATTACGTCAATTACATCAATACAAACATACCTCAATCCGTGCCGTGCATGAGTTTTCTGTGAAATATTTCACGCAAAACTCGTGCACGGCACGAGTTTACTGTATTTCCCCTCTCCTGATTTTAGGAGAGGGGTAAGGGGTGAGGTCATTTAGAGTGGGTCAGGGGGTAAGGTACTTAATCCCCCAATTTCTCTTCTATCTCCCTCATCTTGTCGAGCACATCCTCCACCTTCCTCCTGCCGCACAGATTCAACAACTCCTGGAAAATATAATTGAAATCCTCCTTCCCGTAATAATGTATCACTATCTTGCCCCCCTCTCCCCGCTTCGTGCCTCTAACTTCAACCTTTGTCCGGAAATGCTCCTGGATTATCTCGAGCACCTTCTTCGTATCCGGATCAAGTGCCATCCCGCTTTCTTTCACATCGGATCCATCCCCCGATGTTTTCTTCCCGATTGCTTTCGCAGACAATTCCTCCTTTTTGCTCATCTCCTCAACCTCACGTACCGAAAGGGATTTCCTTCTGATTATTTCGAGGACCATGTCCCGTTTGTCCTCATCGAGCGCAAGTAGTGCCCGCGCGTGGCCCGACGATATCTCGCCGTTCCGTACCGCCTGCTGGATATTCTGCGTCAGTTCCAAAAGCCTAAGTGTGTTTGCTATCAAGCTTCTCGATTTACCTACTTTCTGGGCTATTTGATGTTGTGTAAGATAAAACTCATCTTTGAGTCTTTTATATGCATACGCGAGTTCCATCTCGTTGAGATCCTCACGTTGTATATTCTCTATTAATGCCAGTTGCAGGGTTTCGATTGTATCGGCATCTCGAACGATTGCCGGTATTGTTTTCAGACCGGCGAGTTTTGATGCCGCCAGACGTCGCGAGCCCACAACAAGGCAATATCTATTATTTTCATCTTTTCGTACGATTATCGGAGATAAAACACCAACATCCGCTATGGAATTTTTCAACTCCTCAAGCGTCTCAGGATTGAAATCCACCCGCGGCTGCATCGGATTCGGATCGATTAATTCAATCTTAATCTCGCTGATTCTCTCACCTGGGGATGGTTCCGAGTCGGGGATTAAAGATCTTAATCCGCGTCCAAGCGACTTTTTCCCTTTTGCTTTATCTGATTTTGGTTTATTCAACTCCCATCATCTCCCTGAAAAATTGGGGACTGACACCGGGGACTGTCCCCATTTTTATCCGATCCCTGTTAATTCCTCACCCAAAGCCTCATACGACCACGCCCCCGGCGTGTTCTTTGCATAAAGCGAGATCGGAAGTCCATGCGATGGCGCCTCGCTCAGACGTATATTGCGCGGAATCACGGTCTTGAAAACCCGTATCCGCTCCCTGAAATATTCGCGTATCTCAGTCTCGATTTCCTTTGAAAGATTTGTCCGCGCGTCAAACATGGTCAGAACGATTCCTTCAATCTCGAGTGATGGATTCAATCTCGCCCTTATGAATTCAATCGTATTCAAAAGCTGAACCAGTCCCTCCATCGCAAGAAACTCGCATTGCATTGGGATTAATACTGAATTTGCAGATACAAGCGCGTTGACTGTTAAAAGTCCGAGCGATGGGGGGCAGTCGAGAAATATATAATCGAAATCGCTCAGTGCCAGGTTTAATGCCGTTTTGAGAAGGCTTTCCCGATTTGCTTTCTCGATCAAATCTATCTCAATGCCTATGGAATCTGCATTGGATGGCAGTATCAGCAGATTATCGATTATCGTTCTTCTGACAGCGCTGGATACAGAGAGACCATCAAGAAGAATCTCGGAAATCGAATAATGAATCTCGCCTTTCTGGAATCCGAGCCCGAGTGTGGCGTTAGCCTGCGGATCGAGGTCGCAAAGCAAAACTTTTTTGCCCTGGATTGCGACCGCACCGGAAAGCGAAATAGCGGTTGTGGTCTTACCGACACCGCCTTTCTGATTTGTTATCGCTATAACTCGAGCTGGCATTTTAATGTAACCCGGCATCGCGACTGTATCAAGTTTAAATATGAGTTCCTTCGCGAAGCGATGCCGGGATTTTACCCTGATGTATAAGATTTCAGTATGAAATTGACTAAACTATTACAATACGACTTAAAGCGTTTAAATAATGGACAAATCAATTTCATTTGCCCCGACTAACCCTTGACCGAGAAAACCCAGATAACCCCGGGGAAGTTTTTCATTACATCCTTTGATGAAAAAATCTCTTTCTCGACCACCCACCCACTTGGTACTGCTCCTATAATGCAAGGCAATGTTGTCCACATCAAAGCTTTGCCGCTTTTCTTTAAGAAAGGTCCCACAAGGGATAAAAAAATATCCCTTTTGAGCGCTGCTTTGTTCAGAACAAGATCGTATTTCCCCGTGTACTCCGGATTCGATAATAAATCCTCAATCCGTTCTTGAACGATTTTAATATTACTTAAAGAAAGTACGGAAATCAACTCCTCAAGGTAAAATGCTACTTTTTTTCTTTTTTCGACAAGAGTAAAAGATATGCTGTTTGGCGTGAATATTCTCAGAGGTATTGATGGGAATCCGCCACCGGGACCTATATCAAGAATTCTCAGCTTGCTGAATTTCCTTAAAGAGACTATGTATTCGAGCGGAATAAGGCTGTCCGCGAAAAGGCGGTATGCTATTTCATGTGGTTCTGAAAGCGATGTCAGGTTGATTGTTTTGTTGAACAATATCAGGAACTCAAAATGGTGTACGAGTTTCCTGATCCGCGAATCATCCTGTTCGATCCCCAGTTTTTCAAGGACATCTTTTATTACAGATTCGAACTTTTCCATTTGGATTTCTTTGAAAATGTTTCACGTGAAACATTTTTTTAAAAAATAGACGGTTTACAGCATCAAAAATGTTTCACGTGAAACATTTTTGGGATCATCTCCTGTTAACAGCATGAAAAATATCAAGGATTTTCGTAAGGAATCCCTCGAGATGGTCAAGCGGTAACATATTAGTCGCATCAGATAAAGCAGAATTCGGTTCAGGATGTGTCTCAATAAAAAGTCCGTTTGCGCCTGATGCTATAGCGGCTTTTGCAAGTGTGAAAATGAATTCCCGCTGTCCCCCGGTTATCTCGCCAGCCCCGCCCGGCAACTGAACCGAATGAGTAGCATCGAATACAACAGGACATCCGGTTCGACGCATTATCGGAATCGCTCTCATATCCACAACAAGATTACCGTAACCGAAAGATACTCCCCGCTCTGTTAAAATAATTCTCTTATTGCCGGTTGATCTTACTTTTTCAACCGGGTGAATCATCTGGTCAGGAGCCACAAATTGCCCTTTTTTGATATTAACAACCCTTCCGGTTCGTCCGGCAGCGATGAGAATATCGGTTTGACGGCATAAAAACGCCGGAATCTGAAGAATATCCGCCACCTGCGCCACTATCTCAGCATGATGAACCTCATGTATATCTGTAAGAATCGGTACGCCAACCTCTTTTTTTAACGCGGCAAGATCTTTTATTCCCTCCTCTAAACCAGGACCCCTGAATGATTTCACGGATGAGCGATTAGCTTTGTCATACGAAGACTTAAAAATATAAGGTATTCCTAATGTCTGAGTAATGCTCAAAACGCTTTTCGCCACATCGATAATCAGTTTCCGACTCTCGATCACGCATGGTCCGGCAATGAGAAAAAGCTTATCCGCACCAAGAACCATGTCATCCATGTGGATTGGTTCAACAGGCGGTATTCCGAGAATATCATCTTTCATGTTAAAGTGATTTCCTCCTGAATGAGAATATCGCAATCATAAGAATTATTGCGAGATAAAACAAGGCGTAAAGAGCCCAGGCAAAAACCTTATCCCATGTTTCAAGCACATTTTCGTTAGGATCCAGAATCGTGCCGGAGAACACCGGATGCAAGTGAGGGATAACGAAATACGCTATCATCGCCATATATTTCATGATTCCCGTAAACGCGATTTCCGGGTCGAGATAAAAATCCTGGATTTTCGATGAAACATGCCCGGATATAAAGAAAACAAGCGAAATAACCCCAGCAATAATTGATGGCATCCGTGTAGTCAGCGCAATCATGAATGCTATGAAAATCGCGTATTTCAACGGCAAAAGAAAGATTGCAGTGACAAGATATGAATCCACAGCCCTTTCGCGTGCCGTGAAGAATAGAAATAGCTCGAGCCCCATCACAAACCATGCGAATGTAACAACGACAAACACGCCGAGGAACTTTCCGATTATGTACTCGAACCGCTGTACAGGTTTAGGAAGGATATTTAGTATTGCGCCGCTCGTGATTTCACCAGGGATTAAAAACAGGGTCATCGCAAAAGCGATTATCAACGCGAAAACCTCGCTGAAAAACATCCCGCTTGCTTTCAGATATGAGAGGATATTTTTTTCCACCTGCTGACTCGTATCCCATACTCCACTCGGCGATGTAACCTCCACATACTGCTGCTCGTTCATGAACCTGATAATCGTGCTCAAAGCTTGATCGTTCGTGGACAGATAACAGACCGAAAGGACAAGCAAAGATCCAAGTACAAGAAAAAGCACAAGTTCGAGTTTTCGAACGGATTCGAGGAAAGTATTATGAGCTATGGCGATAATCGCCATCATTTATTCTTTCTCCCTCATGACCTCCGAGAATAATTCCTCGAGAGATTTTGTACGTTTATTCACGGTATCGATTCGCGCTTTAGCGGATATCAGCGCCGTGATAACATCATCGGTTTTATCCTCAGTGCCAAGCTCAATAATTACGCCATCAGCATCTGTTCTAATCCGAATGACATTATCCGGAAGGTCGAGTTTCGATTTGATTACATTTGCCGCCTTATCAGCTGAAATGTTGGATATCCCAATCTCGACTCCACCGATACCGCCAAGCAAGCTCTCAAGCTCGCCGACCCTTAGTAGTTTACCATTTCGCAGCATGCCGACACGATTCGCGACAAGTTCAACTTCGCTCAATTGATGAGAGTTAAGAAACACAGTTTTGCCTGATTCTTTCAAACGAGAAATCATGGCGCGTAAGTCCTGGATTCCGATAGGGTCGAGTCCGCTTGCTGGTTCATCAAGGAAAACAAGTTCGGGATCGTTAATAATCGCCTGTGCTATCCCAACTCTTTGCCGAAGACCTTTTGAAAGGTTTTTCAACTGCTCATGACGTTTATCCTCAAGACCGGTGAATCGGATCGCCTCCTCCACCTGTTTTCTTCGCCATTCGCGATTATGACCGAATAGGCGCGCATAAAACCTGAGCACATCCTCAACTCGCAGGAAAGGATAGTTAACAGCCTCCTCAGGGAGATAGCCGATTCGAAACCGGATTTTTCGATCTCTGATATTTCCACCAAGGATAGTAAATGTTCCTTCGGTCGGGAATGTGAGACCGAGAAGCATTTTCATTGTTGTGGTCTTACCGGCGCCATTGGGACCGAGGAACGCGAAGACTTCACCGGCATAAACTTCAAGGTTGAGGCGGTCTACGGCGTTGAAGAAGCCATTAGAGCTTTTATAACGTCGTGTGAGATCGGATGTTTTTATTATGACATTCTGCAATGGCTAAAACATATGATTATATTAAATCTTAAAAACTGAATTTGAAGTACGCGAGCGAGATGCACGCGCTCCCAGGAGGGCATTATAATTTATTGGCGTTTATTAAGCAATAGAAAGATAACGTTTAAGGAGGATTGATAAAGAGATGACACCGCCGGCAGCGGTGTCTGGCATACACGGTTCAGAGGGTAATTCTCCACAAACTTATGGCGGTGGATATGGATGCTGACGCATGATTGGAAGGATGACGGTTTCGATATAATCGATCACCGGCATTAATTCAGCTGGAGGATCATCACCCGGATCCCAGCCTTTTACCAATGATTTAAAAATCATTTCAGAATGACTTATTAAAGGAGCTGAAATGTTAAGCTCGAAAGAAACGTAATTTATATGTCCGAAATCATGTGGCATTGCACATTCAAAATATTGCTGCCCGTTGTATTCACCGCCATTAAAGAAGTAAGTCGGATTCTGCTGGAACATCTGCAATATAGGTGAAATATAATCCATTGATAAATCATCAATCTTATAATGAGCCCAATTATTATCTATGTCTTTATATAAAGCGGCAACAGAAGTAATTTCAGACAAAACTAAATATTTCCATCTCCAATTTCCATAGTCATTTGGAGTACCTTCAAAAGCTACAGGTGATCTTAAAGTTATATTATGTGACCTTGCGTCAGGATGTTCCGGGGTTGCAGACATACGATAGGTGATAAAGAACTCTATAAAACCTGTATTTGAGTTCATAAATGATTGGTAATAATCACTAGTTATGGGATAATGCTTGAAAGGTCCAGGAAGTTCCTCAATAATATCCTTTCTCCCTGCATTGTTTGCGTCATCGTTATTATTTATCTTATTATTCATTAAATTAAAAGATATAATAAATATTAACAATATAATTATTCTGAAATTCATCATATGCTCCTTATTGTATTAATTATCGATAACGGCGGGTGCCAGCCTTAGTACGAAAACATGATCACCCCAAATATAACTCATATGTTTTTGGTCTCTACGTGCAGGAGCCTTCCAGCTCCACATAATGCCTGGACCTGATCTGTGTCCAGTATTTTTATCATCGCTTGAATAAAACCCTAAGGAATGTCCTAATTCATGAGCAGCTGTGTTATTAGATATTAAATATTCATCTTGAGTCACTACACTATCAATACCATACCAATCCAACCAATTGCCATAAACATCATATATCGATCCAAAGGCGTTTCCTGTATGATGGCGTTCTGAAATTGGTACTGCAGTTATACCCAATATATTTGTAACAAAAGGTTCATGTTCCAAGTGATCCACATATAACAACTGTGCTGCAACAGGAGTCGCTCGTTCATCAAAAAATGTATAATTATGCGCATAATTATCGAGGTAACCACCATCAATAATACGCTGGTAATGAGTATTTAACTCTCGTCCATACCCTTCACGAACCTCAATAAAACAATCATCAAAAGCATTTTTGATATACTGCAATTCGCCATGACTTACAAAAGGACCGTTATAGTGAAGATACGGCTGACTTCCCCAAGTTCCCCAAAAAACTCCAGAGCCATTTTCCATTACAGATTCCTCGAGATAAGCTTTACGCCAGACATTAATGATTCCATTATGATTGACTTTATTACACGAAACATACTGACCTGGGGTACCAGTTGGAATTTTAATTTGAGCTGTCAGTGTGTAATTGTCACCTCCGAAGTTTGATGTCCAGAAATCTGTCATTACTTTGAGAGTGCAATTTTCATAATAGAAGTAATCAGTTGAGATATCTGCTACAAGAGAATAATTTCTAATAGTTCCAAAACCAGGTCTCTGATAGTTGAACGCCCTGCTATATGCTGATTGAATACCTTCGAAACCGCCAGTAGTGGCGTAATCTCCCGGAAACGAATTATCCCGATGTGGATAATTAGGAAAAAGTATCGGAGATGGACCTTGGCAGGGATCAGGAAATCTGGCTTGGGGATTATCATCCCAAGGGACTACATCATTGCATGCGCCGGCAGGATTATTCGGATTCTGAGGATCACATGGTTGCCTGTCGTCAGTCAACCAGGGGAAATATGGTCGAATACCGGAGTTTGGATTATTAATTGTAGCAAATGGTGTGTTATCGATTGGTGGGTCATCCCAGCCTAAAACCAATCTTGTTCCAGGCTTGATTATTTTGTTCTGACCGGCTTGAGTTCTGTTGATTAAAACTTCAACATCAATCCGTCGTCCACGTCGCTCAATAAGGGATGCATCATTGGGAGGCAGGTTCATTTCGGAAGAAAGATTGATGAACTGTTTGATAATCCCGGGGTCCGGTTTCGAGAAATTAACAGTAAGATCGCTGCATCCACATTCCTGGATCAATGGATAGATATTTGGTCCCCTTTTCCAGTTACCAGCCATATCAATCACAACAGGCTTAATTATTGTGACATCGGGATTATTTTTGATGAAATTCTCAATTTCAAAAATCCATACTTTATATTCACCTTCGGGATGTGCGTCCTCAGCAAGACGACCGGGTCTATCCCTCCATTCACAATATTCATCATAATATTTTCGATCGATATCAACGACAAAAGCACCCAATATATCCGCCTCATTCATTACTATCTCATTGTCCGGTCCTGGGATCTGATTTTCGTTTGTACCATAATCAACGATTAAAGTATGCCAAAAAGTATGGGTATCTTTTGCGGACCATAAACACAATTGCGTGCAAGGATAAAAAATTCTTAATACATCCAACATAATCGCAATATCTACTGGAAGTTGTCCTGGAGGTTCTTGTCTCATATCCCAATAGTGATCCTCCAGGAAATCAGCAGCTTGAATGCCTGTCATGATTTGTGGTGTAAGAATGTAAACGGGAGTTTCCAAATCCGGTGGGAACGCCCAGCTCTGGGGTCCCCAGATGATTTCATCACCATGTTTATATGTGATTTGAATATCTGTCTTAGCCTCATAATCGAATTTATATGTCTGTCGACCACTTCCTGTGCTAAAATAACCGGATGGATAGGAATAATGCACTTCAGTATAATCATCCCGCTCCTGACCAAGCGGCGCATCACGGGGTTGCTGATGCCAATATGAATCAAGATTGTTTACACCCCATTCAACATCAAGATCACAATCGGGATCGAATTTTCTGACCTGGAATGTCACCGCATGATCCTCACCTTCTTTTGAATAATGTTTGTCCTTTGAATCGCCGAAGTATATCACTTCGGCGCATTTCCCTCCATCGGGTCCGCCATATGGTCCTTGTTTCTCCTCCTCTTTGGGAATTAATAGATACTTGCAAACCCCCTGCCCGGTATCATAATTCAGCCAGTAATCAGTTTCTCCGTTAAATTTTTCTTTAACCTCCAATGCGACTTTCACAATCATCCAACTACCAGCTTCCCACGGAGTAACCTCCTCAATCAAATTACTGTCACTGTTCAGTGTCCAATTCTCTTTCTTGGCAGCATGCTGCTTGTCGATCTCGCGATCAAAACAGAGAAAGAACCTTTTTGTTTTTTCATCTTCCAAAGTCCCTATAATTTGGGGCGGCTCATCGCGAACTTCAAATCTCCAGCGCGCAATTATTCCATACGGTTTGACTTTTTCGTTAAATATAACACCAAGGTTAACATGATGATATCCTGGTTTTAATTCATACTTGGGGATCAGCTTGAATTGATATCCTTCATTGATGACCTCCAATTCACTTAATCCATCAATGCCTCCCCATATTTTTTGAAATGTAATCTCTTCATTTGAATGAAAAATTGCTGTGAAAACTGGTTTGTTGTCCACTGTCCATGGGATTTCCAAGTTTGGATTTAATAGCTCCTCAGGTCCAGTTCGTTCAAAATAGATGTTATTTTGAGGCTGATAATGTGTTATTCTTGTTTTCTCGTGAGAATTACCTGTAAATGAAACTGAAGGTACTATTGGAGAATCGCCCTTGGAACAACTGGAGAAAGAAAGAAAGAAGGAAATAACCAATAGACTAACCATTCGAGGGAAGTATAAAAATAATTTCATGAATTAGTACCTCCTTAACTTATTAATTAAATTTTAATATATTCATATTTAATTGTCAATAGTTAAAAGGATCTAGTCCGGCGACGAATTATCCAGAAAATTTTTGTCATGCCCATAATGAGGAAAGGCTTGAAGCCGGCCCTTTCGATACTTTTGAGGGAAGAAATGTTGTTTTTCACGCAATAGACATAAACCTCCTTAGCACCCTCTTTTTCGAGGTCATCAATGATTCTGCTCATCACAGCGGGGTAAATGCCCTGCCCCCTGAATTCATCAAGAGTATATCCATGGAATGTATAACCGACATCATGATCAAGGTCGATATGGGAATGCACCTCAGGAAGGTTGATTCTTTTTGTGAATTGTGCCCATGCATAATGTATAACTTTTCCATCTTTTTCTACTACAAATAGTTTATCACCATCACTTATTCTATCGAGCGCTGCTACCAGAAATCCGTGACGTTCCTGCGGTGTGCTTTTGATGAAATCCCTTAAATCGGAAAATTTGCCTTCTCTTATTTGGAAATGGTCAGACAGACCGGGTTTTGCTCTCTCACCCGGATAAGTTTTAAATACAATCGTTTCCTGCGAGTTATAAATTAAATTCCTAATCATCTTCGCAATAATTTTGCTTATGGCTTTTAAAAGGCCGATTCTTTTTGTAACGAACACGAAATCCTGTTTGTAAGCTGCGATTTTTGCCGGTCCCATCATCGATTTCAAAAACGAATATTGACGCGGATATTTCCGCTTTACGCACATTTTGGCAGTCACGGGAATCCTGTAAAAAAGGAAATCCCGATAGCTCTTATAAATTTCAAATCGAAGATTCTTTCTTACCTCGTTTGAGAAACGCTCTTTGTACCATTCGGCACCCCTTGCGAAATCGAAACACCAGATATTCTTTGTGAGACTGTCTTCCAGCATCATCTTGAACAATACGGTTCCCGGTGAACGTTTCGAGAAAGCGAGATTAAAAGTGGGAGTGTAGTAGATTAATGAATCGTTGTATAAGAAACCGAAATGGTAAGCAACGGGTTCATTATCAAGTTTTAATATATCGAACCTGAGCCATCCCTCGAGAGAAAATCTTTCGACAAGGCATTGATAAAACTCCCTCGCTCCCCCATTTTCAAATTTGCTATGGTCACCCAGCATGAATCTTCTCTGTTCGTGAAACTCAAAGAACCTGTCGATTTCATTTTTGATTTCATCAAGGTTTTGAGCGATATGGTATTCGAGTTTTCCGCTTTTACTCAATTGGTTATAGCTTACTCTGACATTCTTTTTTCTAAGGCAGTCCCGCGCATATTCCTCGTTACCGCGAATAATAAGCAATGGGCATTCAATTGAGATTTCATCGGATAACTTCATCCGCGATTTCCTGTAATATGAGCGGATTAATTCCGATGTGGATGAATGTTCAGGGATATTATCAAGCGAAACTATGTCCCATTCCCTGTGATTTTCATTAATGTATTTCAAAAAAGCTCTTACGATTTCCGGTTTCTTTTCGGGTTCAGCGATGAAATCGCAATAATCAGATTCACCCATTCCGATAAATTCCAATGTTCGAGCCGTCCCGAGGGTATATTTTTTCCGCCAAATCATTAAAGGAGCGATACCGACCAGTCGATCATCCTCTTTTGCAGCAAGGACAAAAAGCTCTTTCGATTCACCAAGGCTATTCATCCAGCATGAAATCCACTGGTGTGTGAGAAAAATAGTGTTTGTCTCGTTTTTAAAAAGGAGGCTGTTCCACTCGTGAGAGGGGATATCGGCGAGTTTATCAATTTTGGTTACTTTGATCAAATGAGTTGCAACAATCCCATTTCGACTAAGATCCGTATTGTGACCGTTGCAAAAGAGAGATTCCTCAGCGAAGTTTAGAATTTGACAAATTAACTTAAAGTAATAATGCGTATTTCAACGATGTCAAATTCTAAACTTCGCTTCGGAATGACACTTTTTGTTATTTTTGCAACGGTCACGTATTATAAATTATCGGGAATACCGGGCAAAAGATTGTGTGAATATTTAAGACGATTTAATCGAATTTAAACAGGTTCCGGAGGCGGTTTGGGAAGCGTTTTACAGGATTTAGCAATTGTAATACCCATTATTTTGGTCAGGTGATGAATCTGGAATACCCATGCTCCAGTTTTTCCTATGCCGCTTTTGGCCGCGATATTTTCAGCCATTATATAACCCAGCAACTCCTTTTCGCCGGCATCACCGAGTTCATACGCGACATGAACAAGGACGGCGGTATAAATTCCCTTTCGTCGGACTTCATCGGATGTGAAGCTATTGTAGATATACCATGCTTTCTGAGGGATTTTGACAGTGGTTCGGACCTCAGGAAGAAAAATAGTATCTGTGAAAGCAATCCATGAATAATGGACGAGATTAGAGTTTTTTTCAACGACAAAAAGTCGTTCACCATTATTAAATCTGTCAGTTGCGGATTGAGTGTATTTTCGTTGCCTGTACTCGGTGGCGCTGCCGACCATGGCAAGCCAATCGGACAGATTACCCTCTCGAATAATGAAATCCCCATGTTCGCGCGAGCGGTTTCTATCCTCCAAATCCATTTTAAAAAGCACTACGGTAGGTGAATAATATGGAAATCCAAGTCTAAGTATTCTAATGGCAATCAGCACCAGGTTTCCCCAAACGCCATTTTTCCTGAGCAGATAGACTATTTCAAACCATAAATCGCTGATTTTCAAACTGAATTTTCCTTTGCGTTTTATCCTGTTAATAAATTATTAGAGAAATCTAAAAAAGCCGTGTAAATAGAGATTCCTCAACAAGATTCATGATTTGACTTTCATAAGAATCCAATGAAAGTGTTTTATCTGAGATGTCAAATCCTGAATCTTGTTTCGGAATGACACTAATATATCCTTTTTTCAGAGTACTCTATTAATAGCATTGACTACAGTATCAATATCGTCGCTGGACACATGAAGGTTTGTAACGGCACGAATTTTGTTTTTTCCGATTGCAAGGACTCGTACACCATGTTGATTCAGTTTTTGCGCAAATTCGGGTGCTGTCATGGATGTTAAATTAAAAATCACGATATTGGTTTCGACAGAATCAAAATTAACCTCAATGCCCTGAAGGTGCGCGATACCCCATGCAAGTCTTCTCGCATTTTCATGGTCGTCTTTTAATCGTTCGCGATGATTTTTCAAAGCATATAAAGCGCCAGCAGCGATAATTCCAGCCTGTCTCATAGCACCACCCAACAATTTCCGGTAACGCCTTGCCTGATTAACGGTTTCTCTTTTTGAGACAAAGGCAGATCCTACAGGGGCTCCAAGCCCTTTGGAAAAACAAACATTAACGGTATCAAAGTATTTCGCGTATTCCTTTTCGGGGATACCCGATTGAGCTGAAGCGTTCCAGAGGCGTGCGCCATCGAGATGCATCATCAAACCATGTCTGTCAGCGACATCTTTAATTTTTTCAATTTCTTTAATATCCCAGATTGCTCCACCGCCCCTGTTCGTTGTGTTTTCAATCCAAACAACGCGCGATGGAGGGAAATGCACATCATCAGGTCTTAAAGCATCTTCAACGTCGAGAGCTTTGAACATCCCTCTATCGCCGCGAAGAAGACGAGGGATAACACCAGAAAGGACAAAGCCGCCGCCTGACTCATAGAAATAATGATGAGAATCCTCATGCATTAAGATTTCATCGCCCGGATGTGAAAGGCATCGAATGGCAAGCTGGTTGGCCATGGTTCCGGAAGGCACATACAAAGCAGCTTCTTTACCTAAAAGATCCGCGACTGTCTCCTCGAGAGTATTTACAGTAGGATCTTCCCCGAATAAATCATCACCGACCTCGGCGTTTGCTATAGCTTGACGCATTTCGGGAGTCGGTTTTGTTATTGTGTCACTTCTAAGATCGATTATTTTATCCATGAGATAACGCAAAAAAGGGGACAGGCACTTTCTTTTGACCTGAACAGGAAAAAAGTGCATGTCCCCTTTTATCAGAACAGTTTGCCGAAAGTATAGTAAATATCAGATGGACCGACGAACGGAGAACCGAGATCGTCTGTTGTGTTGCGCTCATCGCCCCACATGATAAGGATACCGGAGTTAGATGAGACAAGTATCGATGGCGGTCCCTGTGTGACAATCGGCAGAGAAAAAACATCATCGTTTATTTTGACATTATCGGCTATAGCGATTCCGGGCAAGCGAGAATAAGCGAAATAGATATCGCCGCCTGCTCCATCACGGTAATCCCGCCAGGTGATATAGGGTGCACCCATCATGTCGACACCAATTGATGGGAAATCCTGAAGTATCTGTGAACCCGGTCTTTCAACTGAATTATTGACTCTGATATTCTGGCTGAACGAGAGTCCGCTGAGGGAATAGGTATAGAAAATATCATAATCCTGGTCTGTATCACCACGACGGCTATCCTGCCAGGCGATATAAACGGAACCGAAGGGACTCACGGCAAGAGATGGATTGGTTGATTTACCATCATTCGGATTGGAATCAACAACTCTGATAGGCGGGTAGAAGGTGGTTCCCAATCGCTGATATGAAACAAGGATATCGGAGCTGTCCC
>Ga0315277_10003990_pt1 | contig 19816 bp, 18 predicted proteins | sample YL17G05_15_MG_FD_203695 | JGI IMG/M metagenome (GOLD analysis project Ga0315277, IMG submission 203695) | Sediment microbial communities from Yellowstone Lake, YNP, Wyoming, USA - YL17G05_15 | ecosystem: Environmental > Aquatic > Freshwater > Lake > Sediment | place: USA: Wyoming | collected... | reverse complement strand
GTGCTCTTTCCGTGGTCAACGTGGCCTATGATGATCAGGTTCAAGTGGGGCTTCTTTGCCGACACGAAATCATCCATCCGTTCCGGTATTAGATTTGTAATGTAGAATCGCAATCATCTATTTAAGGGTTCGACAGTTTCCCGGCCGTTTCCGAAACCGAAATCGAGGAATCCCCCGATCTCTTGTCAGAACACACGCCTGCACTGAGAAATCTACTCTAAACGGCCATCACTGAATCAGCATGATGAAGCAATGAAAGAGGTTCGTCAGTCGCTCTATCGTGAAGCTAGCGCAACGCGTTCCATTTCGTCACGTTTGCGAACCGCATAGCTGCGGTTGTCACGAGCTGCAGCATTGATAATCTCCTCAGCCAAGCATTCGTCAATGGTTCGAGGATTACTGTATGCTGCTTGACGTGCACCATCTGTTATGAACCGCATCGTCAAATCTATGCGTCTCTGTGGAGCGATGTCGACTGAGATTGGGTAGACTATTCCGCCGTAGGCAACCCGCGTTACGTCTTCTGCTGGAGCAACATTCTGCACCGCCTTGACCAGCACCTCGACAGGGTTCTTCTTGGTCTTCAGTTCAATAATCTCAAAGGCGTTGCGAACAATGCTAACCGCTTTTGCTTTCTTGCCTCCGGCCTTGCCGTGACGCATCATGTTGTTGACGAGGCGCTCAACTATGTTAACTGTTGACTTCCTGAACTTCTGGTGTTCATGACGACCACTGCTGTGAGGAACGAACATTGCTCTCGTGCTGAGGTATCTCTGGAGACTGATGTCTTCAACCTCAATGCCACTGAGTGGCCACTTGTTGAAGGCCTTGACCTCAGCGAGCTTCTTTGCTTCCTTGCTCATACTGAACACTTCGCACCCTGTGAGTTCACTTTCTCTTCCAAAGAGTTCGCTGAACGTAGCTGCGAGCTTCATATAAGTTAAGCGTCTGAGGACTTCGATGTTTTCGAGAGTTAAGACGGTGGCGGCATCCTCAAGTGATGGGCACAGTTTCCTCTCGCGGTTTTCCAGATGCTTTCTATACCCTGTGATCCTATCAGCGCCAGCATGTCGACCTTACGACTGCCCTCTTCCGAGTCTCGCCGGGTTCGGCCGCAAAGAAGTGAACTCTTCCCTTCGAAAGAGCTCCTTCCTCCACCGGCCCGGTAGGGCAGGATTTCATCGTTGGCAACTGGAGCCTACGAGAGGAACGATATGCCTCTCCCTTGAGTTGACGGATCCCCGCGTGTAGCCGATTTCGGGTGACAAGGAACGGCTAGCTCCTCGATCCCCCACCACCGCCGTCGAAAGCTTCCGGCCGGCTATCCTTTAACTGTTGTCTCATATGGCCAGGACGAAGAAGTGGCAACAGAGACAATTCGTGATCGGGCCGCATGCTATCCGGTTCGATTTGCTAGAGCCGCTTCTCCGCATGTAAGGCCAGCTTCATTCCTGAGCATTCTTAGCATCAGACAAGACTCGCAGATATCGTTAGGAGTGGGGTCACCGCAGACTCTGCATACTCGAAACGCACGACGTTTCTCCATTCCTGCGGTCGTCCGTGAGAGCCTCTCAATTGACCGAGAGATAGTGTACTTCAGGCCTGGGTGTTTCAGCTCAAGTCTGTTGAGCATTACTCTGATGTCGCCTCTCAAAGCGTCCTGTCCGTATGGGCATGGCGTAGTCTGGAACCGAACCCCCGAAGCATACGCGTACAGCGTCGTCTCCCTTTCAGGCACTTCAGCCAGCGGCTTGATTCTCGGAATGAACCCCGCGGGAGCTTTCGCACTGGTTTGAGGAATCTGCGAGATTCTTTCTATGTCACCATGCATAACGTTCAACAAAGCCGTCTGCGCCTCGTCGTCGAGATTGTGTGCCGTCGCCAGCTTGGTAGCTCCAACCCGCCTGGCACCTTCATTCAGTGCCTTTCTGCGCAGGACGCCACAATAGGAACAGGGCTGCAACTCGTTCTGCTTGGAAGCCACATCATCCATTGTGACGCCATACAGCTCCTCAAAGGATACCACCGCGTGCTTGATGTTCAGTTTGTCACATACTTGTTGTGATATGGAGATTGCCTCGCTTCTATAGCCGGCTATTCCTTCATCTACGGTAAGTGCAATGAGCCGCGCTGGTGGAAAGCGCCGTTCAAGCTTCCAGAGAATCCGCAGGAGTGTCACACTATCCTTTCCACCTGAGAGCGCAAGAGCGACTGTGTCGTTGGGTTCTAGCATCCGTCTCTTGGTTATGGTTCGGCGCACTTTTGTCTCTACGCTGTTGACAAAGCAGTTTCTGCAGAGGTCGACTCCCTCGTGTTCCCTACGATAATAGACTTGACTCGCCCCACATCCGGAACAGGTGGCCAAATGCCGTCTATCTCTCAGAGTTTGATGAATCCGAAACGGAGGAATGACAAAGCGAAGTTCAGGCCCAGAATTGCCAACGAAGCGGAGCTGGCGAACATCCGTATCTCCTTTACGTGCCTTATCCCTAACGTTTTCAGCAGGGTCTCAAGGAATCGGTCACCATCGAACACGTAGAGCGGCATCATGTTGATGACACCTACGCTGACGAACACTATTGATATCCAGAACTCTGCGCGAAGGAGATAATATGGCAAATTATCAGGCAAAAGTGGGAATCGGCCAGTGTATGTGATGACATCTCGCAGTGGACTGATGCCCATGATTCCTCGAGAGGAATTATTCGGGTCACCCTTTGTCACTATACGGAAATCTCCACGCGGCGTTGAGACAGTCACTTGCGAGCCAGGAGAGACTCCCGACATCGCATTCTGCAGATCACTGGTGGTATGGACTGAGATCCTGTTGACTCCGGTGACAACGTCTCCGACGTGTATGCCCGCTGTTTCGGCTGGATAACCTGGAATGAGCCCTAACACCTCAACGCCGACATAGTTGGTTGTGTAGAACGGAGCTATTGTCACGGCAAAGTTTGCGAAGAGGAGAAGTGCGACCAGTCCCAGAGCTGCATTTGTGAATGAGCCGGCAGCATAGACTCTCAGTTTTGTTTGATTGGATGCCTTTTCCAGTTGGTCTTCGTCAGGTTCGACGAAGCCTCCAAAGAGGATGACTGCGATGAAGACTCCGGCGGATTTCAGAGGCACGTTATCGACACGCGTCTGAATTCCATGTGCTAGTTCGTGCGTTGCTAGTACTAGTGAGATAGCTAGGACCAGGTATGGGAAGCTCTCCCAGCTTATCGTCAACCCTGGAAGCGGGATTACTGGTTGAATGGATGTCGCCACTTCAACGTGAAAGAGCAGGTTGTACAAGTTAAGCCCAAGCTGATAGATCGCGTAAGCCATCAGTCCGATTCCGACGGTGATCCCTGCGTTGCCAAGCGGCCTCCACAAACCTCTCCTTTTTTCGGCGAGCGACCCTATCCATTCGTTGAGGGCCGATGTCTTGTACATGAAATACAAGGGTGAGAGAACAAAGCCGAGTCGCTCGGCCTTGAGAACTCTGCCAGCCAGGTACGCTCCAGCCCAGATCACCACATAGTAGAGCAGAGCGGTGATCGTGGGATCCATGACCATTCCTCAGCTTGCCGTACAATCGCGGCGTCTACAGCAAAAGGCTCAACTAAAAGCATACCTCCGCTGCAGGTAACCAGAAACGATCTCACTCGTGATGAAGGCGGTACCTCAGAAGAGCTGCGACGCCGCCGAGAGATCGCAGCATCTTTCCTGCTTCTTGTTCGCTGCTCACTAGTGCGACCTTACCTCCGCGTTCCTCAACGATCCTCATCGTTCCTTCGATTCTGGACCTTTCTTCATCCTCAGCTTCTCTGACCACTTGGTCAGATACTATTAGCGTGTCCACTGCGCCCGCGTCAGTATCGGCTTGAACCCGCTCAAGTCCGTAGGAGACGTCACCGCTGGATGAGCCGAGTCTTTTCAAAGCCTCGTTGACGAGTTCAGTCTCTTGCGTCGCACGAGCATCTCTTCTGATCTTGTTCACAGCGCCCACCCTGATTGCTTCATGTACACCTCCAACTCCCCCGCTTCCAACACTCTTGACGACAACAGTTCGCGCTCCAATGTACTTCGCTTGCGATCTCAACTCTTTGGCGAAATAATCTTTGGTGAACCCAGGCCCGACAATCAGGATCGGCCCCGCCAATTCAGCACAGATGGTCCGCAGTAAGGTTTCAATTCTTTGGAAGTAGTCTGTCATAGCGACCTGACGTTTCTCCGCTTCGGCCTTCCCCGGAAGTCGTGATCGTACTTCGCCCTTGAAGTCTAACCCAAAAGAGCGAAGGATTGCGATTGACGCCTCTTCGGAGTCAAGTGCCAGAATTATGATTGGCTCCTCAGCGACAACAGACTTCTCAACTCTCTCGACTTGATGGTTGAGCCATTTGTCTTTCACAATTGTGATGATGTCCTCTGGCCCCACGCTCAGCGTGTGATGAGAGCCTGTCACCCTGACCTCCTCGGGGGCGTCGAAGACTATGCCGTGAATCCTTACCCTGTCGAGATCCCGATCGAAGTACACTTTCTGTACTGTGATGCCGAGCGTGACTGTGACTCTCTTGCTGAATGGCCTGGCGCTCTCTGTGGACTTCACCTCACGTGTTGTCTTTCCGAGAACCCTATCGCCCTTGTGAATGACATTGTACAGGACCCAGAGGTCGTCGATGTTGCGAAGCTCCAGCTTCATGATGCCATGCTTGACGTCCTTCAGGAGTATCTTCAAGACTGGAGCTCCTTTACGCGGGATAGACGATCATTTTGACTAGTGAACTTTTCGGGAGGGTGGCACCCACCCGAGAACAAGTGGCACCCACCCCCCTGGCATTTGCTGGTCCCTAAGTGCGAGCTTTTGGATCTCACCTATTGCCAATTCGTGGAGAACCACTCTCCGGTTCAGGTTGTTCCAGGTTCGCTCGCAGAGTGTCTTGTCCTTTATCAGCTCTGCGAGATCCACTAAAGCGTCTTTCATCTAGTTGACGGATCTATCGTCGTGGAAACGGTAGGCTCATATACGATTGTCCGTTACGTTGCGACCGAGCCATCAATGAATCCTGATGAAGAAGACAAGATCGTCGAAGCAATGGAGCAGCTCCGTATCAACTACAACCTGCGCCAGTGGAGAGTCTGCTCGCTCATCTGCGAATCGCTTGCTGAGAAGTTCAAGTCGGTAGCAGAGCAAAACGCCGAGTTACCCAAATAGTACAGGCCTATTGCTCGCGGATACCCTGCTAGAGTGCCTTCAGCTTCTCATTGAAGTCCACAAGCGCCTTCGTCTTCCGGCTATCTTGGTTGAGTGCGAGTATTTTCATCCCGCCTTCGTATCGATCGAAGAGCACTATTCCGTGCTGAATTAGCGGTTCAATGATCCTCGCAACGGTCGAGGGAGAGACATCTAAAAAACCTGCCAGAGTGCTTTGGTTGAAGACTTTTCCTGGGTTATCAAGCAGATGCTCGACTAGTTTCACCTGTGCCCGCGACTGAAAGATGTCGGTCAGCCTCGTCATCTTGATCGTCTCTCGGTGGAGATGATCCTAGTTCCGATGTGTTTGCCCTGCAGGGCTTTCTCGATATTCGATGGATCACGGCCGTCAACAATCACTGCATGGATATTGGATCTCTTGATGATTCGGAGTGCGAGCGGGTCCATCAGATCGTACTCTCCGGCCTTGAATCCCTCCGTCGAGAGTATTTTTATCAGCTCGTCAGGCGTCACCTCGTCGAGCTTCTTTGCGTTCGGATCCTTGCGCGGATCAGCAGTGTAGACCCCGTCCACTTTGGTAGCGTTCACCAGCAGGTGTGCACGCATGGCTTCCGCAGCCAGTGCAGCAACCGCGTTCGTGGACTGCCCTGGTTGGAGCCCGCCCATCACAACGATCAATCCCGAATCGATAGATTCAATCAAATTGTCGGGAGATTCAGGGATCTTGTGGAATGCGGACCCCTGCAGCGCCGCCGCTAGGAGCCTAGCGTTCGTCCGAGAAACGTGAATACCAATCTGATCGCAAACGAATTCAGACGCGCCTAGGTCTCTGGCGGCGGCAATGTACTTGCGGGCGATAGAACCACCGCCGGTCACGACAACTAGTCGGTTCCTCTTCGAGAATTCTTTGATCACTCTTGCATAGGTGTCGATCTTCTTCCCGGACAGTTCCGAATCGAAGGCGAAGCCTCCGAGCTTCAGCACAGCCTTCAATGTCCCTCAATCCCTCGGGGTTCCGGTTGACGATGTATGTATGAGTTGCGCAGCAAGTCGGGGGATGACACCTTTGTTTGTTAGACGCTACCTTCTGGTCATGCGTTTCGCGCCATTTATAAGAACCAGATCTTCGAACGCATCAGCCGATGGGAGTAGAAGTTAGTGTCGTCAGCCGACTCGGTCTCCCGCTTCAAACTCAAGCGGACATTGGAGACGCTGGCCTCCAAGGAGGGAAGAGGCACCGAACTGATCAGCCTCTATGTTCCTCCCGAAAAGAGGATACACGAGGTCATGACGAATCTCCGAGAAGAGTACGGGACGGCATCTAACATCAAGTCGCGAGTAACCCGAAAGAACGTCCAAGAAGCTATCGACAAGGTACAGCAGAGGCTCAAGCTCTTCAAGACTCCCCCGCCGAAAGGCTTGGTCATATTCTGCGGCGCAATTCCATACGGAGCGCCCGGCAACGAGAAGATGGAAATCTACACACTTGAACCGCCCGAGAAGATCAACGTATACTTCTACCGATGCGACAGCCACTTCCACCTAGAACCTCTCTTCGAGATGATGCGCGAGAAGGAGACGTACGGCGTGCTCGTCATCGACACCAACGAGGCGATCTTGGCCACCTTGAGAGGCCAGCGAATGAACGTGCAGAAGGAGTTCACGTCTGGGATTCCGGGAAAGCATCGCGCAGGAGGTCAGTCAGCAAGAAGGTTCGAGAGGATCAGGGAAGCCGCTGTCAACGACTACTTCAAACGAGTTGCTCGTCACACGAATGAGATACTCGCCCAAATCCCAGATCTCCGCGGAATCATCTTGGGAGGACCGGGTCCGACAAAGTACGATTTTGAAGAGGGCGAGTACCTCAACTACGTTCTCAAACAGAAAATCATCGCAACTATCGACACTTCATACGTTTCTGAGAGAGGCGTTGAGGAGGTCGTTCAGAGAAGCCAAGACCTCCTCAAGGGCGTTCGTTACATGGAGGAGAAGAAGATCGTGCAGAAGTTCCTCTATGAACTCGGCCATGAGACAGGCCTCGCATCCTACGGAGAGACACAAGTCAGAAAACACCTGAACGCCGGCTTGGTGGATACTCTGATACTCTCGGAGAAGCTGGACAGACTTCACGTTCTCATGAAATGCAAGACATGTGGAGATGCTGAGGATGCACTGCTTCCTCGCTCGGGTCTCGCCAAGTTCGAACAAGAACTGCTTTCCAAGCAATGCAAGAAATGCGGCAACCCAACCTTGGCAATTGAGAGCACCCAGAACCTACTCGATGAGTTCGTAGAAATAGCTGAGAAGGGCTCCGTGAATCTACAAGTGATTTCAACTGAGACCGACGAAGGCATAATGCTGCTGGAATCATTCGGTGGCATAGCCGCCACACTGAGATACAGGCCATCAAGCTAGCCAGACGGGCGTCACTAGCAGCGAGCCTATTCGTAGTCTTTAGGCATAGCGCACTTGGCGGAACTCTCTTGCCAGCGCAATTGCTTTCCTTTTTGCGACACTAGTGGTCTCCTGTCCGTGGATGATTCCGGCGATAATCTCTGCGACGTCGTTCATGTCCTTCTCTCGCATTCCCCTACGCGTCATCTCGCTGGTGCCTAACCGTATTCCCCTGTCGACTATCACGTTCGCTTGCTCAAGTCTGTCAGGGACTTGGGCACCGTCTTTCAGTCTGTCCATGTCTAGGAGGACTTGGTGCGATGCCGTGTAGCCGTACTCCCTGCAGCGGACCGGGATTCCCCTCTCATCGAGTGCTTCCGCGAGGGCGCGGCTGTTTCGGATAACCTGGCTGGCATATTGCCGGCCGAACTTCTTCATTTCAAGAAATGCTTGAGCAAGTGCCGCTATTCTGTTCCAGTGCGCGTTGTCCATCACCGCGGGAAAGATCGTCTTCTCAAGTCGTTCTCCTTCTGGCCTGAATGCAGCGATTATTCCCCCCTGGGGGCCGAAGAAGCTCTTGTGAGTAGAACCGACCAGGATTCTGGCACCCTCTTTAAGAGGCTGCTGGAAGGCACCGCCCGCAATCAAGCCCATAACGTGAGATCCATCGTAGGCGAGCACAGCACCGGTCTCGTTACATGCTTTCGTTATCTGTTGCACAGGATGGGGGAAGAGTATGTAGCTCGCTCCTAAGATCACAAGTTTCGGAGCTTCGTTCGTGATCAGCTCAATCGTCTTCTCGACCTGGATATTCCACCTGTCTTTGTCAAATGGGAAGTAGAGATTCACGAGACCTAGTATTCGAGAAAACCCTACCTCAGAAGTACCGGGGTATCCTCCGTACTCCGTACCGATGGTCATGATCTTGTCGCCCCGACGAGTAAATGCTGAAAGTAGGGTCATGTCGGCGATGTGCCCTGATAGCGGTCTCGCGTCAGCCCATTCCGACCCGAACACGTCACGGATCAGCTGTCCAGCCGTGTCTTCGACTTGGTCGGTGAACTTGCAGCCTAGATAGAAGTGGTCGGGTGCGGTGTAGCGATGTCCAAGATCGGATCCCAGAATCCTACGCACGGCCGGACTTGTCACGTTCTCGGAGGCTATGAGATTCAGACACTGCTCTCTTCTCCAGCGTTCATGACTCTCAAGAGCGCGTTTCAGCTTCGCTGACAACGATCTCCCCTTCCCTATTCTGATTTGGTCGAGCCTAAATTCGCTTGTAGATAGTACTTTCGTCCGCTCCGTGTCCAAGTTCGGCTTCAATCTGCCTTAGTAGAAGAATGCGTTTGTAGGTGGGTGGATGCGTCGAGAACGCCTCATTGATTCCTGACCAAGTGGACTTTGCTTCCTTCTCCATCGCGAGCTGGAGTTCTCTTTCGTCAAGAACCCCGTCATGGTCTAGGTCATACTCGGCTCGCCGGTCCAGGATGCCCTGAACTTCACTCTTCGCCAGAGCAGGGTCAGAAATGTACAGGGCGCGCACACCGTGCGTAGCCTCGGGGCGCAGAGAAAGCCCATAAGTGATCTTTGTCAGAGCACTCTCCAAGCTTCTCGGAGAACCGGTTAAGTAGCCAGAGTAAACGTCCGCGAAGTGTTCTCTAAGTCGACTTAGCCTTAGAACAAGTAGCTGAGCGACAAAATACACAACCAGTGCAACAACGCCAGCTAGAGCAATGTATCCGGCGTTCCTGTCTCTGTCGCGCGAACCAGTACCGAAGAACAGAGTACTCCTGGCAATCATGTAGGCGAGTAAGGGAATCGCGGAGAGAACCGTCATGACGATCGAGTCACGGTGCTTGACATGCCCCAGCTCGTGGGCGAGGACTCCTCTGACCTCGTCTTCGTTCAGTTGTTTCAACAGGCCCTCGTGTACTGCAAGTGTCATCTTTGATGAGGAGTTACCGAACACGAAGGCGTTAGGAGTCGGATTAGGGACTATTGCAAGTCTAGGCATTGTAACGCCACTTGCGCCAGCAAGTTCCTTCACAGTGTTCTCAAGCCAAGGATACTGTCCCGGCTGCAGATACTGAAGCTTAGTAGACCACGCTACGATGGATGGGCTGATTAGGAACTGTATCCCTAGGAAAATTAGCGCCAATACGAACGATCCTGTGAGCGTGCCCAGCGGAGATAGATTTAGACCCGCCGCAGCGCTGTATAGCACTGAGACTGCCCCCAGAAACCCTACGAATATTACCAACGTCAAGAGAATCGTTACTATCATGGTTGCCCGAAGCTGGGCTAAGTTTGCCATCTCTTTCACACGGCGGTCACAGGGTTAAACGGGAAGCAAGTAAAAACCTAGCGCTTGGCTAACATACTATTCGCCATAGAGCCGGTCGTGCTCTTTCATCATGCACCTATTCCAGAAAGTCTTGATGCCATGCTTTCTTGCCTCGTCGGCAGCTTCCTTGTTCCAGATTCCTTCCTGCATCCAAACGACCTTTTCGCGTTTTCTTATGGCATCTCTGACGACAGGCAAGACATCCTGGGACGGCCGGAAGATGTCTACTATGTCAATTTCCTGGTCAATCTTCATCAAGTCGGGGCTGTTTTTCATGCCTAGGATCTCGCTTGCGAACGGATTTGCGGGAAGCACATTGTACCCGTGATCCAGTAGATACTTCGGAACGTAATGATCCGGTTTTGACTGATCTCTCGATGCGCCAACGACTGCCACATTTCGTAGCCGCAGGAGCTCTTTGAGCTCTTGATCGTCTACCCCGTCTCTCTCCTCCATCAAGCCGATTCACCTGCATTGGGCTGGATTGTGACAGCTATGCAATGTATTTTCGAGATTGAAATCTAGCACGATAAAGCTCTCAACGAAAGAAGGACTAGGATAGTCGTAGCCTCTGGAATGGGAACTTAGACACGTCGCCCTCTGCGACCACCAGGTCGGCGCGTTCCATCATGCGGAACAGGTGTAACGTCTTCGATCCTACCGATCCTGAAACCCGCTCTAGCTAGCATTCGAATTGCGGCCTGTGCGCCTGGGCCGGGCGTCCGCGCTCCATGTCCGCCTGGCGCCCGTACTCGAATGTGGAGGGCTGTTATGCCTCTATCCTTCGCCGTTCTGGCGGCGGCACCGGCGGACTGCATCGCCGCATAAGGTGAACCTTGGAGCCTGTCTGCCTTAACGTGTTGTCCGCCGGAGCTTCTGGAAACGGTTTCCGCTCCTGCAAGATCGGTAATGTGCACTAGTGTGTTGTTGAACGAGGAGTAGATATTCGCGATCCCCCAGCGTTCAACCCGTTTTTCCGAGATGTCCGCTTCCTCCTTCCGTCACGACGAGTCGTAGCGTACGATTCAGCACCGTTTATTATAGTTTTGTCGAGCGGGCACAACCCACGTTTCGCGGTACCGATTCAATGTGGTCCACTCGGTCCTCGCTCCAAGAATGTATGTCCACGTGTCGGAGCCCGTTCCAGCCAATAGAGAAGACGAAAGCACTACTTTCATCTCTCAGCATGACCAAAATGATCTGTCAAGGCGGCGCGCACTTGCTTGTCGTACCTGATTCGACGCGTGGAAGCATTGGATGCACGTGGCGTCTACGCGGTTGAAAGAGCATGTTTCCCTGATCCATATCCATCGGTTCTACTCGACGACCTGATCAAGACTCAGCAAGACCACTTCTTTGTAGCGGTAGATGAGGGAAAGATCATCGGATATACTGTGGCTTCAGTGAACGGCAAAGAAGGGCATGTTATCTCGGTTGCGGTGAATCCACGCCATCGGCGAAAGGCAATAGGCCGAGCTCTGCTGTCGGCTGTGGTAGCAAAACTCGCTGAGGAAGGGATTGAGCAGATTCATCTTGAGGTCCGGAAGGGAAACGCCGGAGGTATCTCGTTCTACAAGCGAATGGGATACCGAGTATTCTCGGAGATCCGACATTACTATGCCGATGGAGAGGGCGCTTGGGTGTTGAAACGACCTACACGGTCATGCCCGTATGTCGATGGGTAGAAGCGAACTGCATTGAAGAGCCTCAGATTCTTCTTACTGGACATAGGCGAGGAAACAACGCCTCAGGGTTCAGAGATCTGGCTCTGGGGAATAGATGACAAGGACAGAAACGTCCTCATTGTCGACAAGAGTTTCAAGCCCTATTTCTATGCGATCCCGAAGGACGGTTCCAGCATGGACACAATCTCTGACACACTGTCTTCCTCGAAGGCCGATCATGGCGATGTCCTCGACATCTCCGTCGAAGAGAAGAAGCTGATTAGCCAGACAGTCAAAGCGGTCAAGATCACCTGTACATCAACCGAGACGCTTGATGCAACCGCGAGACGTCTATCCAAGCGTGGGCTAGCCCAGCGCATTCTCGGAAACGACCTTCGATACTCCTCGCTCTACTTGTATGATAGAGCCTTGATCCCTTGCCGGTGGCATGAGTCAGAAGTTGAAGAGCTCAGTATCCCCAACGCTCGCGTTGACAATGCCTACCTGTCGCTCGGCTCTCCACGGCCAATTGCGCTCGAAGGCATCCCAAAGCTACGGATCCTCGCCTTCTCGACGATAGCTTTCGCAGAGAAAGGATCCCCGCACGCATCGCAGGATCCACTTTCCATGATCTCTGCTGCAACGAGCGACGGCAAAGTTCGGAACTTTTCTCGACCAGGCGTGTCAGACCATGACATCATCACCCAATTCGCAAGTTACCTGTTGGAATTTGACCCGGACATTGTCGCCGGCTTCGAAAGCAACAGGACCGGCTGGCCATACCTGATCGAAAGAACACGAAGGTCAGATGCAATACTGACTGTAAGCAGGCATAGTTCGCAGCCGCACACGAGTGTCTATGGACATATCTCGATTGCTGGAAGGGCAAGCCTAGACATGCTCGACTACGCCGATGAATTACCGGAGGTCAAGGTAAAGAGCTTGGAGAACGCCGCCGCATTTCTTGGTATCAAGCTTGACGCTGTCCTTCCTGATCAACTGGATTTGGCGAAGATGTGGGAGTTGCCACAAGACAGACATCGGTTGGCGATCTGCGCCGACTCATACGCGCGTGCGATACTAGAGATGACTGAGAGGTTCCTCGGGTTTGGAATGGCCTTGTCCTCAATTACCTGTATGCCTCTCGATCAGGTCGCTACAGCACCGGTGGGCCACCGTGTGGACTCCTATTTGGTCAAGGAAGCATACAAGCAGGGGCAGCTAATTCCTCCCCGCAGTCAGCAAGTCTACCAGCGCTATCAAGGCGCTATCGTGCTCGCCCCTCGGAAAGGCCTGCACGAGAACGTGATTGCCCTAGACTTCGCATCGATGTATCCGAACCTGATGATCCTGTACAACCTGTCACCAGACACGTTCGTCCGCTCAGGGGAGCGCATCGATGACGGGTCCTACTGGACCATCGAGGGTCTTGGGCATAGATTCAGGAAAACGCCGCCGGGCCTGTACGAAAATGCTCTCACTGATCTGATCTCAACTCGCAACGACATAAAGAAGATGCTAAGGACCAACTCCTTGTCCGACGCGGAGAGGCGTATTCTTCAGGAACGAGAAAGAGCGGTTAAGGTGATCACGAACGCCTGCTATGGATATGCCGGCTGGACTGGTGCTCGCTGGCACGTGCGTGAAGTGGCCGAATCTGCCGCTGCGCTTGGGCGAACGACCATCTCAAAGCTGATTGAGCGATGTAAGGAGACTGATCTGCCCGTGATATATGCAGACACGGACTCCGTCTTCGTAATGCGTGACGAGCCGAAGATTGATTCCCTGCTTCGTTGGGTTAACGAGACTCTCCACATGGACATTCGCCCCGACAAGAATTACCGCAGAGTGCTCTTCACCGAGGCGAAAAAGAGGTACGCAGGCCTCTTGACAGACGGTACGCTCGACATAGTTGGAATGGAAGTTGTGAGAGGCGACTGGTCTGAAATCGCCCGCAAGGTTCAGGAAAGGGTGATTGAACTCGTTCTACGCGAAGGCTCACCAAACAAGGCTAAAGACTACGCCTTGAACGCGATCGACGAATTGAGGCGAGGCAGCGTCCCCATTCGAGATTTCATCATATGGAAAAGCTTGACCAAACCAATCGAGGAGTACAAAGTCAACGCACCTCACGTGGAGGTCGCCAAGAAATACCTCAGACTCGGTCGGGAACTTGTCCCCGGAGACAAAATCGGGTACGTTGTCACCAAGAAGGGCGCGAAGCTGTATGAGAAGGCACAACCATATTTTGAAGTCACCCCTGATCAGGTCGATACGGAGTACTACGTGTTTAGTCAAGTCGTCCCTGCTGCGGCTCGAATACTAGAGGTCTTTGACATCGGACAGGACGAGTTGCTCATGGGAAGACAAAGATCGCTACTGTAGCTAGCGACTGCCGATTTCGGACATTGTCAGCACCTTGACATCGGCAGGCTTCTTGGCGATCTCTGACAAGCGGTCGCCCACTACATACTTGATCTTCTTCTGATCCGCTAGATCCAGTATGCGTTGTGTTATGACCCCGTCAAAGACTAGCGTGTGAGGGGCTTCGATCGTAGGTAGTTGGTTTGCAAGCTCGCTGACTGGCAGGTGAGCGACTTCTTTCCCCGATTCATCAAAGACAGCTGCCTCGAGGGTTCCTTTGAGTTCCTGTATCTTTTGGAGAAGGGGCTCAGGAAAAGTCGTCTTAGGGATGCTTGGCTTCGCCTCTGGCTTGGGTGCTCCGTGTGGGATGCGATCTCTAAGCGCTTTCATTATCTCCTTCGGGGTAAGTTCCTCGACCTCTTTTCCCGCAGGAGCTCGCGTCAAGTAGTCTAGCTCCGCCACTTGGTCAAGTTCCTTCAGTATGAGATCTCCACCCCTGTCTCCATCTAGGAATGCTGTGACCTGCTTGTTCTTGCACAGCGAGATGATTGTCTGAGGAATCTTCGTGCCCTCGATGGCTACCGCGTTCTTGATTCCGCACCTGAGCAGATTGAGAACGTCAGCTCTTCCTTCAACCACTATGATTGTTCCGCTGCTCTGCACATCCGGGCCTGCGGGAAGCTTGTCGGGTCCGAATTCCACGATCTCTGCCGATCTAATGGCGCCCGAGACTTCCTTGACCATTTCATCTGTGCTCGGAGAGCCTTCGATGACCCATTTCTTTAGGATGTCCTTTGCCTTGTCGAGGATGAGTTTTCTCTTCTCCTCTCGTACATCTTCTACTTTCTGTAGAGTCACCTTTGCCATGCAAGGGCCTATTCTGTCGACGCTTTCAATGGCGGCGGCGATTATTGCAGTAGAAACTTTGTCTAGGCTGGACGGAATCATTATGGTGCCGGTCGTCTTGTCCTGCCTAGATTCCAATTGAATCTCTATTCTGCCTACTCTTCCGCTCTTCTGAAGCTCTCTCAGATCCAGATCAGGTCCGAATAGGCCTTCAGTCTGCCCGAAGATCGCGCCGATCACGTCGGGCTTTTCAACCACTCCCTCCACTTCGAACGCCGCCAAAACGACGTACTTGGTGGTGGGTGTATACTGACTTTCTGCTCCCAATTGATAGTGAACCTCCATTTACAGACGCGGATACGCATACTACTGCCCAACCTACTATTCCTTCTCCATAGCGTTCTTTCTAACATCAAGCACGAGCTGTGCCGTTTGTAGGAAAGTGAAGTTTGTAAGCGCTTTCGCGCGTCAGCTTGGAGAACTGTACCACCACAAGCGCTGATAAACGTTTTCTCACCAACTGAGGAAAAAGGGCCTGTTTTCCGGCGTTTCAGCGTCTTGTGAAACGATTTTAAGAAAGATAACTTTCCCTTACGAACGAGAGGCGCAGGCAAATGGCTGTGAAGATCGGGATAAACGGTTTTGGCAGGATAGGGAGAGCTTTCGTTCGCGCGTTCAGAAACTCGAACATCAACGCGGAGATTGTGGCTGTCAATGATGTAGCTGACGCGAAGATACTCGCTCATCTCCTCAAGTACGACTCGATTTTCGGTAAGCTTGATGCTGAAATCAGCCTTCTTCCTGACGGCTTCTCTGTTGATGGGAGACGAATACAAGTTCTGTCTATGAGGGATCCCGCTGAGTTGCCTTGGTCCAAGCTGGGAGTTGATATTGCCCTCGAGTCCACCGGCTTGTTCACCGACCGGGATAGTGCGTCTAAACACCTCGAGGCTGGAGCTAAGAAGGTCCTGATCTCGGCACCCGCCTCAAATCCTGATGTCACCATTGTGGTCGGAGTCAACGATTCAAAGTACGATCCTAAGATACATAACGTAATCTCACTGGCGTCATGTACGACCAACTGTGTCACACCTCTGGTGAAAGTGCTCCACGAGAATTTCGGAATCCTACGCGGATTGATGAGCACGGCGCATGCCTATACGAACGACCAGAGGATCCTAGATCTTCCCCACAGAGATCTTCGACGGGCACGCGCCGCGGCCGTCTCCATAATCCCGACAACAACGGGAGCGACCAAAGCGACGACCGAGATATTCCCAGAACTGAGAGGCAAGATTAACGGACTTGCGTATCGTGTACCAGTGCCTGACGGTTCACTAGTCGATTTCGTGGCCGAGCTGAAGAAGGATGCCACATCTGAGACAATCAACGACGCCTTCAAGGCCGAGGCCAAGGGGCCGCTCGGACACATCTTAGAGTACTCAGAAGAGCCCCTCGTATCAGTAGACATAATCGGGAATCCGCACTCCTGCATCGTTGACGGCCTTTCCACAATGGTCCTCGATGGCAAGATGGCGAAAGTTCTCGCATGGTATGACAACGAGTGGGGCTATGCAAACCGCCTCGTCGACATGGTCGAAATAATGTCGAAGAGGGCACTTCTTTAGTTCGGGACTAGGACGGATTCCTCTTCGCGGACGACCTTGCCGCGAGCCTCTCCAAGTACTTTCCGAGATTCTCGATCCCAACCATCTCGGATCGAGCGAGCGCTTTCAACTGCTTCCAGATCTCCACGTTCGCCTTCACGCGCATTTGCGAGAGATCTCTGCGCAGGCGCCATGCGAGTGCTCTACCTTCTTTGTCGAAGTCTGTCAGAATTATCACTTCGGAGTGCGTTGCGATTGAGTCTAGAAAATCAACGAGGCCAAGGCGACGAGACTTTACGCAAAAGATCGGCCCTATGATCCCCAGCTTGCGGAGTGCCTTGACATCTTTTGGGCCTTCGACGATCAGCGGGACTTTTCGTCTCGAGTGCGTAGCAATGGCGTCGATGAGCTCCGTAACAGCTCGAAGACGTCGTTCTTCGGTACTCAATTTACATTTGAGTCCTACCGGGTGATTTCCATAGCCTTGACGCGGTCGAATAGCTCAGGGTCCTTCGCCAGTTCTCGTCTGACACCTTCGAGCCTGTCAGAAAGGGCTTTGGCGACCCCGTCTTTGAGATCCTGTGGATGAAGTTGGCCTGATTCGTATGCCTTCTTGATCTCTTCGTACTTGCTGAATTTGACGTTTCCACCGTATTTGGATGATCTCTGGATTTCGAGGCTACCCATCTGGGGTAGCAAGATCAGGCGAACGATCCCGAGGACAGGGTTGTTTTCAGTTTCCTTGGGCGGGCAATACGCGGATCTCATTTTCTTTTTGATTTCTTCCGGCTCTTCGTGAACCAGGATTGCAGTTCCGGGAATGCTTTTCGCCATCTTGCTTCCGATCTCAAGGTCAATCTTCCGGTCCGTGTCGAAGTTGCCTGTCGCGCCTCTCTCTGACTGAGACGCGGATCCGCCCAACAGGCCGGGCAGGAGGTACGTGTGGAGTGAGACGGGTATCTTCCTATGCAGCTTCTGGGCTGATTCACGGGCTATGACATGCGCTTTTCTCTGATCAATTCCTGCGCACGCAATGTCGAGTTCCATCTGGAATATATCTGCGGCTTGCATGCACGGGTAGAACATCGCGGCCGCCTCAATATCTTTGGCGTCGATCTCTCGACCCATGATTGGGAGCGCCCTGCGTATTCTCGTTGTGGAGTTTGACTTGGCTATCCGAATCACTTTCTCCCAGTAATCGATACTACTCGCAAGCTCCGAGGTCCGACGATATGTGACCCTGTCTGGAGGTACGCCCAGCCCGGTGAAGCAACGCTTGAAGTATTCGCCACATACGCGAATGTTCTCAAGATTGCCACCTAGTTTGTTGTTTATCCATGCGTGCCAATCTGCGAGCAAGATCGTGAAATCACAGCCAGCATCTATCATGTCTTTGATCTTTCCCCCGCAGACGAGTCCGGTCCCGATGTGCATTCCGCCGCTCGGCTCGAAACCCCAGTATGCCTTCGGCGAAGTCGTCGTTTTCAAAACCTGCTTCAGCTCGTCCTCGGTGATGACTTCCTCTGTACCTCGCAGAATCAGCTCAAGTTGCTGTTCCGTGTCCAAGATCTGGGCCTCGCGGGAGAAGTTGACATGTAAACCTCTTAAATGATGGTCAGGTTTCACCGCGGGCAAGAATTCAAGGCGTGCTTGGACTCCTGCCCTGTCGCCCACGACACTAACACGCGAACTTCATCGAGGGGCGTCGCCCCACTGGGTCGGCTCTCTCGGGGGTGGGCTGTTTCTGGTGCCTGCTGGACCTGTCTTCCTAACCGGATTAGATTAACAGTTCGTTGCAACGGCGTGCAACATCTTTGCGTTCAGTTCAAAGGCTGCAGCGGGATTCTGGATTCCCCAGTTTTCTAGGACTTGGGGATGAATCTCGCCCATGATTCCCACCTGTACGCCCGCGACCCGGATTGCAGCTGCGCGTCCTTCCACGAAGCTTCCGTGCTCCGCATTCGTCAGCTGTGCGTTTACACCAAGGTTTGAGAGCAAAGCGTCGAGAGAAGCTCTTGCTTCGGTGAACGAGGCCTCGGCATGACATGTGATGCCCGCCAGCTTTGTAACCTCATCTACCTTGGAACCATCCCGCGTAATGCAGTCTCCTGTCTCGAAGATCTTCTGCGGATATGCAACATGTACATTGGCAGATAGGATCTCCATTAGGCTTGGAATCAGCCAGTCTCTGAGACACGTTAGGGTTTGTACTCTTGGATTCTGGAGGTCAACGATGCTCTCTGGTGACAAGTTCATTCGTGTGAAGAGCTTATCTGGATTGGACAGGGTGAATGTGAGCACTTCCTGAAAGCCGAGTCCGAGCATTATCTCTCTCAATAGGTCGTTGAACTCTTGCTGCGATGTCATGCCACCCACCGTTGGATGTGGAGGCCATCTTGGTTTGATCCTATTGAGGCCGTATGCGATGCCTATATCTTCTATAATGTCAACCGGATGCATGATGTCCAACCGAAAACATGGCACGACCACATCCAAGGTGGCTTTCGACGCCCTCGACGCACCGAATCTTGCTCTGCGTAGCGACTTCACCGTCTGAGCAACGGTCAGGTCAATTCCGAGCACGCTGCTAGCATAGTCCAGTCCAATTCTCATGTGATCTGTCTTCAGCACGGGCGTCACAGTCCTCTTCGCCTTACCGTACGGGTAGTGAACAGTGCTCGAGTAGATTCTGCCGCCGCGATCCGCCAGACTGATGGTTACCATCATGAGTGCGTTCAATACCACGTCGAGCGCTGTGCCGGTGACTTCGACAAGCACATTGTGTGTCTGAGGCGTGATTCGACCTAGGTCGTTCGAGTTTATTATTGGAGGGAAGGAAAGCACGTTGTTCTTTGAGTCAAGCAAGATAGGCCATAGAGGATTCGTTTCCACGATGTGACCGTACTGAATTCCCTTTGGATGTTTGACTAGGATCTCCTTCAGGCTCATCCGTTCGTTCGTTCCAAGAGGAACGAAGCCCACCTCCTCCGGCCCCGCAGCGGCGTATCTGAGTGGAGGAGCTATCAGATCGAACTCATAGAGCCCAATCGATGATCTCTTCCTTCCTCGACCGTAGCTCTCATCGAGTTTGTCTTGGAGATGCATGAGGCCTCGGATTGCAGCATCCGACAGCTGAACATTCTTGACGACTGAGCATCCGATGAATGGTCTGATTCTCTCTAGGCGGGGGTCGACCTTGATTGTTACCCCAGAAGGGCCTGCTATTGTGTACAGTTCAGGGCCGGTCGCGAGCCCGAGAAAACCGCGCAGTGCCCTCGCTATGCCTTCTGGTGACCAAAGGTCTGGTCGGTTGGTATCCTTGTTCTCGAGACTGAGTTCCTCGACGCCGTTCTCTTCAGAGAGCGTGCGCGTGGCCTCGCACTTGATCTGACGAAAGATC